>Ga0182021_10000101_pt1 | contig 75388 bp, 70 predicted proteins | sample 612E3MmetaG_FD_120493 | JGI IMG/M metagenome (GOLD analysis project Ga0182021, IMG submission 120493) | Permafrost microbial communities from Stordalen Mire, Sweden - 612E3M metaG (Illumina Assembly) | ecosystem: Environmental > Terrestrial > Soil > Wetlands > Permafrost | place: Sweden...
TACCCCTTGTGCGATGCATAGCAATGTTTCTCCCGTTTTAGTAAAATGATCCAGGTCTGGGGAATAGGGAATTGGTGAGGTACCCTATTCGGCTAGCATTTCAAGCATTGTCATTATCCGAAACTTGGATAAAAGTTTAAATCCCAATATTGATTACACACCTTCTTCTTATTGCTTACTTAGGCTAAAAGTGCCTAAAATGATGATGATCTATAGCGAATTCAAAACCAAATAAAGTATTTCAAGTAATATTTTGAATTCGGTATATAGGAATACGTTTATTTCAAAATGCCAGTATGAAAAGCTGACATTTTGATTCAATATGACTATATGAACACTGCCTTTTTTAGGGCGCTGGGAATGGCGTCTTTTGATGAGAAAATCTTTTTTTGCTATCAGAACAACGGAAACGGACCCGACAAGTTTAATGTCGACTATAGTAAGGATGGTAAGGAGTTTAGCCATCTTTCGGATAACGCTCATATAGAAGTTTCGTCAGGGGATGATCCTGTTCAAAAAGTTTCCTTATTTAGATTTACAAAAACCCAAGACCTTTATAATCTGTTTTATCTTTCGGAACACGAAGGTAAAAACTATTTGGAACACGCAACGTCCTTAGATTTTATTTCCTGGCGGAAAGTGGGCAGATTATTTCCCATTACCGAAGCAGCCACACAGATTCCTTATTATGAAAGTGACGGAAAAGAAATTATTTTTTTCGGAGGTGATTGCCTGAATATAGGCCTGAGCGACAATAAAAAAGTTTGGAATTTAAAGAAAGTTGATATGCCTGAAGGTGATTTTATAGTCGGTACGGCTAAAGAAAGCAATGAAGGCCCCTTACTTGCATATTTTCAGAAAGCTTCTCATGAAGGGCATAGTCACTACTCAATCTATACAGTGCTTTTAGATAAAGAGGACCCGACAAAGGTTTTGTGGAAAACCGACAGAGCCTTGTGGTATCAGCCTCAGGAATGGATTAATAAAAAAGTAAAACCGGTAGGAATCATAGATCACGCCGGGACATTTTATTCCTATTGGGAATGTCCCGGCGAAGAGGTCTATTGTGTTATCCATAACGATCTTGAGAAATACGCCAACGAGAAGTCCGGTCTGCCCCACGCAGAACTTATCAGACACTTGGGTAACCCGATACTTACACCTAAACCGACTAATATTTGGGAAACAAAACAGGTATTTAATGCAGCCGCTGTTTATCATAATGATGCGGTTCACATTTTATATAGGGCGGTAGGGGATCATGACACTTCTGTTTTGGGATATGCGGTAAGTCATGACGGATTAAACATAGATGAAAGATCTGAAAAGCCGGCCTATGTACCAAGAGCCAAATTCGAACATCCGTCGTTTGGCAAAAAAATCAGGATCAAGTCTTCTCCGTTTGAGTCGGGAGGAGGGGGATGTGGAGGAATAGAAGACCCCAGAATTACAAAAATTGACGATAAATTTTATTTAACCTACGTAGCTTACGACGGAAATAATCCTCCGAGAATTGCCTTAAGTTATATTTCGATTAAAGATTTTGAGAACAAAAAGTGGAAAAAGTGGAGCGACCCGGTTTTAATTTCACCGCCCGGGGTGGTGGACAAAAATGCCTGTATTCTTCCGGAAAAGATTGACGGAAAATATGTAATTTTTCATAGGATTTATCCGGATATTTTGATTGATATGGTTGATAGCTTAGACTTTGACGGAGAAAGCGATTGGTTAAAGGGTGAACGAAGGATTCACCCCCGGCCCGATTTCTGGGATAGCAATAAAGTCGGAATGGGACCTCCTCCGATAAAAACCAAATACGGTTGGTTGGCGATTTATCAGGGTATCGGTTTCCAGGATAACGGACGCTATAAAATCGGCGCAATGCTTCTGGACCCTTCTGATCCTTCCAAAGTTCTATATAGATGTACTCATCCGGTTTTGGAACCGGAGACTCATTATGAAAACGGCGGTTTTAAAGCCGGCGTTGTTTACCCATGCGGTGCTGTCATTATAGAAAATACTTTAATCGTTTATTACGGAGGCAGTGACACATTTCTCGCGGTGGCAACTGCGGACCTGGATCAGTTTTTAGATGAACTCATGTTTGATAACTCTCCGCATCTTGACCCGATCACTTTGGGGACTACCGTAAAATTCAATGCTGAAATTAACCAGGTCGTTTGAAAATCCGATTCTTGTTCCCGATTCTCAAAATAAATGGGAATCTCAGGCGTGCTTTAATCCCTCCGTTTGGAAAGATCCTACCGGTTTTAAGATGGTTTATAGAGCACTTTCACCGAAGATTCCATACTTTCATAATGATGTTAACGTTTCCACAATAGGTTACGCGGAATCTCCTGATCCGATCCACTTTGTTAATCGGCGTCAACTTATTTCTCCGGAATACGATTGGGAAAAATACGGCTGTGAAGACCCCAGAATTACGAAAATAGGGGATGTCTATTATATTTTTTATACTGCCTTGGGCGGGTACCCTTTCAATTCGGAAAACATTAAAGTCGGGGTCGCGGTTACCAGGGATTTAAAAAAAATTGACGAAAAACATCTCGTTACTCCCTTTAATGCCAAGGGGGCATGTCTTCTTCCGGAAAAAATAGACGGCAAGTATGCTGTAATTTTAACTGTAAATACCGATAAACCCCCAATGCCTTCGTCTGTCGGAATTGCCTACTTTGATAAATTGGAAGATATTTGGGATGAAGACATTTGGAATAAATGGTATCCGGAATTGGATTCTCACAAAATCGATCTGTTACGCGACCCCGAGCATCAGGTAGAAGTCGGAGCAGTTCCTCTTAAAACCAAGTATGGCTGGCTATTAATTTACTCTTACACCAGGGATTACTTCACCATGGATAAAAAATTCGGAATTGAGGCGGCCCTTCTTGATATTGGTAATCCCCAAAACGTTATTGCCAGGACAAAAGAATCAATGCTTGCTCCTAAGGAACAATACGAACTTTTTGGCGAGGTTCCTTATACGATTTTTCCAAGCGGCGCTGTCGTGTCTGATAACGATCTCTATGTTTATTACGGCGCTGCCGATACAGTCTCCGCTGTCGCTTCGGTAAATCTCGACGCACTTATAAACGATATGGTCGCATCTTCAAAATCGGTTGAGCAAATAGAAAGCGAACAGGTTGTTCTAACAAGATTTGACGGTAATCCGATTATTTCACCGGTAAAAAGCCATAATTGGGAGTCGGAATATACACTCAACGCCGCTGCTATTTATTTGGAGGAAAAAGTTTATATTTTGTATAGAGCCCAGGGAAAAAGTGGCGTTTCTACTATTGGCTGTGCCGTTAGCGGTAACGGATTTACGATTGACAAAAGGTTTGACGAACCGATTTACAAGCCACGGATAGATGCTGAAAAAGACGGTTGTGAGGATGCGAGAATTACAAAAATAGGTGATACGCTTTATCTTTTTTACACTGCGTTTAAGGACGGGATGACCCATATTGCCATGAGCACGATTTCCATTTCCGATTTTGTAAAAAACAATTGGAATTGGTCTCTCCCGGTTATAATCTCTCCGACAGAGCTTAACGATAAAAACGCCTGTGTGGTTTCGGAAAAAATAAACGGAAAATATATTATATTCCACAGAACCAATCATAGAATTTGGGTTGCGGAAGAGGAAAATTTAGATTTTAGTGACGGCAGATGGATTCAGGGGAACATCCTTTTTGAACCGAATGATGATTGGTATTCGGAAAAAGTAGGAATTGCAGCCCCTCCCATTAAAACCACTGACGGTTGGCTTTTGATTTTCCACGGTCTTTCCAAATCCGATTGGAAATATAGACTCGGCGCAATGCTACTGGATCTTAAAAACCCATTAAATATTAAGTCGCTTTTGGATTATCCGATCCTCGAACCCAAAGCTTCTTATGAAGATTCTGGCCTCAGGCCCGGGACGGTATTTTCCTGCGGTGCGGTTGTTATTAAAGACGATCTTTTGGTTTACTACGGAGCAGGCGACACTCGCGTTGCAGTCGCCTCAGTTAGTCTTGAAAAACTTCTTGATGCCCTCAAGAACAGTCCTGTTAAAATGTGATAGCAACGTTGCCTTTCCCTTGACATATTTTGATCTGAACGAGATACCTATACATTATAGGATTTTTTGGTTTTTCAGCTGAAATCAGTATACTGATCTTAGTACCGGTAACAATGTTCTTAAATAAATTCACAATCACTGGAATTGTAATTATTATCTTAGGAATTTTTTTGACCCCAATCTTCATAGGCTTCCCGATCATGGTGGTAGGTTTTTTAATAGGCGATTTTGGCATCATATATGGAATTGTCCGGCATGTTCCGGGTTTGGAAGATAAATTCAAAAAATTGTTTGCTGTAATTAAAAATTCATATAAACCATATTTCAGAAAGGTGGTGAATAAAAAATGAGAAGCATTGCTTTTGTGTTGCTGTTTTTCTTCTTCGTTGTTCCTGTGGGGTTTTTTGGCTGGATTCTGTCAAAGGGTCTGAAAGGTGCTAAAAGTGATGAATGGGAAGGAGAGGTTACAAATAAACTATATAACACCAGAAGAGAGGATAATGTTGAACACGAGTATTATTCGATCGTCTTTAAAACCGATAAGGGAGAAAGGAAAATTGCCGTAAATAAGGATGATTATGCTACCTGGAAAGTTGGGGATAAAGCTAAGAAGATTAAAGGTAAATTCGGAGTGGAAAAGATTTAAAATAAAGAAATGACCGCCAGAACTCATAATGCCATAGCTTTTGCTTCACTTGTGACTGCGGCTACATATTTTCCTCCGCATCCTCTAAACTTACTAACTCTAATAGTTGGGGTTGTCGGGGTTGATATTGGGGCACTTATTCCCGACATGGACACTTCAGGCAATTACTTGTGGGGACTTCTACCTCAAGGTCACAAATTAGCAGATTTTTTGAAAAATGTTTTTTTACAAACATAGAACAATTACACATTCCTTACTTGGGCTTTTTATAGTTTTTAAGTTTTTTGAGTGGCTTCTGCCTCGAATTTTTAACCCCAAATTCATAGATCCGAAAATAGTTTTTGCCTGCATAATGATAGGTTTTATCTCACACCTTGTTGCAGACAGCTTCACAGAGGAGGGAATTCCTCTTTTCTTCCCTCTGAAGATCACTTTTGGCATACCTCCGATCAAAAGTATCAGAATCAAAACAGGTGGGTGGTTTGAAAATTTTGTGGTTTTTCCTGCAGTCTTTATTTACCTCATCTGGTTTGTAAATTTGAATAAAGAGATTTTGCTTTCAATTTTACGGAATTTGGCCTGACGCATTCTCCGTACGTACTTGACGGATAAACCATATTAAGATACAAATTATGACGTGAACAAAAAATATTTATTTGTAACAATTTTTCTCGTTGCTTTAATCATAGCCGGAGGAATAGCCATCTTCTCAAGGAAGGGGTCAGCTAATAATCAGCCATTGGCAACGGTAGTCCCAACAGCTACAATTGAACCTACTGCGGAATCAACAGTCGTGCCAACGGCAACAGGTTCTGCTAAACCTTTAACTCAAGTGGACAAATTAATCATTCAAGATGAAAACGTCGGCACAGGGATAGAAGCAATAACCGGCAAAAAAGTTACCGTCAATTACACTGGTACACTTACGGATGGAACAAAATTTGATAGTTCTCTAAATCCCGGTCGTACTCCGTTTGAATTTACTCTTGGCGCCGGTGAGGTGATAGCAGGTTGGGATCAGGGTGTTGCCGGTATGAAAGTCGGAGGGAAAAGAAAACTTACCATTCCTGCATCCTTGGGATACGGAGATCAGGGGGCCGGGAATCTGATTCCACCGGGAGCGACACTAATTTTCGAAGTTGAACTTTTGAAAGTTGAGTAATGTTCAAGTTTAGATTAACTAAAAAACGCTTCGGACTTCTTCTTTTGATTCTTTCACTAGGTTTTGGAATTTTGGCATACTTTTTAAAAGATCAGATTGTCTACCTTCAGAATCTCGGTTACATGGGTCTCTTTATTGCGAATCTCTTGGGTTCAGCAACAATCCTTTTGCCGCTTCCTTCCTTTGCAACCACAATTGCAGCCGGAGCTTTCCTTAATCCTGTCTTGGCCGGTATTTTCTCTGCTACGGGATCAACAATCGGAGAACTTACCGGCTACTATGCAGGAAGAGGAGGAGAAGAACTCATAAAAAAGGATAAAAATATCAAAAGGGTCCAAAAATGGATGGATAAGTATGGGCTTTGGGTAGTCTTTGTTTTAGCAGCGGTTCCGAATCCGCTTTTTGATTTAGCCGGAATAATCTCGGGTGCGTCCCACATCCCGGTCCGAAAGTATTTAATTGCGGTACTTAGCGGGAAACTTATCAAATTTATTCTTCTTGCCTATTTGGGTTTTGGCGTTTTAAAGATTTTTCACTACGCCTTTTAGTTTGCTGTTATAATAGCCTCGATGCCCCAGAAATATTTTAGGTCAAAAAATGGAAATATCCCTCTGCCTGTATTTTTTCCCGATGCCACTCGGGCGGTTGTTCGTTGTCTCGATACCTTAGACATTGAGTCAACCAAAACACCGGGTATTTTGGTAAACACCTTTCATCTCTGGCGGGAATTGGGACGTATGACGATAAAAAAATTTGACGGTATAGGAAACTTCATGAATTTCCATGGTGGAATTATTTCTGATTCAGGGGGATTTCAAGTGATGTCGGTAATTAAATCGGGTACCATAAAAGGGAAAATTATTGACGAGGGAGTTGTCTTTTACCCTTCAAAAAACAAGAAAATCATTTTGACTCCCGAAAAATCAATTCAGTTTCAAATGAACTTAAAAACGGATATGGTGGTAGTTTTGGATGACTTTACCGATCCGAAAGTCGGTTATGATGAAGCTAAAGAATCAGTTGTCAGGACAATTGCCTGGGCCAAAAGGAGCAAAGATGAATTTTTAAAGATTTGTAAGGCCAGGAAATTAGCCGGAGAGGAAAGGCCGTATATTTTGGGTGTGGTTCAAGGAGGAAAGTTTCAGGATCTTCGAAAATATTGTGCCGAAGAGTTGGCCAAAATCGGCTTTGACGGATTTGGCTATGGGGGTTGGCCAATTAATGAAGAGGGAAATTTTGATATGGAAACTGCCAAAACAATTGCTGAGAATACTCCAAAAGATTATTTTCTCTACGGACTTGGAGTGGGGAAGCCTGATGAAATTGTTGATTGTGCACGCTTAGGATACAACATTTTTGACTGTGTTCTGCCAACCCGCGACGCGCGGCATGGCAGACTTTATGTTTACGACGCCAAGTCAATCTCCTCGATTGATATCGGTAAGAACAAATTTTATTCTTTTTACACTCCCAAAAAAGAAAAATATTTTTCCGATGCTTCCCCCGTCAGTTTAGCCTGTGACTGTTTACTTTGTAAAAAATATTCAAGAGCATACCTTGCCCATCTATTTCGAATTGACGATTTTACTGCGGGACGTCTTGCGACAATACATAATCTGCGTTTTTACTCGATGCTAATGGAAAAGCTTCAGTCCGGATAATTTCGTACGGGGTTGACAAACCTTAATATTTGCGTTTATACTTCGACACCTATATGGAAGAAGACCAAAACACGGAAACCCAAACCCAGGAAGTTCCTCAAGAAGCAAATCAAACCCCGCCGAGTGAAGTTTCTTTTCCCACAGTTGGTGATTCAAAAAAAGCCGGAGGAGCAAAAACCCTCCTTATTGTCGGAGTTTTGATTCTGGTTGGAATCTTGGGCTTTGTAATCTACAAGAGTGCAAGCAGTAAAACTGCCGAAACTCCTACTGAACCCACACCTTTTGAAAACTTGACTGCTCCTACTCAGGATGAGGCTACCCCAACTCCGGCGGCATCAACCGCTCCTGTTACAACGGATAAAACCAAAATCAAAGTTCAAGTTCAAAACGGTACCGGTATAACGGGAGAGGCAGCGTACCTTCAGACTCAGTTCAAAAACTTGGGATATACAAGTGTTTCGGTCGGAAATTCGACTCAGCAAAATTTGACTGCTACTCAGGTTAGTTTTGCCAGCACAGTTCCGGCTGACGTTGTCACAGAAATTACGGCAAAACTTAACTCAATTTATCAAAGTGTTACAACCGCAACTTCGGCATCAACCACCTATGATGTTGTAGTAATAACCGGTCTCAGAAAAGGCGCGACTCCCAAACCATCTGCTACCCCGACTCCAATTGCCACTCCTACTCCAACTGCAACTCCTACACCGACGGCTGCTCCGTAATAATTCTCCTCTGTGTTAAAATAAACTGATGGGTAATGCTGTCAAGTTCTTGGCGGGCCAATTTAGTTTCAGTCTTGGAAATCTTTCATTTTCTGTACCCTATATTGAGGTTGCTGCCTTAGTTTTTTTAATATTTCTTCTGATCGTGACTATGGCACAGCTTAGGCGCCATAATATTGATTGGTCAATCAAAGGAATAGTTTTCGGAACATTTTTTGGCTTTTTGCTTGCACTTACCTTGGAAGGATTTTTGATTACAAAAGGAGGAACGGCGTTAACCGGGATCTTGGGTTGGAAGAATGCCCCGGCTCCGATTTCTATAGCGCTTGATGCCGGACGGAATAAACTGATCCAAGTCTTGGGTGCCAGTGATAAGATTACCACACCGACAACTATTCAAAATTCGACGGTAACCGGGGCTGTCCAATTTCTCCAAAATCTTAGTCCGGGGGATATTAAGAAAGTCAAAACCATCTTCTGTCAGCAATAACCTTCAAGATACCTTATAATGTTTGACTTTTGCTTCAGGTTTGGTATAATTCCCCCATTGTCTTTTGACTGAAATTTCGGCGTGTTTTTGCTGTCGAATTCTTCAGTGTAAAAAGAGTTCTTTAACAACTTCAAGAGAATAAATAAGCTGTGGTGCTTTGAGAGCCGGAACATTATCTGGCCTTGAAAGCACTGCAGCTTTGCAGATGTGTTTCAAAAATCTTACGAAAAGGAGATCGATATGTTTGATGAAGATGGTGACATCCGGTGGGGAGTAATAGTCGGAGTGGTCCTTGCGATCGTTCTGATTATCTTCCTCGCCACGAGGTGTGTGCCCAGGCATGTTACTCCGGTGGCCAATAACCCTCCGGTAACCAGCCAGGGCAGCACGCAGTCCGTACAACCGAGCCAGCCAAGTACTACCCAGGACCCATGGTTCTGGATGTGGCTTTTTGGTAATAATGGCTCGTCAAACACAACCGTCAACAATTACAATACGACTACCAACGATAACAGTTCAAATGGCTCGAGTAATTCGAGCGGGTCAGGTTGGGATTGGTGGGGCAGTAGTTCGTCAAGTTCGGATTCCGGCAGTTGGGACTCCAGTAGTTCAGATTCGTCAAGTTCGGATTCCGGCAGTTGGGACTCCAGTAGTTCAGATTCGTCAAGTTCGGATTCCGGCAGTTGGGATAGTTGGGACTCCGGTAGTTCGGATTCCGGCAGTTGGGACGATTCCGGCAGCTTTGATGATGGCGGATATGTTCCATTACCAAGCTACCCGCTGGCGTTTTCATTTCCCGTCGCAATATCCGTATAGAAGGAGCATCTGATGAATATGAAAGTTGGTTACCGAGCCGGTGACACGCCCTTTAAAGAACGCATGGGGTCGTTGCCGCCAAATACTTTCGTTACTGTCCGTGACCCATCAACAGCACACGAAGTGAAGTTGCAGGTCGTTACAACGGAAGTTCTACACCGTCTTAAGCGGTTTGGTCCCAATGATTGGCGTGAATGTGGCGATGAATGGCCCACTCTCCTCTGCGTAAGCGGTGATAAGAGCTGGTCCACGACTGATGTCATGATCGCTGTCATTGCAGATAAGCAGTACCTTTTCAAAGTCCGGGCTCCACTCGGCACAGAAGGTGCGACCAAGGTTGCTCCTTATGCTCAAAAATTTGATCACGATTTTAACCGGGAACCTGGCAGTGTTTCGATGCCTTATAAAGGCAAAGATTTCAAGCTGCAGGCTATCGGTAAGTGGCAGGTAACTGCGCAAACCGGAGAATCTCATTTCCCGGAATCGGATCAAACCCGTTTTATCATTGCCCATGGTGAAGATGGCTTGGCCATACTCATCGAGGATGATGAAGAACACGGAAGCCGGTATGATTCTGTGTGGGAAGGCTGGCTCTGCGACCTGGATGGGGTTGTCCGGGACGTCCTTACTCCAAACGGTGAATAACCGTACAATTTTCGTTCAATCTGTTTCAATAAGGAGAAATTAAAAATGAACGCGTCGACGAGTTCTATCAAAAGCGGCAAGCATACCGCTAGTTTCATCATTGTTGTACCTGTCGTGCTCGTGGTCATCTACCTGCTCAGCCTGATCTTTCATCCGGCCAACATCGGCACTCAGCTGGTGTATGTGCTCTGGGTCCTTTTTCGGGTTGTTGTGGGAGCGGTTCTGTTCTTTATCCTGGACTTTGCCTTCAACACCTTGATTCTTAATCAGACTCCGGGCGAAATTGTGGCAGGGCTACGCAGGTTTGAACACGCGACCGGTATCGAGAATCTGTCCCGGGCTTTTCTTACGGGCGGGATGCTTTTTATGGCTGCACAGATTGCCGGTTGGCCTTTGGGATCCTCAATATCGCAGTATATGTACGAAGTTATGTCCAAAGGACCTATCGCTTTGCTGATCGCCATCCTTGTAACAATGTTCGGGGCTTTGTTCCTGGGCATCAAGTCTATTGATCATTTTGCGCAGTATGTCGAGGATCCTCGGAATAATCAGATCGTTTTGGTTCTGATGATTCTTGTCAACGCAGTTGTTTTCCTTGCCATGCGTTAAGCATGAAGTCAATATCTCTCAATAAGGAGAAAAGAAATATGAACACATTGTTTATCATCGTGGGTATTGCCGTTGTGGTATTCCTGATCTACGTTTTTACCAGCCATTCCAATTTTGCCAGCGCCATCCGGGCCCTGTTCCAGAAAAAGGAACAAGATGCAGCCGATGCGGTTGACAAAGTCGACTCGCGTGTCGCTGCCGCAAGATCAGCCCAAGAAGGAACGGTCAAGAAAGGGCGTGCTTCCCTCTACAGTATTCAGCAACAGCTTGCTGAAGTTGATGTCGAGTTGGGACACACCAACTCCGAGATCGCTGATGACAAGGCCGCTTTGGCTAAGGCTCACCAGAATAATGATCGCGGGGCATTTGATGCGCTGGTCCTGGAACTAAATCGTGATACGGCTCATCAGAACTCCCTGGTCGATACCCGGGCTGAGATTGTCGCTCAACTCAAAACCCTTGAGGTTTCGGTTGACGAACAGCGTGCCAAAGCACAAATGATCGCGGATCAAGGCCGGGTCATGATCTCGAAAGCTCGTGTCAACGATGTTATTGCCGAAGTCAATGAGGCACGTGCCGGTTTGACCGACAATAGCGCCGATTCGCAGATGGAAGCTGCCCAGAAGATTCTGGACAAGACCTCTGCCCGTGCCAAGGCATCTCAGGCAGCCGCCGAAGGTTTGACTGACGACGAGCGCGCTCAGAAAAAGGCTCAGGCCTATAAAGACCAGGTCAAACAGGGATCAACCGGTGTCAATGGTGACGACCTCTGGAAACAGATGGATTCTGCCAGCCAGAAGCCCGTAGCCTGACGCTGCACCAAATCTCTTGAAGTAAGTTCGTAAATTTAATAAAAGGGCTGGGATCAGTAAACAACAATGTCGTAATTTGACAAAGTTGAACTGATCCCGGCCCTATTTTTTTGGCAAAATGGGCTATAATTCGAAGTATGCAGGACGTTAAACAAAAAATTGATGAGCTTTCTCTCCGCCTCGAAAAACTTATCGAGGTTATTAGACTGCCCGAAAAAAAGAAAAAAATTGAGGAACTTGAAGCTAAAGTTGCCGAGCCTACTCTTTGGAATGATCAACAGAACGCCAGGGTGGTTACCCAGGAACTGTCTGATCTTAAAAAGGAGGTAGAGGAGCTAAAAGATCTATCCGAGACAATCGAAATTCTGAAACAGGTTCAAGATGAGGCTGAAGTTAGAAAGGCCGAAAAGACTTTGGCGCGCTTAGAGCTTATGTCCTATCTTTCGGGCGAATATGATGCCAAGAATGCCCTAATTTCGATCCATGCAGGCCAGGGAGGCACTGAAGCTATGGATTGGACACAGATGCTGTATCGAATGTATCTGCGCTTCTGTGAGCGTAGGGGATGGCCTACAGAGGATCTGGACTTTACAGCCGGAGAAGAAGCCGGAATCAAGAGTGTTACTTTTAAGGCTACAGGACACTATGCCTACGGTTATCTCAAGGGCGAAGCCGGAACTCACAGACTCGTCAGGCAGTCTCCTTTTAATGCAGATAAGCTCCGCCAAACGTCTTTTGCCCTAGTCGAGGTCATGCCTGAACTGGAAGACGTCGACCTTCACGATATCAAAATTAAAGACGAAGACCTTGACTGGCAATTTATCCACGCCGGAGGACATGGCGGCCAAAACGTAAACAAGGTAGCCACAGCAGTTCGTCTTACACATAAACCGACAGGGATCGTGATCACAGCTTCAACTGAGCGTTTTCAGGAACAGAATAGAAAAATTGCTTTGGACCTACTCCGCGGTAAACTTTGGCTTTTACAGGAAGAAGTCGCAAAAGGTGTCAAAAAAGAACTGAAAGGGGATTACCGTCCGGCTTCCTGGGGGACTCAAATTAGAAGTTACGTTCTTCACCCTTATAAAATGGTTAAAGACCTTCGTACCGATGTCGAGACTGGGAATACCGAAGCCGTTCTCGATGGAGAAATTGACGAATTTGTAGATGCAGAGCTCAAATTAAAGCTTTAGTATTTGCATTTTTAGTTTTTTAAGTGTTATATTGAGCTAATGTATATTAAGAAGTTTTGGCCGTATATTGTGGGAGGTTTATTGGTAGTTCTGATTGGAGTCGGGACTGCTAAAATAATTTCCGGAAGAATGACGAGGGGAAATCCGGCAGGAGCTGCCCCCGGAGCGAAAGTGACTTCTAACTCGGCCGGTGCGCTTGATCCGAATGTCAAATATGATACAGCAACAGGCACTTTGCAAACGGGTGGTCTTAACGGTGAAGGCACTTTTCATCTGGTTCGTGACGGCGGAGCTTCGCATTATGTTTATTTAACTTCGAGTGTTGTTGACTTGAATGTGTTTGTAAATAAAAATGTTCAGATCTGGGGCGAAACTTTAGCTTCAAAAAAGGTCGGCTGGCTCATGGATGTGGCCAAAGTACAAGTTACTCCCTAACGGTTTAGCACTGGCTTTCTTTGTTTTCACTTGATACCCTGAGGTGTTCCTCAATATGCCGGAACCGGAAACTGGAATTATTCATTTTAAAGGTGTAACCAAGAAATTTGGCCAACTTGTGGCCTTAGGTGGTATTTCCTTTGATGTTAAGAAGGGTGAGTTTATATTTATTACAGGTCCGTCCGGTGCAGGCAAGACTACGATTTTGAAATTGATACTTGGTGAACTTACTCCGGATATCGGGCAGGTGAAAGTTGACGGATTTAATGTTGCCGGTCTTGACGAAAAAGACTTGCCGCGGTTTCGTCAGCAAATAGGCACGGTTTTTCAGGATTTTAAACTCCTTCCGGAGCGGACTGTTTTTGAAAATGTGGCAGTTGCTCTGGCCGTTATCGGATTACCGGAGAAGGATTGGGACGAACGTGTTAAACATGTTTTAAAGTTGGCGGGTTTAACCAACCAAACAGATCTTTTTCCATCTCAGCTTTCAGGCGGAGAACTGCAAAGGGTTTCTTTAGCACGGGCTCTTTCGGTCAACCCCAAAATTATTTTGGCTGATGAACCGACGGGGAATCTTGATTGGGAAACCTCGGATAAATTAATGGAACTTTTCGAAAAAATAAACAAAGAAGGAAAAACAATTGTTATGGCCACGCATAACATGGAAATTGTCAAAAAATATAAAAAAAGAGTAATAAATATTGTGGGTGGTACAATAGAAAAGCCATAATAATGACTTTTGTAGCATACTGTGAGTCTGTTAAAAATAAATGAATATCCATATTAAAACTGCATGGGACTACATCAGACGTTCCCCGTTTCAGGCACTGGCCGCATCTTTTGTTCTTACTTTGACCTTTTTTGTTATGACTTTGGTTTCAGTTTTAGTTTATTCTTCGTCAAAACTAATTACCTACTTTGAAACCCGCCCCCAGGTAATTGCTTTTTTGAAATCTGACGCGAAGGATACTGAAGTTGCAGATTTGCAACACAGCCTTTCCACGGATCCGCACATAAAGGATATTAAATATGTAAGTAAGGAAGAAGCTTTATCGATTTATAAAAAAGCAACAAGTGACAATCCGCTTTTGGGACAACTTGTGGACCCTTCAATTTTTCCGGCATCTCTCGAATTCTCAGTGACGGATTTGTCTTTTGCTCAGAGTATTATCGATAATGTCAAAGGAGAAAAGATTGTTGATTCTGTTGGTTTTACTGCAGCTCTCGGGGGAGAAACCAGTCTCAATGACGTGGTCGGAAGATTGAAAACCGTTACAACATATGTCAGAGTTGGCGGAATCGTTTTTGTAACACTTCTATTTATTACTTCACTTGTAGTCCTTCTTGTCATAACCAGTATGCGCGTAGTTGGAAGGAGAGAAGAGGTGGAAATACTCAATTTAATCGGGGCGACCAAGGGATTTATCAGAAGTCCGATTATTTTAGAGGCATTTATCTATACACTTTTTGGTGTAATTCTTGGATGGGCGGTATCTTTTATAGCCATTCTGTATTTGGCTCCGACCGTGGTTTCTTATTTTGGAGAAATACCCGTATTGCCCAAAACCGCAATAGGAATCATTGAACTTTTTGGGATGATCTTTGTTATCGAAATCTTTGTCGGTGCCGTTCTTGCCCTTTCAGGAAGTTTGCTTGCAATTTCCAGAGTCAAAAAAGCGAGATGAATATACATGGAAAGAAATTTTTACTTTTCTGGATTATTATTGCCGGGATATATCTTGAGTTAATAAAACCGGTAAGGCTTCTAGCCGTTTCCTGTACAGATAGTTGTAGTGATAGTGTAAGTTGCCAGCAGGTGGCAGATGAATGCAGTAAACAAATAACCCTACTTCAAAAACAAGCCGGGACACTTTCGAATCAAATTGCCCAATTTAATGCACAGATTAAGTTAACAATGTTAAAAATTGCCCAAACACAAGACCAAATTACTTTATTAGGTGGAAGGATAGTGCAACTTGGGGATTCGCTCACTTCTTTAACGGCAGCGTTTTCTGCTAGGGCAGTAGAAACTTATAAACTTTCAAGGTTTGAAAATAATTTCACTTTCATTCTTTCCGCCGCCGACCTGACGGACGCTGTTTCCAGATTGCATTATTTACAAAAAATTCAGGAGGAGGACAGAAGTTTACTTGATAAATTACAAACTGCGCAAACGACTTACCAGGGACAAAAAGAAGATCAGGAAACTTTACAAAAACAGCTCCAAGTTCAGCAAACAAGTTTGAATACTCAGAAGATGGCAAAAAATAATCTTTTGGCTGCAACGAAAAGTGACGAAACCAAATATCAATCTCTTTTAGCCCAGGCCATTGCTCAGAGAAATTCTTTTCTAAGTTTCATTAACTCTCAAGGGGGTGCTTCAATTTTGTCGAATCAAACAGTTCAGCAAGGATCTTGGGGATATTATTACAACCAAAGAGATCAGGAGTGGGGGAATAATTTTATGGGTAGCAGTCACTTGACCATGGCAGATTACGGATGTTTGGTTACATCTGTTGCCATGATGGCAACACACGCAGGAAAAAATTTGAAACCAAGCGATATTGCCAATACACCCAGTGCTTTTTTTAGCCCAAATGAAGATACAGCACTTTTATACTGGCAATTTAGTGTAAATGGAATAAATATAAATTTGGTTTCTTTTTCAGTTTCACAACTTGATCAAAAGTTATCCTCAGGTCCCGTAATAGTTGGACTTTTTTCCGGACCCGACCACTATATTGTTTTGAAAAGCGGCAGTGGGGGAAATTATATTATGAACGATCCTTTTATGGAGAATGGGGGGGACAAAAATTTTGGAGATAAATATTCCGTAAACAATATTAAAATGGCTTTTACAACAAGCTTCAATTAAATTACAGTTTCAATAGTCTTAAACTTCGGATGTGTGATATGATTTTAATGTGGGGTGGGGTATAAAGTTCATCGCTATTTATATTTTGTGTGTATATTTTACTTTAGTTTTTTGTTCTGTTGCAAAAGCAACCATCGTTTTTTCGATATCAAATCCTGTAGTTGATGCGGATGATCAACTCGAAATTGATGCTTCAATCTCGGGCCTCATTAGTTCCAGTTGTTCAACCGGAGGTTGTTATTTGCAAGCGGAATTGCAATCTGCCGGCGGATATTTTGGTTACACTTACAATAATTCGGGTGAATTTGTCGATTACTTTAAAAGCCCCGGATCAACTGATGAAATTAAATCAAAACTTTTTAATTTTATTCCGGTAACCGGCGCCTGGAGCGGAAAACTGAAGGCAAAAAATAACCCGCAAAATTCAAATTATTACGGCCCGGGAAATTATCTGTTAACTTTCAGAAGGTTTAGTGGAAATAGTACGAGTCCAACAAGCGGGGACTCAAATAGTTTAAGTGTCAGTTTGACGGCTGTTTTGCCAACGCCTACACTGACGGATACGCCGCAATCGACTCCGACTCCCGAGGCAACTTCTACACCCTTTACTTTAAAAACCCCGGCGCCGACGTCTCCTCCATCTCCAACCCTAACTCCTACGTCGGTTCCTATAAAAACCTCCATTCCGACTCCTTTGAAAACCCAAACGCCTCCATCGGCAATCGCAGAAAATATTTCCAGTGATTCGGGTAGTATCCCCGATGTTTTAGGTGTTCAAGACGATCCAACAGTATCAGATTTACCCTATGCCACAGAGTCAGAAAAAGTGGACAGTCCGTTTCCATTTCTGGCTGTTGGGTTAACTGCTTTGGGTTTGGGTTTCGTCAGTTTTTCGATTTTCAGTATTATTAAGAGTGTTAAAAAAAGTTATACTATTAAGAGTGAAAAAGAAAATAATCAGGTTTCTTAATCTTTGGCTTCCTGTGATTTTGTGGGCTGCCTTAATATTTAAATTTTCTTCAGGAACAGTCCCAACAGCCTCAAGCGTTTATTGGCAGGATTTTGCTGTTAAAAAAACAGGGCACGTTTTGCTTTTTGGAGCGCTTGCGGGGCTAATTTATAGAGGTTTGATTGGTGAGGGGTTAAGCCGTAAAAAAGCCGCAATTTGGGCCGTGTTATTGGCCTTTTTTTACGGCGGCACTGACGAGTTTCATCAAATGTTTACTCAAGATAGAGAGGCCCGAGTCAGAGACGTTTTTATAGACGGAATCGGCGCAACGATTGTTATTTATTTTGTCTATCAATTTTTACCCAAGTTTCCTAAAAAATTTCAAACGTTTTTGTTAAAATTCGGAGTTAAATAATAAGTGAAAAAAATTCTTGTAACAGGAGGAGCCGGATATATTGGGAGCTTCATGGTCCGTGAACTTCAATCGAAAGGATTTGAGCCTGTTATTTTGGATAACCTTTCCTGCGGGCACAAGGAAGCAGTTAAAGATTACAGATTAGAGATGATAGATCTGGTTACCCAGAAAGATAAACTGGACGAATTTCTTGTTTCGGAAAAATTTGACGGTGTAATCCATATGGCCAGTTTTATTCAGATGGGGGAATCGTTCGTTAACCCCGCAAAATATTATGAAAACAATGTTGTCGGTTTTTTGAATTTACTCGACTCTATGAGGAAAACGGGAACAAATAAAATAATAATTTCGAGTAGCGCCGGAGTTTACGGCAATCCCGTAAAAGTTCCGATTGAAGAAAATGATCCTAAAAATCCTCTCAATCCTTACGGTGAAACCAAATATATTTTGGAAAGGATGCTCGAAGATTATGACTCGGCTTACGGGACCAAATTTATAAGTATCAGATATTTCAATGCGGCAGGAGCGGCCATTGATGGGAGTATTGGTGAGGATCATCCCGAAGAAAGCCATCTGATTCCCAATATAATTAAAAAGGCACTAAAAGGTGAAGAGATCGAAATTTTTGGGAATGATTACAAGACTCCGGACGGGACAAATATCAGGGATTACATCCATGTTTTGGATTTGGTAGAGGCACACTCAATTGCTATGCAAAAATTATTGGATGGTGCAAATAGTAATTTCTATAACGTCGGAATCGGTAGGGGATATTCCAATAAGGAAGTTATAGATATGGTAAAAGTAGCAACCGGAATGGAACTGAAAGTTAAATACGGTCCAAAACGGGCGGGAGACGCAGATGCACTTTATGCATCAATCGATAAAATCAAAAAAGATTTTAATTGGGTTCCCAAATACGGACTCAAAGAAATTATCGGATCTGCCTATCTCTGGCACAAGAACCATCCCGACGGTTATGCTAATATGGATTAATGAAGTTTTTCAGATTCTTAAGGCATCTATTTATTCCTCACGAAAGCAATAACCAGAAGGCGAAGATACTTCACCCGTCAAGCCTTTCGCTACTTGCAGTTGGCCTTATCGCATTCCAATTAGTATTGGGATTTGCAAATAAGACCTTTCCCCAAGTCTTGGGATATGCAGCCAATATTTCACCGGCCGAGGTGATACGTTTAACCAATGTTCAAAGGGCTGCAAATGGTTTGGGTGCGTTATCTGAAAGTTCAATCCTGGACACTGCGGCTCTTGCAAAGGGAAACGATATGCTTGCCAAGGGCTATTGGGCACATTTTGCGCCGGATGGTACTACTCCCTGGAGCTTTTTCTTAAGTTTTGGTTATAAATATAAATATGCCGGTGAGAATCTGGCACGCGATTTCCAGGACGCCAATTCTGCGGTTAATGCTTGGATGAATTCCCCGTCACACAGGGAAAACATTCTTAATCCCAATTACAGCGATATTGGAATTGGTGTGGTTGAAGGGAGTCTGAGCGGAGCCGATACGACCATAATAGTTCAATTTTTTGGCTCCCCCTTGTCGGGTGAACCCTCAATTCCTGTAGCCAAGGCAAAAGAAATAACCTTGCCGGCAACAAAACCGACTGCCGTACCGCTGCCGTCCGTTAGTCCGTCTCCGGTTCCGACCCGGACACCTCTCCAGATTGTTGCCAATACCAATCAGGGCTCTGGTAAACAAGGTACATCGGCAGCCTCAGTAATGTTCGTTTCACCATTTAATTCAACCAAAAATATTTCACTTTTGATTACGGGGCTTTTGATCTTGGTTCTCTCGATTGACATAATTGTTGTTCGCAGACAAAGAATATATAGGGTTGGAGGCAGGACTTTGGCCCACTTGGCATATTTTGGCATGATTTTGGCAGTAATATTAATATTAAGGGCGGGACAGATAATATGAAATCAATTACAAAACATTTATCACATTACATGGCGCTTTTTGGAATACTCCTTGCGGGTTTTGCCGGTCTGATTCTTTTTTCATATGACAAAAACTTTCAAATTGCGGTTGCCCTAGCCTTATCTCTGGCATATGTTGCCTGGGGAGTTACTCATCACTATCTTCACAAAGACTTGCACATAGAGACTTTTTTTGAGTATCTTGCGGTTGCGGTCTTGGGCTTTGTAATAATTTTTTCATTGGTGCTTCGGACATGATATACTTCAAAATATGCCTAATATCATGAAAGTCAGGAAGGCAGTTATACCCGCGGCAGGTTTTGGTACCCGTTTTCTTCCGCAAACCAAAGCCATGCCTAAGGAAATGCTTCCGATAGTCGATAAGCCCATAATTCAATATATTGTCGAAGAACTGGTGGATGCCGGCATAAAAGACATAATTATTGTCACCGGCTATCACAAACGCACAATCGAGGATCATTTTGACATGCCAAATCTTGATCTAGTTGAGAACCTCCGCATGGCCGGCGAAAAGAAAAAGCCACTTCTTGATGAAGTCGAGAAAATCTCCGAAATGGCGAATTTTGTCTATGTGAGACAAAAAGGGCCCTATGGAAATGGTACACCGCTTCTCAACGTTCAGCACATTGTTGGAGATGAACCCTTCATTTATACCTGGAGTGACGATTTTATAGTGGCAGAGCCCTCGAGATTTAAACAATTGATCTCTACCTATGAAAAGTACGGCGGAAGCGTTCTCGGAAGTATTAAGGCCACAAAAGATGAAGACTACGACAGGTACGGTTTCACCGGCGGTGAGATGCTTGAAGATGGTGTTATGAGAGTCAAGGAAGTGATAGAAAAGCCGGGGAAAGAGAATTCACCCTCGGATTTGGCCAATGTTTCGGGATTTTTATTTACGCCCGATATTTTTTCTTATCTTAAAAAAGCTCAGGAAAACCTTAAGGAAGGCCAGGAGTTTTATTATAATGACGCGTTGAAATTAATGTTAAACGACGGAAAGCCTGTTTTTGCGAAGGAAATAAAAGACGGCAAATATTATGATACAGGCAACAAACTTGAATATCTTAAAACAGTGGTCGAATTTGCCTTAAAACACCCGGATTTAAGTGTCAAGTTTAGGGAATACCTCGCAAGCCTCAAAATTTAACTAAAAGTTGTATAATCTCAGGCTATATGAGTGCTGAAAATAGTGGATTTATAAGCCCGACGCTTGGTGAAGTGGAAAATGGCCAGGTTGTTGAAGAAATTGCCAAGTTTGTTAAGGCCGATCCGGACGCCTATTACAAGGTGGTTATTGGAACCGATTCTCAAGCTAAAATTATTGATGGCGTAAGTCAGGTGGATTACGTGACTGCAGTGATAGTCCATCGTGAGGGGTATGGGGCACGTTATTTTTGGAGAAAGGAGAGGGTGGTTCAAAAACCCGTCCTTAGAGACAAAATCTATAGAGAAACATTAATGTCGATAACTACGGCTTCGGAAATGGTTCCTGAGCTGAGGCTGGCCATTTCAGCCGCCAAATACGATTTCGAAATTCATGTTGATGTAGGCACGGTTGGCCCGACCCGAGAGCTGATTAAAGAAGTGACGGGAATGGTTCGGGCCAACGGATTTGATGTAAAAACCAAACCTGAGAGCTGGGGCGCAAGCACTGTGGCTGACAAGCATACTTAGGTGGTATAATTTAGTCCTGTATGAAGCTACTTGTAACCGGAGCCGCAGGATTTATAGGTGCTAATTTTGTTCACTACTGGTTGGAAAAATATCCCAAGGACGAAATCCGTGTGATTGATGCCCTCACTTATGCCGGAAATATTGAAAATCTGGCCTCCGTTATCAAAAAGATTAAGTTTATTGAGGCAGATATCAACGATCGGCCCAAAGTGTCTAAGGCCATGAAAGGGGTAGATGCAATAGTCCACTTCGCCGCAGAAAGTCATGTGGACAGAAGCATTTTTGACCCTTCAAGATATTGGCAGACCAATGTTCACGGCACAGTAACACTTCTCGAAGAGGCTCACAAGTTGGGAATATCCAGATTTCACCATATCTCAACAGACGAGGTTTACGGAGAGCTTCCGCTTTTGTCGAATGAGAAATTTAGTGAAAAAACCCCTTATGCACCCCGTCCCGATAATCTTTACGCTTTGTCTAAAGCCGAGGCAGATAAAGTTGTTATGGATTTTTATAAAAAGACCGACATGTACATCACAATTTCCAACTGTTCCAATAACTACGGCCCCTATCAATTTCCTGAAAAGTTTATACCCATCGTTATTACGAATCTTATTGATAATATTCCCGTCCCGGTTCACGGTGACGGTCGTAATGTCCGGGATTGGATTCACACAAAAGACCACGCTTATGCCATTGATCTGATTCTTCAAAAAGGCAAAAAAGGTGAGACTTATCTGGTCGGATCGAATAACGATAGGGATAATAATTATATTGCCGAAAAAGTTGTCTCTCTTTACGGTAAAAATCCTACTGTAATCCGTCATGTTCCCGACAGGCATAGTAATGACAGAAGGTACGCAATTGATGCCACTAAAATTATTCAGGAGTTGGGATGGAAACCGGAAATAAGCCGTGATAATTTTGACGACGGGTTAAAAGAAACAGTTGATTGGTATAAAAGTAACCAAGATTGGTGGAGGCCCTTACTCAAACGCCGTGCAGTTATAACCGACGAAGAGAAAACAATCAGCGCTTTTATTTCTCTTGACAGGGAGACCGGCAAAACAAAATTTGTGTTTGGAAAACTTGAGGAAAAAGAAAAATTGGAAGTTCCCAAAAGTGATCTTAAAGAGCATTTTGTTGAAGCCAATTTGGTGCGATACGAAATGGTTATTAGAAATTTAAATTCTAAAAAATGGTTCCAGAATAGTACAGATGAGATAAAAGCTGAAGTCAAAGCACTGGCGATGAGTCCTTCCACTTTCGGATATGTGGAAGATTTGTCAAATCATGAAGACAGAATTGACAAAGACACACTTCTCAAACTGATTATGATTGATCACGCGCCTGCTGAATTTCCCATATACGGTATTACCACCCGTTTTGTGGTGCAGGATTCAAAGGGTGAAATGAAATCGGAAGGGTACTTTTCTTGGGGATGGGGTCCGAAATCCGGAGCGAAACTGATTGTACTTGTAAGAAAAAATGGTGAAATAACTCATCTGGCGTTTCAACGTGAGGCGAAGTTCCCGACAGGGTCAGTGGAATACAATTTGGCGGGGGGTTTCCCAAAACTTAACGAAAGTATTTTGAATTTTATTCTCAGGTCTTTAAAAAAGGACTTAAATTTGGATATCCAAAGCGGCAAGATAACCCTAAGTGAGATTATTAGTTTAGGAAGAGTTGCCCCGGACTCAGGTATGACAAATAATCACCCGAACTTATATGCCGTCATAATCGATTTCAGCGAAAATGTTTTTCCGAAAATTCAGGCGGGTGACAAGTTTGAGGAAGATAACGGACTAGTACTTTGGCCGATAAACGAAGTTTCCGAGATTGTAAACAAATGCGATGACTCATATTTTTTGGCAGCAATGGCGAGACTTACTTTGTCCGGAATTTATACAATAAATTTGTCCCTAAACAATAAATAGAACGATTAAAAAATGATGCGATTCGATCCTGAAAAACATGTCAAGAAGACCTCGATTCCGGGGGTTGTTTTAATCGAACGCCCGATACTCGGAGACGCTAGGGGATTTCTTCATGAGCCGTACAACAAAGAAGAGTTAAAAGCGGCAACTGGAGTTGATTTTAATCCTGTCCAGTGGACACATGCCTATATAAAGCCCGGTGTAATCAAAGCAGTCCATTCGGAAGACTGGAATAAATTAATTTACCCGGTTACGGGAATTCTTTATGCTCCGATAGTTGATCTTCGGCCTGAAAACCCTACTTTTGGGAAGGTTGAATATATAACAATCGACAATACCAAAGAAGATTCTCCGCGTCAGGCTTTATTTTTGCCGGCCGGCGGAATCGGAAACTCAATTTGTGTAATGGGAGACGAGATGATGCATTATTTTTATTTGATTGACGAATATTGGGATGACGCAAAAGCTAAAGGCGTTGCTTGGGACGATCCCGATTTAAATATAAAATGGCCCATCAAAAATCCTATTTTGTCCGAGCGCGATCAACACAATCCTACCCTAAGGGAAATTTTCCCTGAAAAATTTACAAAAAAATGAAAAAAGTGCTGGTTATCGGCGCAAGCGGGATGGTTGCTTCAAGGTTTGTGGATTTGGCCGAGAACAAGTTTGAGATTACTCCGGCAGATGAAAAAATCGTTGATATTACCGACAAGACTTCAGTCGAAAGTTACTTTGATAAGAACAAATTTGATTCTGTTATAAATTTTGCGGCTTTTACCAATGTTGATGCAGCAGAGGTCCAAAGGGGAGATAAAGAAGGTTTGGTCTGGAGACTCAATGTCGAAGGGCCCGAGAATTTGGCTAAAATCTGCGCCGATAAAAATATTTTCTTAATTCACATTTCAACAGACTTCGTATTTCCCGGAACAGAAGCTTATCCCGGGCCATATCACGAAGACGCTAGACTTCCGGACACGCCGGACGGAATGGGTTGGTATGGCTGGACCAAAAACCGGGCAGAGTTTGAAATTAGGAATTTGGGATCCAGAAACGCGATAATAAGGTATGGTTATCCCTTTAGAGCTGCAAAATACGATGTTAAGAAAGATTGGGCAAGAAATTTGATCAATTTGTATAACGAACATAAATTATATCCTTTGTTCGATGATCAGATCCAGAGCGTTCTTTTCGTAGACGATTTACTTGCTTCTTTGACCAAAATAGTGGACGAAGAACCTGCGGGTGTTTTCCATATTTCATCTGTTGATACAACGACACCTTATGAAATTGGGAAATATCTTTTAGAAAAATATGCGGGCAAACCGGTTGAAGTAGAGAAAGGTTCAATGCTGGAGTTTTTGAAAACTCCGGGTAGAACTCCACGTCCCCGTTTGGGCGGTCTAAACAATCTAAATACCAGGAAAAATCTAAGCTTGAGGTTTAATACTTGGAAAGAAATGGCAGATGAATTTGTAGCTCAGTTATAGTCCTGATTTTTCTTTCCTCCATTTTTCAATTTCCTTGTGATTGCCAGAAAGGAGTACTTCCGGGACTTTCCATCCTTTATGATCTTCGGGTCTGGTATATTGCGGATATTCCAAATAGCCAGGCTCCTTGTGAGATTCATCGGCAGAGGACTCGTCTTTCCCTAAAACTCCCGGAATAAGGCGTATTACGGAATCAGCCAGAACCATAGCCGGAATTTCACCGCCTGTCAGAACATAATCTCCGATGGAAATAACTTCATCAACGAGTTTTTCGTGAACTCGATGGTCGACTCCTTCGTAATGACCGGCAATTAAAATCAGGTGTTCAAGTTTTGAAAATTCTTGAGCTTTTTGTTGCGTGTATCTTGTCCCGGTTGCATCAAGAAGAATTACCTTCGATTTTCTTGTTTTCAAGTCTCTCAAAGCAGCGTCAATAATATCAACTCTCAAAACCATTCCGACCCCTCCTCCGTAAGGTCTGTCATCAACGTTGCGTCTGGTGCCCTCGCCCCACTTCCTCAGGTCGTGAACCTCTACTTTAATCAAATCCCGACTTTCGGCGCGTTTGATAATTGAGGCGTCAAACGGTCCGGTAAACATGTCGGGAAACAGGGTGAGAATATCAATTTTCATTAACGTATTGTATCATTTGTACATGGACAAAGTTGTTATCGTCATGCCTGCTTGGAACGAAGCGGAAAATATTAAGGCAATGATTGAGGAACTTACGGAAAGTGAGTTTCCAAAAATTAATGCGGACATGCAACTTCTCATTGTTGATAATCACTCTTCTGACGGGACGACCGAAATTGTTGAAAAGGCTTCAAAAATACATAATAACGTACACATTCTTCAACAGGACAAGTCCGGACTTGGTTGGGCTTATGTGAGGGGAATGCAATTTGCTACACGTGAGTTAAAAGCCGACGCCGTTATGGAAATGGATGCCGATTTTCAACACCCGCCCCGTTTTGTTAAACCGATGGTTGATGCGTATCTTGGGGGAGCGGAGTATGTCATTGGTAGCCGCTATATAAAAGGCGGGTCGGTTCCCAAAGAGTGGGCGGCAAGCAGAAGAGCAGTAAGTTTTTTCGGAAATTTATTTATTCGTACGGTTCTTCTTAATTTTAAAATTCATGATTTAACTACAGGTTTCAGATTAACCAAAGTTAAAGGGGTTTTAGACAAAATTGATTTGGAGAAGTTGCGCGATCTGGATAGATTTGCATATAAAGTGGATCTCTTGTATCAGTCTCTTAAGAACTCGAGTAAGACAGTTGAAGTTCCTCTTGAATTTGCTTCGAGAACCAAAGAAAAATCTAAATTTAACTGGAAAGAGATGGTTTCAACTTTTGAATTAGCAGTTATTTTGGGAATTAAAGATAAACAAAGATTTATTAAATTCGGAACGGTCGGATTTGTTGGCTATCTGATCAACGCGATTACTCTCAAGATTTTGACCGCCGCAGGTTCTCCGAACTGGATTGCCTGGTCACTTCCGGTTGAGCTTTCGATAATCAGTAATTTTATCTTGAATAATGCCTGGACTTTTAAGAGTGAAAAAATTACAGGTTTGGTAACACTCATCAAAAAGTTTTTGACTTTCAACGGAACTTCCTTGGGAGCTCTTCTTATTCAGACCGTTGCAGGAATTGTAAGTGATAAAGTTTTGGGAACAGGAGCGAGGCAAATAACCCTGCCTTTCATAATTGTCTTTTTGGTTCTCCCTTTCAACTATCTTATGTACAATCTGGTCATTTGGAAGACTTGGAAACTTCCGTGGGCAAAGAAGTCTTAAGACTGGAATATATTTCTCCGCTCATATTTTTTATGGGTTGTCCGCAATTAATGCAAATTTCCCGGGGAGGGAACATTAAGGTTTCACAGTGAGGACATTGATTACCGACAAGTCCATATCTAATTTTTTCCAATCTCCAATGACGCGGAACTTCTGTCATAACAAGTTAGTCTGAAGTCTTAATGAAAAACCACGATCAATAAATAAACGGGGCCCAATTACTAATTGGCATTACATTTTGGGAAATGAATGCAAGGCAATATAAATAAATCGGAATTATGATTACCCACAAAGCAATTTTAAATTCTTTTTTAACCAAAGTGTCGGAAAAGGCCACGAGCATAAATGGAACAAGGGGAAGTGAATATCTCATTAGGTCACGATGTGCAATAAATAAAGTTAACAGGAAAAATATCGCGCTGAAAGTTCCTAGTTCAAATTCTTTCTTTTGGAACAATTTATAAACTCCGATTGCACCGAGTAAATAGATAAAAATTATTTCTTCCAGCCAGAAAGTTCCGACCCATGAGGCTGAGTAGTTGAATATTTGGAAAGGCGGAAATGCAAGATGAATATTATCTCCAGAGTGGAAATATGCCCAGAAATCGCCCTGAACTATTTTGTAAAACCCGAAAACAACGATCAAACTAAGCGGGATTAGCAACAGAGGGTAAGTTTTTTTGAAATTTATACTCTCAAACCATTTTTTGGCTGGCACAATTAACTTGTTTTTAAATATGGGAATCAGAAGAAAAACCACATAAGAAATGAAAAGTAAAATTCCGGGAGATTTTGTGATTTGGGCAACCACTCCCCAAAGCCCGGCCGCCCAGTATTTTTTATTTTTGAAATAATAAAGAGATGCGATTATCGAGGCGACAAATAGAGGATCTGCAGAACCCACCGATCTGACAATGAGCCATCGGGCGGGAAATATCGAAAAAACAAGTGTCATGAAAACAACATCCTTTTTATCAACATATTGAGAGATAAGTTTCATGAAGAAATACGTTGCCATAACTGAAGACAAAATTGTTGCGATAAGCATTGCATACGGATAGTTTATGACAAGGCCGAAAAATTTAATAAGGAGGGGAAAAAGAGGAAAATGAGCCGTATAGTATTCTGCAGGCAAAGGAAATTGAAAATTAGCTTCGATCGCGGCCTTATTGTAAAGAGTCTTGGCGGCTACCATGTAGAGCGGACCGTCATAGTTGGCAACAATAGTTTCCATTCCGTTTTGAGGTAGGGGGATATTCCAAAAAGACCCTAACCTTAATAAAAACGGGATCCAAATTAGAATTGTGGGGATGACTGAAATGGCTGCAGCCACAAAAAATCGCTTAATTTGCTCCTTCATCACCCTTAGATATTAGCACGGTACAGGCTTAATATGCTAGACTTGTCTTTGTGGCCAAGATCATCGAAAAACTTTCGGTTTTTTTACCGGTTTATAATGAAGAGGAGAACATCGGGAACGTTGTCTTAAATATAAAAAAGGTTCTTCAGGATATAGCCTCTGAATGGGAACTAATTCTTGTAGATGACGGCTCGACAGACAAATCTACTGAGTTGGCAAAAAAATTATCAGATTCGGATAATCGTATCCGTGTTATCACTCATAAAACAAATGAGGGTTATGGCGCTTCGATAAAAACCGGTTTATACAATAGTAAATATCCTTGGATTGCTTTCACAGACTCAGACGGACAATTCGATTTTGCCGAGATTACAGAGTTTATAAAAAAACAAAAAGAATCTCAGGCGGATCTGGTAATAGGTTATTACAAAAAACGTCAGGTACCAGCGTTTACAAAATTGACTAGTAAATTTTGGGAGTTTTCAGTTTTTTTCCTTTTTGGTCTGAAAGTCCGCGATATTGATTGTGCTTTTAAGTTAATCTCCAAAAAAGTTGTAAACTCTATTCCGCCATTGGAAAGCAAGAGGGGCGCATTCATTAGCAGTGAACTTTTAATAAAATCTGTAAAAGCCGGTTTTAAAATTGCCCAAGTGCCGGTAACCCATTTCCCGCGTACTAGAGGCACAGGAACAGGCAGAAATCTGGATGTGATAGTTAAAAGTTTTATGGATCTTTTTAAACTTTGGAAAAAACTCAAATGAATTTTAAAATAAAAATTACTGATTTTGTGAGATGCAACAAAAAGGAATTAATTATATTGGGCATTATTTTATTGATAGCTTCATTTTGCAGATTGTACAAAATCAGTTCGTATATGACTTTCCTGGGCGACGAAGGACGTGATGTAATCATTGTCAGAAGACTTTTGGTTGAAGGTCACCCGCCCCTGATCGGTCCCGGTACTTCGGTCGGAAATATGTATCTGGGTCCACTTTATTACTACATGATGGCACCTGCACTTCTTTTGGCCAATTTTTCTCCTATAGGGCCGGCTGTTATGATTGCGATTCTAGGAATTATTACTGTAGCTTTTGTCTGGTGGGTGGGTCGTATATGGTTTAGTAAAAGTGCGGGACTTATTGCTGCGGGACTTTATGCAATTTCACCAACGATAATTTATTATTCACGGTCTTCCTGGAATCCGAATATTATGCCATTTTTTGCCCTACTTTCGGTATTTTCTGTCTGGAAGGTTTGGAAACAAAAAAAATTTAATTGGCTGATCGTGATGGGGATTTCTTTTGCGTTTGTTCTTCAATCACACTATCTGGGCCTTCTTTTGGCCCCTACTTTGTTTTTGTTTTGGATTTTGACATTTAGATATTTGAAATTTATTAAAAATTCGGAATTAGAAATTGGGAAATTCCTAAAAAAATCAATGCTGGGTTTATTGTTTTTTTTAGGTTTAATGTCGCCGCTTCTCATCTTCGACTTGCGCCATAATTGGATGAATGCAGAAGCGTTTTACGCCTTTTTCACTGCACGTCAGCCGGCAATTTCAGTTAACTTTTTGACCGCCTTTCTTAGATTTCCCGCACTTTTTAATCAAATTATTACAACATTGCTTGGCGGTAAAAACCCCTATGTAGGATGGGTGATGTCAATTTTTATTATCATCGGAGTTATTATACTTTTTAGTTATGTTGTTAAGAACGGAAAAAACAATTTAAAAAATATGAATCCTGCGATTTACATTCTCTTTTCTTGGATAGGTTTTGCTTTAATCGGACTTTGTCTTTATACAGGGAGTATTTATGACCACTACTCCGGATTCGTTTTTGTTGTTCCGTTCCTTCTGACCGGGATTTTTATTTCCCGGCTTTTGGATAAGGGCCGTTTTCTGAAAGGGTTTGGAATTATCATAACCTGTTCGTTGGTACTCATTAACTTGAGTGCAAACCCGCTGCTTAAAGATCCCAACAGACTTTTGCAAAGAAGCATCGACGTTTCAAAAGTGATAGAACAAAACAGTGACAAAGCTTCATTCAATCTGGCGGTTATCGCCGATACAAACTATGAAGACGGCTATAAATATTTTCTTTTGAATGATAATTATCCGGTTGTTGATATTGATGCCCAAAAACCTGATACGGTTACGAATCAACTTTTTGTGATTTGCGAATTAATTCCTAATAGTAAATGTGATCCGACTCACAACCCCAAAGCTCAGGTTGCAAGTTTTGGTTGGAGCAAAATATATAACAGTTGGAATATAGATGGAGTTATAATATACAGACTTGTCCATACAAAGTGAATTATAAAGAATCAATAAAAATATTAAATAAGATTGAAAAAGCAAACAGGATTGTATTGAATTGCCACCGTGGTCCGGATCCCGACGGAATAGGCAGTACATTGGCAATGAAAATGGTTTTGGAAAAGATGGGCAAAAAAGTCGATGTAATTTGTCCGAGCAGGGTTATCTCTAAACAAACAAATTTCCTTAAAGGATATTCGGATATCAAACTCGGAATTGGTTTTGATAGTTATCACTTTGAAAATTATGACTTGTTTTTGTCTCTCGATACTCCCAATTTACCCCTAATGACGGGTAGGGACGATTCAAAAGTTCCAAATATCACTACAGTAGTTGTTGATCATCACCACATAAGCACGCTTAAAGGCATAATACGTTTAGTCGATGAGAAGGCCACATCTGTTGGTGAAATTCTTTATTCAATCTTTGAAGATTGGGTGGTTGATATCGACAAGGATATAGCTGAATGTCTTTTGACATCCATCATTGGAGACACAGGAGCGTTATCTTATCCCAATACTACATCTCAGACACTACGAATTGTCGCCAAATTAATGGATCTGGGTGTGGACAAAGATGCGATTGTAAACCGTATTTATAGAAACGAAAAATTTGAGATGTTGAAGTTCTGGTCCGAAGTGTTATCAAGAATTGAAATTGATAAAGATCGGCGTTTTGTGTATGCAATGATCCCATATTCCGTCTATTCGAAATATGACAAACTTGACGATGCCAAGGCTAAAGCAGCCAGTTTGTTCGCACCGATTGTAGACGGAACCGACTTTGGTTTCATAGGAGTCGAGGAAAAAGAAAAATTTATTACAGTCAGTTTCAGGGCCAGAACAGATTTTGACACGTCCGTAATTGCCAAAGCTCTTGGTGGAGGTGGTCATAAAGTGGCCTCTGCGGTGAAATTTGAAGGGTTATCATTTGATGAAGCCGTTAAGAAAGTTTTAGCGGCTGCGAGAAAGTATGCTAAAAAAAATTAAAAAGTTTTTTTTAATAGGAAATATTTTAGTTTTAATTATCTTGATAGCTGCCTTTGTCATCAGGGTCTTCAGAGTTGATCAGGTTTTAAATTTTTATTACGACCAAGGCAGAGACGCACTTGTCATTTGGGATTTTATTTATTCTCACAAACTTTTTTTAATCGGTCCGACGACGGGACTTCCCGGGATCTTCAGGGCACCCTATTATTACTATTTGCTTGCGCCTTTTTATTGGTTGGGTAAAGGGAATCCGGTTTGGCCGTTTGTATTTCTGGCATTTACGACTGTTCTTGCGGTGGTGTTAATCTACCAACTAGGAACAAAAATTCAGGATAAAACAACTGGAATTATTGCCGCGATTATTTCAGCTTTTTCGTTTAATATTATTTTATCTTCGCGTTGGCTAAGCAATCCCACCCCTATGCTTTTGTTGTCTATGGTTTTGGTTTGGGGCATGATTAAAGTGACTGAAGAAAAAAAATGGGCGTGGCCGGTTCTGGCCGCTGCTTCAGGATTATCACTTTTCAGTTTTGGCTCTTCCGGGGAATTTTTCTATTTTCCTGCTCTGGCAATTTTCTTGATTTGGCAATGGAAAAATAGGCCCGATATAAAAAACTTTATTTTATCCATTGTTTTGTTTGTTCTGACTTTTGCACCCTTGGTATTGTTTGATTTTAAACATCAACACATTCTTTTGCACAATTTGTTTGGCACTTTCGGTATGGGGAGTGGAAGTTTTGGAGTTCCGACATGGGGTTTTATTATATCTCGAACTGCAAGTTACTTTGACATTTTTACAAACAAAATTTTCCAATCGCACAGTAATCTTAATACGGTGGCATTGGTAATTATAGGAATTTCCTTTTTGGCGTTTTTACCTAAATTGGTGAAGAATACTAAGGTTAAAGTTCTCCTCCTACTTTTGGGGTCTGCGGTACTTGGCCTTTACTTTTATCAGGGAAATTATGGGATTTTATACGATTATTACATGACCGGTTATTATTTGATTTTTGTTTTACTTTTTGCAATTATTCTGGGGCGAATTTGGAAATTGAAAGTTGTAGGAATAATTTTTGTACTTTGTTTTTTCTATCTGTTCTACATTAATAATGTACCGATAATTTGGGGTCGGGTAAATGACACCTGCCAGGGAGCGACGAGCGTTTGTTTTGTTAATCAAAAAGAGGCGATAGATTGGATTTACAAAGCAGCCGGAACAAGGGATTTTAATGTAGATGAGTATGTTCCGCCTGTTATCCCTTACTCATATAACTATTTGTTTACTTGGATTGGGACAGAAAAATATTATAAACTTCCAGTCGATCCTCAAATATCACTTTTATATACTTTGTATGAAGTCGATCCGCCGCACCCTGAACGTTTACAGGCCTGGCTTGATAGACAGGCCGGAATCGGAAAGGTTATCAAAGAACAAACTTTCGGTGGAATCACTGTCCAGGAAAGGGAAAGGATTACTAAAAAATGAAAACATTTCTCTCGGTTATTATTCCGGCGTTTAACGAAGAATACAATCTTCGTACTGGTGTATTGGATTCTGTTTTCGATTACCTGCAGGAGCAAAAATATTCCTGGGAAATTTTGTTCGTTGATGATGGTTCAACAGATTCAACTTTAAAAATCGCTGAAGATTTTGCCAAAAAGCACAATAACTTTTACGTTTTGAAAGAGCCACATAGAGGCAAAGGGGGCACTGTAATCGCCGGGATGCTGAAAGCTAAAGGTGAAATAATTTTGTTTACCGATGCCGATCAGGCAACCCCGATTGATCAGCTTGAAAAAGTATTGCCGAAATTTAAGGCCGGTTATAACGTTGTAATAGGTTCGCGTCACGGCAGAGAGGGGGCTCCCCTAATTCGCAAAATTATGGCCTCCGGATTTTCTCTGCTCAGGCTATTGGTTTTGAGGCTTCCTTATAAAGATACTCAGTGTGGATTCAAGGCTTTTACAAACTCATCTGCCATAGAGATATTCAAAAGGCTTAAACTTTTTAGCGCGAAAAGCGGAAACAAAGGAGCCTCGGTTACCGCCGGTTTCGATTTAGAGATTCTCTATGTGGCCAGGAAGTTAGGATATAAAATTGTTGAGGTTCCGGTTGACTGGCATCATAAAGAAGGGACGAAGGTAGATCCGGTTAAAGACTCGATTGAGGGCTTGCGCGGCCTTATTATGGTTCGTCTTAATGCACTTCAAGGAAAATACAAGATCTAGAGAGGTCGAACAGCTTCGGGAATAGTGCTACAATTGAGCTTGTGAACAAAGTTTCGGTGGTTATTAACACTTTAAACGAGGAGAAAAACCTGCCTCGTGCCATTGCTTCCGTCAAAACTTTTGCCGACGAAGTCATTGTTTGTGATATGGAATCGGGGGACAAAACTGTAGAGATTGCAAAATCTTTAGGTGCGAAAGTTTTTGTTCATAAAAAGACAGGTTATGTAGAGCCTGCCAGAAATTTTGCCATTTCTAAAGCGTCAAATCCCTGGGTATTAGTTCTCGACGCAGATGAGGAGATTACGGATGCACTTGCACGGGAAATAAACAATATCTTGAAAAATCCTAAAGCCGACTATTTTAGAATCCCCCGGAAAAATATGATTTTCGGAAAATGGATGAAGCACTCCCGCTGGTGGCCGGATTATAATATTCGTTTATTCAAGAAAAGTTTTGTATCTTGGAACGAAGTAATTCATGCCGTTCCAATAACCCAAGGTGCGGGCGCAGAGATTAAAGAGAAAGAAGAATTTGCCATTATTCATCACAACTACGATTCTGTGGAGCAATACATTAGAAGAATGAACCGTTATTCTACGCAATATGCAGTTTTAAAAGTTAAAGAAGGATATAAATTTTCCTGGAAGGATATAATTTTTAAACCGACAAATGAATTTTTAAGCAGGTATTTTTTCGGAGAGGGTTATAAGGACGGACTGCATGGTTTGGCGCTTTCCCTACTTCAGGCATTCTCAGAATTAACGGTCTATTTGAAAATCTGGCAGAAAGAAAAATTTGTCGACCAAAATCCGGGACTATCTGAAGTTGTCACAGCAATTAGAGACGCGGAAAAAGATCTTCATTATTGGGAATCCGACGCCCTTTTTAAAGAAGGCGGAAATCTGGGAGATAGAATCCGTAGGAAGTTGAAAATTTAATATGGTCCGTAAACCTAAAGTCTCCATAATAATTTTAACCACAAACGCCTTGGCTATGACCAAAGAGCAACTACTGGATGTTGCTAAATTGGACACAAAAGGAATAGATGCGGAGTGTCTTGTTGTCGATAACGGTTCAAAAGACGGAACAGAAGATGCCGTCAAAAATTACAAACTTTCCAATATGGATTATAAATTTATTCAGTCGGGTGCCAACTTGGGTTTTGCCGGAGGAAATAACGTTGGCATAAAAGACGCACTAAAGCGCGGCTTTGATTACATAATTTTAATGAATAATGATTTGATTTTGCCAAAGGATCTGATAGTCAAACTTACGGATTATATGGAAGGTAGCCCCGGGGTCGGCCTTACTTCGCCAAAAATGTATTTTGCTTCCGGTTACGAATTTCACAAAGACAGGTATAAAAAACAAGAATTGGGAAAGGTTTTTTGGTATGCCGGTGGATTGATAGATTGGAATGATGTTTATTCTTCCCATAGGGGAGTAGATGAAGTTGATCATGGACAGTATGATGTTACGACTGAAACAGATTTTGGAAATGGCGCCTGTGTAATTATTCGAAGCGAAGTATTTAAAAAAATAGGCTATCTCGATGATTCATTTTTTCTTTACTGGGAGGATGCGGATTTTTCCCAAAGAGCGATCCGTGCCGGTTATAAAATTATGTATTTTCCCGAAACATGTATGTGGCATAAAGTCTCGGCGTCTACCGGCGGTAGCGGAAGTCCCTCCAACGATTATTTTTTAATACGAAATCGATATTATTTTGCCATGCGTTATGCAAGTTCCAGAGCAAAGTTTGCTGTATTAAGGGATACAGTAAAATTGATTTTTACAGGCCGGACTTGGCAGAAAAAAGGTGCAATAGATGCTTTACTCGGTGTTACAGGAATGGGAGCGTGGGCAAAAAGATGAAAAATACAATTTCGGCAATAGTTTTAATTGGCGGAAACTACGACAGAAATCTTCTTGAAAAATGTTTGAAATCGGTTTCGTGGTGCGACGAGATTGTAAAAATAGAAACAAAAGGTTTGAACGGAAGCTTTGCCGAATGGCGCAACTTGGGTGTTAGAAAGGCTAAGGGTGAGTGGCTATTTTATATTGATACCGATGAGGAGGTTACACCGAAGTTAAGGGATATGATTCTCCAGGTTACTCCCGCGAATGAATTTTCTGCTTACGCAATTCCACGGAGAAATATTTTTTTGGGTCACGAAATGCGATGGGGCGGTTGGTATCCCGACTTTGTCCTAAGGCTTATAAAAAAGGACAAACTGAAAGGTTGGCATGGTAACTTACATGAACAGCCTGAAATAGTTGGAACGATTTGTCATCTAAAAGAACCACTAATCCACACTAGCCACAGGAACCTGTCTGGTATGGTTGACAAAACCAACAAATGGTCTGAGATTGAGGCAAAACTTTTATATGAGTCGGGACACCCGGAAATGAATATTTTTAGATTTTTTTCTGCAGGATTTAGAGAGGCTTGGTACAGAGGAGTGGTTAAACTCGGTTTTCTTGACGGAACAGTTGGAATGATTGAAATAATTTATCAAACTTTCAGCCGGCTAATTACTTATTCCAAACTTTGGGAGTTACAATTAAAAAATGCGCGCCGCAATTCATAATCCGTATTTAGACACTCTGGGAGGAGGGGAACGATATACCGCCGTTTTTGCACAAGTTTTGTTAAAAAATGGGTATCTGGTTGACCTGGAATGGAAAGATCCGGAAATAAAAAAAACATTGGAGCAGCGATTTGGGATTAATTTGGATGGCTTAAATATCGTTGATGATGTTAAAAAAGGGGACGGATACGATCTTTGTTTTTGGGTTTCAGACGGTAGTATTCCACTACTACATGCGAGAAATAATATTCTTCATTTTCAGGTACCTTTCCATGGAGTTGCGGGAAGAAGTTTATTAAACAGAATGAAACTTATCAGGATCAATAAGATTGTCTGCAACTCCCAGTTTACAAAAAAAACTGTCGATAAAGAGTATGGTGTTGAAGGTGTCGTAATTTACCCGCCCGTCGATACGCTCGGTATTAAACCCAAAAGAAAAGAAAATATGATTCTTTATGTAGGCAGATTTTCCCGAATTTTACAAAGTAAAGGTCAGGAAGTTTTGGTTAAGTCATTTGAAAAGATGTTTGACAGCGGTTTGAAGGATTGGAAACTGGTACTTGCCGGAGGAACCGAGGTTGGCGCCGGAAATTATGTAAATGAATTGCGAAAAACGGTGTCCGGCTACCCGATCGATATATTTGAAAATTTGGATTTCAAAAAACTGAAAGATTTATACGGAAAAGCGAAGATTTTTTGGAGTGCTTCCGGATATGGGGTAAATGAAAACAAAAATCCGGAGAAGGTTGAGCATTTCGGTATAACAGTTGTTGAAGCCATGGCAGGCGGAACCGTTCCTGTTATTTATTCTGCCGGTGGCCATACCGAAATTGTTGTAACAAATGAAAACGGTTTTCTGTGGGACAATCCGGCAAAATTAATAAATAAGACCCAAGATCTGGTCAACGATCCAAGCATGCTCCGTAAGCTTGCATTAAACGCGCGGGAGTCGTCAACTAAATATTCTTTAGCCGGTTTTGAAAAAGGTGTTATTTCTTATATACTTCAGAAATGAAAAAACTCACCGTTTCTGTTGTCATGCCGAGTCTTAATGGTGAAAAGCTATTAGAAAAAAATCTTCCTAAGCTTATATCTGCCAAGGATTACGCCCCCAACAATATTTCAGAGATCATTATTGTGGATGACGGATCATGGGACGGAAGCATCGCTTTCATAAAGAAATATTTTCCGGATGTCAGACTTTTCAAACACAAAACCAATAGAGGTTTTTCTGCTGCAGTTAACACCGGGGTAAGAGCCGCAAAAGGAGATTTAATATTACTTATTAATATTGATGTAGTCCCTGAAAAAGATTTTCTTGTTCCGGTTTTTAAACACTTCGAAGATAAAAAAGTTTTTGCAGTTTCTTTGCATGAAAAAGGATACGGATGGGCCAAGGGAAAGTTTTCGGAGGGATATATTGAATTAGGTATGGGAGAGGAAAGTGTAAAACCTCACCCAAGTTTTTACGTAAGTGGAGGGAGTGGGCTTTTTAGACGTGATCTATGGATGGAGCTTGGGGGAATGGATGAAAAACTTCTATCACCTTTTTATTGGGAAGATATTGATCTCTGTTATCGTGCAGAAAAAAGAGGCCATATCAATCTTTGGGATCCGGATGGGTGTGTGGTACACAACCACGAATCGACAATCAGTAAATTTCCAAAAAAGTACGTTCAAAGGGTCAGGGAAAGAAATCAGCTTCTCATGATTTGGAAAAATATTCACAGCCCGGTTTTAATCCGAAGACACATTGTGGGTGTTATCAAAAGGGTTGTGAGACACCCCGGTTATATCAGAATTGTGTTAATGGCATTAGGAAGATTGGGGACGGCTTTGAAGGAAAGATCCAAAGAAATTAAGTTAAGCAGAGTTTCGGATGAGGCTGTTTTTTCCCGGTTCGAATAAACAATTTAATGGATATAGAACTTTCAATAGTAATTGTTAATCTTAATACCAGAGATCTGACGGTTGGATGTATCAGATCAATAGAAAAAGAGGCAACGGGTTTATCCTTTGAGGTTTTATTAACCGATAACGGAAGTAATGACGGATCAGTTGAGGCTTTCAAAAAAATTGCGAATGAGAATTATTGGCAGGATAAATTCACATTAATTTTAAACGATACGAATACCGGTTACGCTAAGGCAAATAATCAGGGTATAAGAAAAGCAAAAGGAAAATATATCCTTCTTCTAAATAACGATACGGTCGTTCACAAAGATGCTTTACAAAATTTACTGACCTTTGTAAGAAAAGCTTCGGACGCCGGAGTTGTCGGGTCCAGGCTTTTAAATATTGACGGGACATTGCAAATGTCCTGTTACCATTTTCCGACAATTACAAATGCAGTCAAAGAATATTGGTTAGGTAAAAAAGGACTATTTGAAAAATTTGCCCCAAGGGGAGATGAACCCGTGGCAGTTGATTCTGTTGTTGGTGCGGCATTTTTAATCACGCCGGAAGCAAAAAAAAGAGTAGGAATTTTAGATGAACGGTATTTTGCCTATTTTGAAGACATAGACTATTGCCGACAGACCTGGAAAAATGGACTGATAGTATATTATCTTCCATCTTCAGTGATCACTCACTATCACGGAGCGACTTTTAAGAAATTGGCGGATGAAGGGCAAAGATGGAAAAAATTAATTCCCTCCAGCAAAGTCTATCATGGTCTTTTTAAACATTATTTGATTAACGCTATCCTCTGGCTCGGGCAGAAAAAAAATCTGGTCTTGGGCAAATCATGAAAAAATATCTAAAATATCTTCCGATAATCCTGATTTTGGGCTTGGCTTTTTTCCTGAGGGTTTATAAAGCTCAGGAATTATTTAATTATGCTCATGATAATGATCTGGCCTCGTGGATTATTAAAGATATTGTTGTTAATCACCACCTAAGACTTATCGGACAGCAAACATCTGTAACGGGAGTATTCATAGGATCCCTTTTTTATTATTTGCAAATACCGTTTTACTTAATCGGAAAGATGGATCCTTTTCCTGTAGTATTTTTAACCATTATCTTGGGAACTTTTTCCGTGTTCAGTTTCTATTTTGTATTTAGCAAAATATTTGGCAAAAAGGCGGGCCTTATTGGAGCCCTAATATATGCGGTATCTCAATTGATCGTCTTTTCCGATCGGGAAGTGGTTCCTACTATGCCGGTAATGCTTTGGACTGTATGGTATTTATACGATTTATATCTCATTTACAAAGGAAAACAAAAAACCGGATTTATACTTTTCGGAGTTCTTACCGCTTTAGTCTGGCATCTTAATCTGGCTTTATATCTAATTTCTCCGTTGGCAATTCTTGCCTGGATACTTTCAAGAAAGAGGCTCCAATGGAAGTACTTTTTTTTGGGAATGGGACTACTCGTTGTCTTAAACTCTCCGTTGATTATTTTTGAGACCAGGCATAATTTTCAACAAACAAAAGCAATTGTGGCATCATTGACCACAAACAACAATCTTATACCTCAAACTTCTACCGGTTGGGTAAAAATGGACAGAGTAATGCAGCTTGTTGAAAAAAATACCTCCTATATATTTTTCCCGTCGATGTCGGTTCCTGTCAGATTGGCAATATATTTGCTTGTCGGTATATTATTTCTGTTACTAGTTACCAGAAAAATTTCCAAGAGTATGGCTCTCATGATGGTTCTGTGGCAGCTGCTTTATATCGGATTTTTTACAGTCAATTCACTTAATCTATCTGAATATTATTTGAGCGGCATGAATGTAATTTGGATTTCAATTGTCTCAATTGCATTTGGAGTTCTCACCGAAAAAAAATTTCTAAAAGCGGTGGTAATTATAATTATTGGCACCTATTCAATCTGGAATGTCTATTTGATAGTTAATTCCAATGGAGACCAGATGGGCTATGTTCAAAGAAAAGCGATAGTTGAATACATCAAAGAGGATGCCCAAACACATAATTATCCGTGTATTTCAATTTCGTATATTACAAACCCGGGTTATGAACTTGGGTACAGGTATTTTTTCTATCTTGATAATATGCATGTCAACCAGCCCAAAAGCGGAAGTCCTGTTTATACAATAGTGTTTCCTCTTTCCTTGGTAGATAAATTCGATAAACGCTTCGGAGTTTTGGGACTAATTCTTCCGGATTATAAAAAATATAACCAAAAGGACATTAATAAAAGCTGCCAGGGAGAAAATGCCAACCTGACCGATCCAATGTTTGGATATACAGAATAAGCTAAAGAATTTTGACGGTTTTACTTATAAATTTGCCTTCTATATCGTTGTCAAAAAATCCAAGAATAAACGCGTTCGGATTTTTAGACAGAATTTTTACGTATTCCTGAAGATCCCTTACCATGGGTATATTGTCAATATCTTTGGGATCGATCCAATCAAATTGTCCATCTTCCGTGGTAGGAACTTTCGTTTGTTCAGGGACTGTGACATTAAAATAAATATTAACCCATTCTGCACCTGTTGGAGGATACGGGTGTTGAGTGATTGAGTACAGTCTGATAGAGTCGAACTTGATTAGTCCCGTTTCTTCTTTAACCTCCCGGATGAGCGCGTCGTAAAAACTTTCGTGTGGCTCCACTTTCCCGCCAACGCCGGAATAGACTCCGGGATCAACGCTTTTATTATCTGCTCTTTTGAGAAGCAAAATCTTCCCTTTGCACCAGATCAAGGCGTTTACTGAAAGTATCTTTTTATAGTCTTTGTATTTTTTGAATTTATCCATTCGATTATTTTATCACGATTGGCTCAGTTCACAGTGGAAATTTAGGTTTTGTGCTAGAATTTAAGGGTGAAAAAGTTCTTCAGGGAAAATTGGATTTATGTCTCGGGTGGAGTTTTTGTTTTAGCCATCTTCGCTTTAAGATTATTTCATTTAACTATTCTCCCTGTGTTTGCCGATGAAGCTATCTATATCCGTTGGGCGCAGGTGATGAAGGCCGAAGAAACTCTCCGTTTTCTACCATTGTCAGATGGGAAAGAGCCTCTCTTCATGTGGGTGATCATTCCTTTCCTCAAATTTATTCATGACCCTCTCGTTGCGGGAAGAATAGTTTCCGTTTTATCCGGTTTGGGAACACTAATAGGAGTTTCGTTTTTATCGTACCTTTTATTTAAAAATAAGAAAGTCGTAATTGCTGCAGGGTTAATTTATGCGATTTCTCCTTTCTCATTCTTTTTTGACCGGATGGCATTGGTTGATTCAATGCTTTCCATGTTCGGAGTTTGGACATTTATTTTTGCCTATTTATCATTTACGAAAGAAAGACTGGACTGTGCCATGCTTGCAGGTTTTGCCTTGGGTGGAGCATGGCTGACAAAATCTCCTGCACTTTTCTTCGCTATAATGTTGCCAACCCTCTGGTTATTTATTAAAAGTCCGAAAAGCTTGCTTAAAGTCATTCCCCTAACTTTAGTTACTTTCGCAATCGGTTACGGCTTTTACAATATTCTGCGTCTTGGGCCAAACTTCAGTTTAATAGCCAGTCGTAACTTGGATTATGTTTATCCGATCAGCCACATCCTGAAAAGTCCTTTTGACCCTCTAAAACCGTTTTTACTTCAATCGTTGCAATGGTTAATGACGATGGGGCCGTGGGAATTGCTGGTTTTAGGAATAATCGGCTTATTAGTTAGTTGGAAGGGAAATTGGAAACAAGTTCTGGTTCTTTTTATTTGGTTTATGGGTCCGATTGTAATCCAATCAGAATATGCGAAAGTTTTTACTGCACGTTATATTTTTTTCTCGGTTCCTTTTTTGATAATTTTAGCCGCGTGTATGTTTACGAATTTAACAGTCAGGTGGTTACAGATTGTTGTTTACGGACTTTTGGCTGTATTTATTATCCAGTCCGGAATTTTTGATTATTATTTATTGGTGAATCCTGCCAAGGCAAATCTATCGAGAAGTGAAAGAAGTGGATATCTTGAAGAGTGGACCGCGGGGCAGGGGATCAAAAAATCAGCAGACTACTTAAGAAATTATCAACTTCAGAATCCGGATAAGAAAATTGTTGTGGGTACGGAAGGGTATTTTGGAACACTTCCGGATGGACTCCAGATTTATCTTAACGACGCGCCGCAAATCACGATTATCGGTGTCGGCATAAATATAAGTTCACTGCCACAAAGTTTGATTGATGCCAATAAATCGGGGGATGAAACTTATCTTCTTATTAACAAATCAAGATTAAACATTGATCCTTCAAAAATTGGTCTTGTCTTAATTTCATCCTACCCGAAGGCTGTAAGACCGGACGGGTCAAAGGATAGTCTCTTGCTTCTGAAAGTTAAAGCTTTTTAAGGGTAAATTATTACCTTCAGGCATGCTACAATTGAAGCGTGGAAGAAGAGAATTTGACGGATCACATGGATCCCACAACTGAAATAAGCCTGGAGACCGTTAAGGCACGTTCAGTACGCGGTGTGGTGGTTCTGACAGGCAGAACCTTTTTGCTTCAAGTTATTGCTCTTATAGCCCAGCTATTTCTATTTGCCTATCTTGGCAAGTATGAATTTGGCGTTTTTGCGATTGTAAGTGCTATTATCAACTTTTTGGTTTACTTTTCCGATATAGGTCTGGCAGCCGCGTTAATCCAAAAGAAGGATAAACCTACGGATACGGATTTAAAAACAACTTTTTTTGTTCAACAGTCTTTGGTTCTTGGCATAATTGCAATTGTTGTTATTTTGACACCGTTTTTTACTCAAAAGTACTCGCTTAATCACGATGGGCAGATACTTTTGTACGCTCTAGCTGCTTCACTTCTTTTTTCATCCTTAAAAAGTATTCCATCGGTGCTTTTGGAGCGAAAACTGGAATTTGTAAAGTTAGTGTTTCCTCAAATACTTGAGCAGGTTGTATATAACGTTGTCCTGGTTTTCTTTGCGATGAAGGGGTTTGGCTTAAAAAGTTTTACTATTGCTGTTATCGCGAGGGGAATTGTCGGGGTAGTGACAATTTATATTTTGCAGCCGTGGAAACCGGGCTTTGCTTTTTCCAGAAAAACCTTGAGTGGGCTTTTTAAGTTTGGCGTTCCATATCAAATTAATACTTTCCTGGCCACTTTTAAGGATGATGGAATGACCCTGATCTTAGGGGGCATTCTGGGTCCGATAGGTGTTGGAGTTCTTTCTTTCGCTCAAAAAATAGCCAGACTTCCACTTACATTTTTTATGGACACCGTTACTCGTGTAACGTTCCCCGCATTTTCCCGGATGCAGGATGCCAAAGCCGATCTTGAAAGAAGCGTCACACGATCAATATTTTTTATCTGTCTACTGGTTTTTCCCAGCTTAGTCGGAATTTCAATTCTAGCCCCGATTCTTGTTAGAGTGATTCCAAGATATAATCAGTGGATTCCCGCTCTGGTACCAATTGTTTTCATCTCCATTAATTTTATTTTTGCTGCGGCGACAACCCAGTTAACCAATCTCCTTAATGCCATTGGAAAAATAAAAATTACTTTTTATTTGATGATTATGTGGACCGCTCTGACTTGGGCTTTGATCCCTGTTCTTGCGCTGAAATTTGGCGTTGTCGGCGCATCGATTGGTTATTCTTTAGTGGGGGCTTCATCTGTCATTGCTATATTTATTGCCAAAAAGTATGTCAATTTCTCCCTGACAAATTCAATGATAAAACCTGCCGTAGGGTCAATCGTCATGGGGACAATTCTTCTTATTGCAAGGCACTTTTTACCAACCAGCCTGTCTTCGATGGTGGTCTTGGCTGCTATGGGTTTGGTTATCTACGCTGCATCTATGCTTTCGATGGTGGGGCTTAGTCTGGTAGAAGATGTCAAAAGGAGTGTTAAAACTATTTTTGCAAAAAAGTAAGATAGCTCTGATTTTGGCTGGGACCCTGGTTTGGTCTTTGACAATGGTCAGAAGTGGTTGGCTTTATTCTTACGGGATGGGTTTTTGGGGGGCAAACGGTCATGACGGCATCTGGCACATAGCCTTGGCGGAAAGTTTGTCCCGGGGGTCTTTGCAGATGCCGGTTTTTGCAGGCTTCGGAATTCAGAATTATCATATCGGTTTTGATTTAATTTTAGCGGCTTTACATAAAATTACTTTTATTCCGGTTGTAAATCTGTATTTTCAAATTATTCCTCCGATAATGGCACTTGCAATCGGATTTCTTACTTACAATTTTGTCTATATTTGGAGGAAGTCAAAAATGGAATCGTGGCTTGCAGTTTTTTTCGTTTATTTTGGCGGAAGTTTTGGCTGGCTGGTATCGCTTCTTAGAGGGCAGGGTTGGGGAGGGGAGAGTATGTTTTGGTCACAAGAATCCATTTCCACCCTAATTAATCCTCCGTTCGCGTTTTCATTAATAATAATTCTTTTAGGTTTGATTTATCTGAAGAAGTATCTGGAAAACAAATCGGCAATTAATTTCTTTCTTACGGCGCTATTTTTTGGAATATCAATTTTTATTAAAGTTTATGCAGGCCTTTTAGTTTTGACATCAATTTTTGTTGCTTCTCTCTGGCAGATTTTTAAAAAGAAAGATTACTCACTATCCGGAATCGCAATTGTCTCAGCTTTCATTTCCCTGGTTTTATTTTTGCCTTTCAATAAATCCTCCGCAAATTTAATTTCTTTTAACCCCTTTTGGTTTTTACAATCAATGTTGATTGCAACCGATAGATTTAATTGGCCGAAACTATATTCGGCGATGACTACTTATACAGCGGGACACATTTGGATAAAGGCGATACCCGCTTACGGTTTGGCATTCGTGATTTTCATTGTGGGCAATTTTGGCACAAGACTTATCGCAATAAAGTCGTTGCTTAGAAAGCCTGCTAAATTATTATCTGCCGGGTCTATAGAAGTCTTTATTTTTACTCTCATCTCAGCCGGGATAATTGTCCCTATGTTTTTCACTCAAAAAGGAACATCTTGGAATACAATCCAATTTTTATATTATTCCCTGATTTTCGGAGGTATCGCGGCCGGCATTGGGACGGGTAAACTGATTGCGAAGCTCTCCGATTTTATGAAAGGTTTGGTAATAACCGTTTTTATTTTAATTACTATTCCTACGACTTTTGCATCGATGAATAATTATTTTCCGGTTAAACCTCAATCAATTCTCCCCACTACCGAAGTCGAGGCGTTGAAATTTTTATCGCTTCAGCCGGAAGGAACTGTTTTGACATACCCTTTCGATTCGGACAAAGCTGCCGCAGCCCTGCCACCCAGGCCCTTATATTTGTTTTCATCTACGGCATATGTTTCTGCCTTTTCCGGCAAACCCATCTTTTTGGAAGATCAGGTAAATTTGGATATTATGCAATACTCATGGCAACAAAGAAGAAAATCTGTCGAGAACTTCTTGGGTGAGATAAATACTAGTTCGGCCCAGACGTTTCTCAAAGAAAATAAGATATCATATGTTTATTGGGTGGATGGTCAACATGCGAGAATTCCGGATGTAAACCTGGGACTTACACAGATATTTAAGAATAATGACGTGACGATTTTGAAAGTAAAATAAATATGTTTACAAAACTTGTAAAACGGAAAATATTTTGGATAATTCTGATTGCGCTTTTGACAATTCCGACGTTTTTAAGTTTGATAAGACCCGGATTTTTCCCGATGCAGGACGACCTTCAGGCTTTTAGGGTTTATGAGATGGATAAATGTATTCAGGACTGGCAAATTCCCTGTAGGTGGGTGCCTGACGCGGGTTACCAATATGGATACCCGCAGTTTAATTATTATCCACCCAGTGTTTATTATCTTGGCGAAATTTTGCATAAAGCCGGGTTTCAGTACATAGATACGGTAAAAATACTTTTCGCCGCCGGTTACATCCTTTCTGCCATTTTTATGTTTCTTCTGGTAAGTGAATTTTTAGATAATTTCTCAGGGTTTATATCAGCCATGATTTATAGTTATGTTCCGTATAAAGCTGTTGAAGTTTTTGTAAGAGGGGCAATGAGTGAATTTTGGTCCTTGGTATTTTATCCGTTAATTTTTTGGGCGGTTTATAAACTGATTAAAACTTCAAAGGTAAAATACGTTGCTCTGCTCGCCATATCTCTGGGACTGCTTCTGACAACACACCTTCTGATGGCTATGATATTTTCCTTGTCCGCTATCATCTGGACAGTCTACTGGTTAATTAAGGAAAAGAAATTGAAAGAAATATATAAAGTTATTGCCGGGGTAGTTCTTGGTATCGGGTTTGCGGCATTTTTTGTATTGCCGGTACTTCTTGAAAGACAGTATGCCCATACGGAAACACTTACGGAGGGATATTTCGGTTACCTGCAACATTTTGTAAATATTTATAAACTATTTTTTTCCAGGGAATGGGGGTATGGGTCTTCAGGGTTTCCCAATGAAAAACTCAATCTTTCCACAGGACTTGTGCAATGGATTTTTGGACTGATCACCTTAGGCTTGGGTAGTTTTTATTTGATATCAAGGAAAAAGAAAAATTATGCTTCATTAGCAGTAGTTCTTGGAATACTTGAACTCTTCACTTTGTTTATGATTCATGTCAAATCCAGCTTTATATGGAGTGGCGTCCCAATTTTAGCATGGTTACAATTCCCTTGGAGATTTTTGACTGTCAGCATTTTTCTTCTGGCAATTCTCGCCGGAATTGGGGTTTACCTTATGTCGAGATTCAAAATCTGGATAGGTTTAGCTATTGTGGTAGTGGCTTTTGTGCTTAATGTTGGATATTTTGTTCCGAAGAGCTGGGAAAATATTACCGACGTTGATAAATTCTCGGGGGTTTCGTGGCAAAAAGAACTTACAATAAGTATTTTTGATTATTTGCCGATATACGCAAAACTTCCGCCTATCACAGCTGCGCCTCCGCAGCCCGAGGTTTTGGAAGGAGTGGCGAATTTTTCAAACTACACGAAGGGCAGCGATTTTCAGAAGGGAGTGATTAATGTTACCAAAGACGCTCTCATAAGATTACCTCTTTTTGATTTCCCCGGGATGGTTACCAGGATCGACGGTAAAGAAGTAACTCACTGGAATAACGATTGCAGAAAGGAGCCGTTCTGTCTGGGTCTAATAACTTTCAGGGTTCCGGCAGGCAGCCACACTATTGAGGTAAAATTAACAAATACACCCATACGTACTGCCGGCAACTATTTGTCGCTGGTATCCTTTGTAGTAATTGGGGTTTTATTGGTTGTCAGAAAAAAGAAGTGAAAAATTTTTTTAAGGAAAACATCTGGCTTTGGGTAATAATTATTTTATCGGGTTTAGTGCTCTGGCCACTGTTTGTTAAAGGCTATTTTCCGCATCAGGATGATTTGCAGGTGATGCGCATATTTGAAATGCGTAAATGTTTTGCCGATTTGCAGATTCCCTGCCGATGGGTTGCCGATATGGGTTTCGGAAACGGGTTTCCTCTTTTCAATTATTACGGAGTATTACCATATTATCTGGGGGCAATTTTTAGTTTTATTTTAAGTTATATAATCTCTGCCAAGGCACTGTTTTTCGTACCCCTTCTCCTCGGAGGAATCTCAATGTATTTTCTCGGGAAGGAACTTTTTGGGAAAAAGGCAGGCTTTGTTGCCGGAATATTATTTTTATTTGCACCATATCGCGCCTTGGATACTTATGTTAGGGGAGCAATAGCAGAAAGCTTTGCCTTAAGCATAATTCCTCTGGTATTTTACTTTAGCATCAGGCTGATAAAGTATAGGAAACCCGTTGATTTTATCGGAACTTCCCTATCGTTGTTTTTTTTCCTGACGTCGCACAATATAATGACCATTTTGTTTATTCCGGTTTTCTTTGTTTGCTTAATCTTGATTCTATATTTGGAAAATTGGAAGAATTTTAAGTTTTTGTTTCTAAGTTTGTTGTTTGGTTTCGGGTTGAGCGCTTTTTTTATAATACCTGCATATTTTGAAAAGAATTTAGTTCAAACGAATACCCTAACTATTTTTGCGCTGGACTTCCGCAATCATTTTATATCGGTCGCAAGGCTGTTTATTGACAGATCCTGGGGATATGTTGGTGCCACAAAAAGTTTGGAGAGTTCAATGTCATTCCAGATCGGCTGGCCGCATTGGTGGCTGGTTATCCTTTCGGTAGTATTTATTATTATTGTTGTAATTAAATCCCGGAAAACCGGGAACCTGAAAAGTTTCCTTTTGCCCGCTTTCCTGGTAGCCGTGTTTTGCCTCTCGGTTTTTATGACTCACAATAAATCGACGTTCATCTGGGAAAAAATCGGCATACTTTCCTATGTTCAATTTCCCTGGAGATTTCTAGCAGTCAGTATTTTTTCCGCCAGTCTTTTGGGGGGTTATTGTATTTCGGTTTTTAAGCGGAGATATGTAAATATCCTGGCAGCTCTGATTGTAGTTTTGACAGTAGTTTTAAACTGGAACTATTTTAGACCCAAAGAATTTGATTTGAATGTAACTGATGCAACCAAACTGTCCGGAGAATCCTGGCTTTTGCAACAAAGCGGATCGGTAACTGATTATCTTCCCATAACCGCCGCAGTACCCGTTGAGCCGGCACCGGGTCATCCGTTGGTTATATCAGGTATTTCCGAGGTCTCAAATTTTATAAACAAATCCAATAAGTTTAGTTTCTCCGCAATTGTCACAAAAGAATCTACAATAGACGTTCCCGTATTTGATTTCCCCGATTGGGAAGTTAAAGTAAACGGTAAAATTTACAATCACAACCCGGGGGTTATCGGAAGAATTGAAATAAAATTACCTCCGGGAAATTATTCGGTTGTCGGGAGTTTTAAAAACACTCCGATTAGAGCCTTTGCCGATTCCCTTACAATTATGAGCGTGGTGCTTTTTGGTATTTACATAATATATGGAAAAAATCGAAAAATTTTTAAATAAATACGGCTGGATTCTGACGTTTATTTTGGTCATTCCTGCAGTTCTGTCACTTTTGCACCCCGGATTTTTCGGAGCCTCGGATGATATGCATCCGGCCTGGCTTTACGAAATGGACAGAGTTTTGAAGGCCGGAATTTTTCCGCCGCGTTTTGTACCGGACCTGAGTTTCGGCTTTGGTTATCCTCTTTTCAATTTTGTTTTTCCCCTTCCTTTTTATCTGGGAGAAATATTCCATTTGATAGGATTTTCCTTTGTAGATAGCATCAAGACAGTCATGTTTTTGAGCATTCCACTTTCAGCCGTCTCAATGTTTGCCTTTCTGAAGAAATTTATGAAATCCGATTTGGGTTTGGCAGGGGCGCTGATTTACGGATATTTGCCGTACAGGTCGACTGATATTTTTGTCAGAGGGGATATTGGAGAAGCACTTAGTTTTGTTTTCTTTCCTTTAATATGTCTTTCAATTTTCGAGCTTACAAAAAGCGTTGATAAAAATAAATGGCGCTTTATTGGTTTGGGAGGAATTTCAGTGGCTTTACTCATTCTGACCCACAACATTGCCGCATATATGTTTCTTCCTTTTGCAATCCTTCTGGGAATTTTATTTATTATCTTTATTGAGCTGGGAAGAATGAAAAGGATAATCAATTTTTTCTTGATGTTTCTTTTGGGGGCTTTGGGAAGCATTTATTTTTGGTTTCCTGCACTTCGCGACAGTTCTTTAATGAAGTATGATACGGTTTACAATTTTTGGGACTACTTTCCTTCTATTAAAAGACTAATCACGCCCTATTTCGGTTATGGCGGCTACCCCACAATGTCACTATTCATTGGTTTAGCGGCATTTGTCTCAATCTTTCTCGGTTTGATTTTTATGATTTTTCATTTCAGAAAAACCAATAAGGAGAATAGAATTATATTTTTCTGGTCGTTTGCTACTCTCTGTATCTCATTATTTATGATGAACTTCCGGTCAATTTTTATCTGGAACGCTATTCCTCTTTTACCTTATTTTCAATTTCCATGGAGATTTTTGATGATGATAGTTTTTGTCTCACCGATATTTTTAATAGGGCTTAACAATGTAAAGTATAGAACTCTAATAGCCTTAGGAATCGGTGTGTTCGCCATTGCTACAACGATAAGTTATTTCCGGCCTCAGGACTTCCTAGGTAGAACCGATTCTTATTATTTAAACCGCTACATTCCAGTTCCTGTTGCGTCAGCCGAGTATAAAAAGCAGGATGAGGAATATCTAAGGCTACCCAAGGCTACAAAAGTCAGACCAGATAGAGATTATCCGGCTGCTTATTCAGCGGGAAACGGGATAGAAAAAGTTACTCAGGTTAATTCTCTTGATGCCAACATTGAAACCGTCTCAGTTAAACCCTTTGTGCTTAACTATAGTAAATATAATTTTCCCGGGTGGTTAGCTACGATAGACGGTAAAAATATACAAATCGAATCGGGTAAGCCGTTTGGTCAAATCAGTCTAAATGTGCCGTCCGGAATGCACACTATAGAAATATTCTTCCATGAGACAACTCTAAATATAATTCTGGATGTTCTATCTTTTGGAGCTCTAATATTCTCTATAATATTGATTTTTCGGTATAAAGAATGATTTTTCAAACATTAACGTTACTAATAGTTTTTATCTTTTTGACGTGGTTTTCTTTTTATCCATTAGGGTATTTATTTCTTGGCAAAAAAACAGAAGAACTTGAAGGTCATGAAGTTATTACCTTGTCTTTTGCCATCTCGATTGTCTTTTTTGTTTTACTCTCTGTGTTTCTGTCTTTGATAAAAGTCCGGTTTTTAATGATCTTTCTAATTGTAGGAGTGAATCTCTTCTCTATTTTTAAATATAAACTTAAACTTTTGACGCCCTGGAAATTTTTTTTTAAGAATCCAATTCTTTTAGTTTTAATTTTTGCAGGGATTTTGGTTCAAGGCTTTATTAGTTTCCCCAGCGGTTATTTATATAAAGACGGACTTCTTTTCTGGAGTTCACAGGCATTTGACGGCTTTTGGCATATTTCCTTAACGGAGGCAATCGTAAAAAACATTCCTCCTCAAATGTCAACGTTTTCCGGAACATATTTACAAAATTATCATTATCTGGTCGATATTTTGATGGGAGAATACAACCGGATTTTTGGTTTTTTCTCGTCACTTGATCTGTATTTCCGTTTCTTCCCGGTACTGTTTTCATTTCTCATGGGACTTTCTGTTTATTCCTTCATGGCCAGATGGAAAAACAAAATAATTGGTTATTGGTCTGTCTTCTTTACTTATTTTGTCGGGAGTTTCGGATTTGTATTTACCTATATAACATCAGGCAAAATATTTGGCGGTGAGACGGCTTTTTGGGTTTCTCAACTCAATACCGTAGTTGCAAATCCCCCTCATGCATCGGCCATAATTCTTCTTTGTACATTTCTTTTATCATTTCTTCTTTTTACCAAATCAAAATCTAAAGGTTGGTTTTTTATATGTGTGTTAGTTGGGTCAGTTATTGCAGGATTTAAAATTTCAGGCGGTGTAGTACTTCTAGCTGGAATGGGTGCAGTTTCCCTTTTTCAAATCATCAGGTACAAAAAATTTGACTATACGATCTTGTTTTTGATTCTTCTTACTACTAATTTAATTATCGTTAGATTAGTTTCTAAGGATGCAACGTCATATCTAATATTTCAGCCCTGGTGGTTCATTACGACCATGCTTGTTGAAAAACTAGGTCTCATTGATTGGATTCTCAGGATTCAGACCTACCAGTCAATCGGAAGATTCACCTCATATTTAAGAATATTGGAGTTTGAAGGAACAGCTTTTCTAATTTTTATTGTCGGAAACTTGGGAATACGGATAGTGGGATTTCCGTTGATTGCTGATAAGCTATTACATTTTAAAAAGAAAATTTTAGATAGTCCCCTTGATACATTTTTGTTGCCAGCCGGTTTAGTGGGATTTGTTGTACCTATGTTGTTCTTGCAAAAGGGTGTCGTTTCCAACAGCATTCAGTTTATGCAATACACACTTTTGGTGACTGGCTTTTACGGAGCCATTTTTACATATTATATTTTGAAAAAGATAAAACCAGTTTTTTTAAAATATTTATTTGCCTTGGTTTTAATCGTGCTTTCCATACCCACAGTTATTGGCAATTTTGTTGAGTTTTATGGAAGTCATCCTAATGCAATAATTGATAATAATGAAATCTCGGCATTAAATTATCTTAAAAACAATTCCAAACTTGGCGATATAATTTTGACCCCCCCTTTTGACAACGGCTCTAAATATGATTACAAGACAAGTCCTTTACCTATTTATGCTTGGTCTGCAACGGGATATGTTTCTTCTTTAACCGATAGAGAAACATATTTATCCGATGAGGAAATGGCCAGCCAGACCGGGTATGATGTCAACACGAGACTGGATGAAGAGAATAAATTCTTTTCTCAAAAAGATTTCAGTTTCAATCTGGATTTTTTGAAAAATAATAAAATTGCCTACATTTACGTTCCAACTCCCAGGAAATATTCCCTTCAGGAAGAGGACAATCATTTAACAACAGTATTCTCGAACGATGAAGTAAATATTTATAGAGTAGATAATTAATATATGGCACTCGAAATTTTAAAAACGTTAGTACTTTTAATTTTATTTTTATTGATATGTTTGGTCACTTTTACATCACTTGGTTTTGGTTTACTGAAATTATTTAAGATAAAACTACAAGACAACTTGGAAAAATACACTCTATCTACAATATTGGGAATTGCAGTCTTTACTCTCGTCTCATATTTATCAGTTATTCTTCACGTCAGATTTATATTGTGGGTTTTTCCTGTTTTTGGCGTGTTTTTATCGGTGAAATATTTTAAGAGTATTTTTCTGACGCATAAATTGCATTTTAGTAAATCTGATTTTATTTATTTTTTCCTGATTATATTTTTCGGGATTGTAACCCAGGTCGCAATCAATGCTCCATCGGGATTTAACTTTGGCGGGAATCTTCTTTTTTGGAGTGCACAAGGGCGGGATGGTATGTGGCATATTGCCCTAATGGAGGAAATGAAGAGGAATATTTTCCCATTTTTCGATCCTGAGTACGCCGGACACATCCTACAGAACTATCATTTTTTTGTCGATCTTTTAATGTCGGATTTTTCGAGAATGTTCCATTTTTCGGACCTCGATCTGTACTTCCGCTTCTTTCCGGTTTTATTTTCTCTTCTTCTTGGGCTTTCAAGTTTTGCTTTTGTCAGATATTGGTCAAAAAGTAAGACGGCGGGTCTTTGGGCCATGATTTTTACATATTTTGCCGGGAGTTTCGGCTACATCGTGACCTTAATCCAAAATAGAACGATTGGAGGGGAGACAATCTTTTGGATGAACCAAACCCCGTCAGTTCTCGGCAACCCTCCGCAGGCAGCGGCTTTTATAATCGTAACGGGTTTTCTTTCCTTGCTTCTTAAATATATTCGGTCAAGGAAATTACCATATTTATTTTTGGCATGGCTTTTGGGGGGAGTTACTATCGAATTTAAGGTTTATGGGGGATTAATTCTTTTAGGGTCTCTCCTAGTTCTGGGGATTTACGAACTCATTTTTAAGAAAAGATATCAAATTTTTCTTCTTTTTGCGGCGGTTTTAGCCATTTCTTCCGCTCTTTATTTTCCGAATTCTTCGGGAACCGGTAGTTTTATTATTTTCCAGCCATGGTGGTTTATCAGGACAATGGTGGTTGTCAATTTAGGTCTTCTCGATTGGGAGTTAAGGCGACAAACTTATCTATCGGTCGGCCGGTTCACATCTTATTTACGGGTAGTACAACTCGAGGGAACTGCATTTCTGATTTACCTCTTTGGAAATTTAGGTATGAGGGCAATCGGTTTCGTAAAGTTTTTCAAAGATTTAATTAAAAAAGAGATAAAGAAATCGATCAATGTTTTTATTTACACAGCCTCGGCCGTGGCTTTTGTGACTCCTTTGATTTTTTTGCAAAAGGGTGTTGTTTATAATTCGATCCAATTTTCCCAGTATTTTCTTCTCCTCTCCGGTTTTGTAGCTGCCGTTTCTATGGGAAAAATTATAAAAAAGCTAAAAAATAAATTTGCAAAAATTTTCATAACTTTTATGGTAATACTACTGATGGTTCCAACAACCCTTGGTCTTCTCTGGCAATTTTATTCTAATAAGCCTTTAGCAAAGGTAAGCGCAGTCGAGCTTTCGGCCTTAAGTTATCTCAGGACCACAAATCAGGATTCAATTATTCTGACCGTATCATATAATCAGTACAATGCGGGGAAAGACGGAATTCCACCTGTTCCGATTTATGACTGGAGTGATACGGGATATATTCCGGCACTTTCAGGAAGAAGAACATTAATTTCAGATGCGGAACAGATCGATATCATGGGGTATGATGCTAAGAGCCTTCTAGCGGCTCGTGAAGAGGCTTTTAATGATAAAACCGGTAGTTCACTCACTGCATTTGTGAGGAACTACGGCATAAATTATATATACTTAAACAAAGACGAAGACGCAGGGATTAATTATAAAAAATTGAATCTGGAAAAAGTTTTTAGTAATACCGAAGTCGATGTTTACAAAGTGAATAAACAATGAAAAACAAAATAATAATAGGAGCAATATTATTTTTGGGTTTAATTCTCAGGCTTTTATTTGTCACAAAACTTCCCCTTTACGGTGATGAGCTGACAATGGTTTACGATACTTTTTCGGTTCTTAAAACAGGACATGACCAGTTAGGGAATTTTCTTCCCATTACTTTTCATATGGGAGCGGGACGCCCCGGAGGATACATTTACTTTTCAATTCCGTTTGTGGCATTTTTTGGTCCCACTGCGCTCGGAGTCCGAAGTCTTTCTATACTTTCGGGACTGGGGCTTATTGTCATAATGTATTTTTTGGGAAGGAAGTTACTCGATGAAAAAGTCGGCCTCATGGCAGCTTTTATAACTGCCATATCTCCATGGGACCTGTCACTTTCCAGGGGCGGTTTTGAGGCTCATTTTGCTTTGATGTTGTCAGCTTTGGGATTTCTTTTTTTCCTTAAGGCGAAAGATAATCCTAAATATTATTTGGGTATTGCTGCCTCCTGGGGACTTGCAATTCATACTTACCCTACATATAAACTCACATTATTTTTGTTTATTCCACTCCTGATATGGTATGAAAGGGAAGTTGTAAAGGACTTTTTTAGTAAAGAAAAGCGTTGGATAAAATTAGTTGCCTTGGTAATCGGCGCGGTTGCAGTCGTCGTTTCGGCTCAACAGACTTTGTTTGGTAATTCTGAGCAAAGATTTACGAATATTAATATTTTTGCCGATCCGGGTGTAAAACAGCAGAGTATTCAAAAAGTTAACTTTGAAAGAACTATCGACTCAATCGGAAAAAGTTTATCACCGGTTTTTCATAACCAGCCGGTAGAATATTTCGTTTCTTTAAAAAATGCCTATTTAAACAACTTATCCTTTGATTTTCTGTTTATTTCAGGTGATGGTAACCCGCTTCATAACATGACAGGAATAGGGGAATTGTATCTTGTTGAGTCGGTATTAATATTTATCGGCTTGATTACCCTTTGGGGTAAAGACGACCGAAAATTATTTGTATTTCTTATATCGTGGCTGCTTATTGCACCGGTGGCAACGGCACTACTTATAACCCCACATGCCCTAAGAGATTCTTTTATGCTCCCGCCTCTTATTTTATTATCGGCTTTGGGTCTCTCGAAAATTGTGGAAATCGAAAAGAAGAATGTTAGATACGTATACCTAGGACTGGTTGGAATTTTTTGGTTGGTACAATTTATATTCCTTCTGGACAAGTTTTATTTTCTCGCACCCGTCAAATATAATGAATTTTGGTCATATCCGGCAAAAGCGGCAGTTACCTTGGCCGATAATAACAAAAATCAGTATGATTATGTTTTTCTGTCGGATAAAATCGATAATGTACAGTATGCCTACCCCGTTTATAATAAAATCGATCCGAATATTGTAATAGCCGTGAATAAAATCCCTTTCAATTTTGGAGCATATAAGTTTAGAAAATATGGTAATGTATACATCACAGATATACCGGACACAGAAGTTGGTGATTTTGTGGACAGTATAAATGGTACAGCTCTTTATATTGGAGACCCGACAGAAAAGATAAATAGTTCCAAACTTGAAATGGTTGACGGGCCTACGGGTTCAAAGATGCTATACGTTATCAAGAAAAGAATATGATAGCTAATATTGTCAAACATAAAAGATTTATTTTTATTTCTCTGGTTTTCACTCTTTTCTTGGGAGCTTTTTTAAGACTCTATAAGATAGATAAAAATCCAGTCTCTCTTTTTGGTGATGAGTTGGATGTGGGTTATCAGGCTCTTTCACTTCTCAAAACTGGTAGAGATTACTCGGGCAATTTTTTACCAATGCATCTTCAGTCTTTGGCGGAATGGAGAACACCTCTATACATTTATGCCTCTATTCCCACGGTAGCAATTTTTGGCATATCACCGTTTGGGGTACGTCTCCCTGCAGCGATATTTGGTATATTGGGAATTTTAGTTACCTATTTCCTTGCTAAAGAACTGACCAAAAATAAATACATAAGTCTTATTTCCGCCTTCTTATTGACGATACTTCCCTGGCACATTCTTTATTCCAGGACCGGTTTTGAGGTAACGATGCTTTATACATTTTTCTTTGCAGGAATTTTATTTTTCCTTTACGGCTTGAAAAATAATAGGTGGCTTATTCCTTCGGCAATACTTTTGGGTTTTACGCCGTGGATCTATAGTACGGCAAAATTGTTTTTGCCGCTAACTGTTATTGTTCTCTTTATAATTTGGTGCAAAGATATTTTTAAAATTAAAAAGACGTTTTTGATATCCGCCTCTATAATTTTTTTGCTTATTACCATTCCTTTTGCCATAAATACGCTTTTTGGTCAGGGAGTGGCCAGGTTTGATTCTATTTCTATATTTAACCGCCCAACCATAAGTGGGGAAGTTGGGTCCGATCGGGTGAGGGATACAGAAATGGGGGGTCTAGCCAGTATTTCCGGTTTGCAAAAAATCTTCCATAATAAATTTATAGTTTACGGTAATATTCTTGTCAGTAATTATTTTGAAACCTTCTCAACCGACTTTTTGTTTACAAAGGGAGATCCTTCGCCTCGTCAGAACTCATCCGCTTCAGGGGGATTTTATGAATTCGAGTTTCTCTTGATCCTTTGCGGACTATACTTTGTTTTGACTAAACAAAAAGATCTTCTAAACAAGGAAAAATTTACCCTTCTTTTCCTTCTTTTGGCAAACCCCATACCGGGAGATCTGACTCAGGATGGCGGAAATCATGCCACGCGGCAATTTTTATTGATTTTTCCTTTGGTAATTCTTGCAAGTATCGGGTTTGTTTATATTTATAGAATACTTACGGGTAGGGCTAAATTTATTTGGACTTTAGTTATCGGAGTAATTTTGATTTGGAGTTTTGTAAATTATCTTCATTACTTCTTTGTGCATTATCCCTGGGACAGTGAAAGATGGTGGCAAGCCGGATATCAGGAGGTAATAACCTCGGCAGTAATGGAATCGAAAAACTATGACCAGATAATTATTAGTAGTGCGGATGAACCGTCCTTAAAGTTCTTTCTGGCTTGGTCGGAATACCCCCCAAGTGAATTTCAGAAATATGGGCAAAGTCAAACGGTGAATATTCAGGGATTTGGTTCAATGGTCAAGGAGGGGAAATTCCTATTTCCTGCCGTTGGGAAATCGGTCGACCTTTATAGTTTTGGTAGTATTCTCCCTAAAAATACTCTTTATGTGGCGTCATCAAAGGAGGTACTTTTTGATTTAGGAAAGGATCCTACCAGAACACCAAAGGATATTACGGTCATTAAAATAATCCGCTACCTTTCCGGCGAACCGGCATTTTACCTCCTGACAAAAAAGATTTAAGGCTTCTTGGGGATAACGATGTAATAAGCAATGTGGCCATTAGTCAAATATATTGTGTCGAGTATTTTAACGCCCTGCAGATCAGACGGGAAGCTCCAGGGGCTGCCTATAAAAAGAGTATCGGTTTTTTTTGAGTCTACAGGCCAGTTAATATAGGTAAAGGTATATTTATTATAATGGTAGTATGGGTTGCTGCTAGTTCCGGATATCTTTGGCTCAGTTTGGTAAGTGGCCGGGTCATATTTTAAATAGAAGTTGAGGTACAAAAATGGATTGCTAATTAAGGACGGTGCATCAACTCCGTGGCGTGTATCAATGATGATCTCTTTATATTGACTTTGATGTTCGCTTATATAAAGTGACACCTGTTTTAGTCCTTCATCATAAGATTCGCTTTTTTCATTCGGAAAATGCACTGAAAAAACTAAGAAAGCGTGAATTAGAATTAGAATCACAAAGGAAAAATAAGCCCCCGCAATTAATATTCTAAGAAATAGACTTTTTAGAGAATTAAACCATTTTACACACTCAAGGAGTCCAAGTGTTGTTATTATGATTATTACCGGTACGATATGAATAAGGCGACCTCCTTGTTGTAAATTATTTGTTATGGAATCAGGAACTATACCCGTAAGTAACCAAATAACAAAAATATTTTTGTGAGGAATCTGTTTCTTAATGAATGCAAAAATACCTGTAGCGAGCAGTGGAATATCAAAAAGATACAGAAGACCAAGTCCAAAGCTATCCAGCGTTGTCATGTGAAGCGCGTTTGAGAATATAAAATCTGGCTGAAAATAGTTTATATAGCGTTCTATCCAAAAAAAGAATAAAAGCGGAATATCCTTGAAGGAATCGAAATATTTTAAAAGTATATGTCGGATAAAATCGATATCGTGGGTAAGAAAAACCATATTGAACCTCGTTCCTGAACCCAGAAATAGAGTTGTGTAAACCATTGGCAATCCCAGGACCAGACAAGTGATAATAAATATCGTAAATACTTTCCAGTTTTTTTTGAGAGTAGGAATGCTAATCAAAAGAGCTGCAAATACAAATACCGGTACAAATAATCTTGGGGCTGGTGCCGTGTACATTGTTAAGGTAAAGAAAAATGCCGAAACGAAAGCCCAGAGCTTTTTGCCATCCAGCAATTTCATGAAAGCCCATATAGCAAAAATGATAAAAAGACCTGCGATTAAAGATTCGTATGCAACCCGGGAAAAATAAACATCCAAGGGATTTATGGCTAAAAATAAACTTCCTATATAAGCAATTTTTTTCTTTTTAAAGATATCCAATAAGAATAGGAAAAATATTGGAATGCTAAATGTTCCAACCAAAGCATTTGGAAATCTAACTGCAAAATCAGTCAACCCGAATATCTTAACCGGTAGAATCAACAAATACCCAAGAACTGGATTTTTGTAATCACCAACGGATTTAAAAACCAAAGGCAGCCGAACCCCATATTCATCCTTACCTGTTTTGAGAATTGAATAAGCGGCATATCCAAAAGATAACTCGTCGCCGTTAAGGCTCGGGGGATTTTGGGTAATTTTATAAAACCTGAGAAAACCACCAAAAAAAGTAATCAGAAAAACGACCAAGATTGTTGTTATAATACTTTTCTTCATTCAGTTACTGTTCTGTGATCTCGTACTTATTACCGTAATAGCTTTCAAATCGTAGTTTCTCTCGTGTTTTGATGTCACTCATGGTCACAAGCAGTTGGAATATAACTAAAACAAACGACAGAGCCAAGAGACACTTGATCAACTTCCGTTTTTTCAACTCGAACATGTGAATTAATCCCCAAACAATAATAAAAATTACGACAGGCAAAAATAAGACAAGACGGTCAAGAGAGATGATATTTTTTGCAAGTACAGAAGGAACAACAAAAAGCGTCGACATGTAAAGAAATTTCCGAGTGTTTGGATTAATGGCCGACAAGTAAAAACCATACAAGAATGGAATTAGAAAACCTAGAAATATGGGAGGAGTAAACGAAAAATTTAAGAGTTTATATTGAGGTGTAAAAAACGTTACAGGAACGAGTTGGTCAGTATATTTCAATAAAAGTGTTTCCGAATAAAATAAATATTTATTTTCAGATAATCTCGCAAGAATTTTTAAACCGGACTTTTCAGCTTCCCCCTGAAATTGGTTAGCTGTGTTAACCAATCCCGGATCTTTAAAAACGGTAATTTCGTTCTGGACGACATTCTTAAAGGAAGTTGCGTTTTTAAGAATGAGAAAAATTATTGGAATAATCAGAAATGCGAAAATAACTACCAGTTTCTTAATATTTTTGGTGGGTATAATTTTGAATAAAATTACCAGTGCAACATATAGAGGTATTAAAATCAGGAAAAAAACTGAACTGTATACGGCTGTTAACGAGGATGCAAGAAATAAAATTGCTCCTAAGGCACTAGAACCATCCCGAATCAATATTAAGGAATAAGTAAAAACCATTAATAAGAAAAGGAGAAAAACATAAAAGGATCCGGCTGCAGTAAGGTAACTACTCCAGGGGGATATCGCATAAATCGCAGGAACAATTAGTGCCGCGTAACCTTTGAAAAATCTTTTACTTATCAACCATAGAAAAATCAAATTACCCAAACCCAAAATTGATATCAATACGTTAGGGAGATGGGTTGTTATACCAATTAAATCTGACGCTAAAATATTTTGTGGAGCCAAGTGAATAGGGTAGATATTCCTTCCAATAAACAAAATAAAGAATAGATTAACTGTCAGAAGTGCTGCGAGTAAGAAATAAATTTTTACCTCTTTTTTCATCATATTTGTAATTGATATTATAACTCTTTAAAGAATTGGAAAACTGGGGATTGCCAATTTGCCCCAGTTAGCAATTATGTACAAAATTGAAAAATTATTCCATTTGATAACCTCGAAAATTAATAAGGAAAACGCGGCAGCCCATCCGACGGTAACAACTCTTTTTTTTGAAAAAATAATTCTCAATGTTCCTGCCCCTGCAAAAACAGTAATCAAAATGCGGTAAACCAAACTACTTGGAGGCAAATGAAAGACTGTGTAGCCCCAATAAAAACTGCTGGAAAGCGCAAAGAGGAAGAATGTTGCCAAAAGGACCGGGTCGGGGTCCGTGATTAATTTCCAGAGAGCGTATCCCGATGCTGCTGCAAGAAAAGGGATCAATGCAAAAAAATACCAGGGATAATTTACACTACCAAAGAACAATATTGTGAATAGACCACAAAGAAATGGAATAGTCAGAGGAATTGCAATCTTCCTTCCGGAGTAAAACAGGAAAATGATTGAGATAAATCCCCATATCCACCAACCGTCGAACGGAAAGTTTGTAAAACCGATCGATGAGAATATGTTTATGAAATTTAGCGAACCCAGAAATCCCCTACTGGCGTTAAAAATCAGGATTTTGCCAAAAAGAGCGGGAAAATAGTACCACCCCCAAATTAAATAAATGAGTATGGGTATTAATAGTGTTGCCACGAAAGTAAATATTTTCTTTTTTTCCGCCTTATAAATAATCAGTAGAATAACCGCTCCCAAGATGAATCCAATGCCGGATTCTTTTGCTAAAATAGTTAAACCGGAGATTAAACCCGCAGAAATATATAGGAGCAGAGATGTTTTTCTTTTTTTCCTGAGGCGATAAGCCAGAAGCAATAAGTTAAGCATCAAGAGGACCAAGGGGGCAACCAGATTTTCCAAGAGGGCATATCTGGTAACCAAAAGATATGTGGGTACGGAATTATAAACAATCACACATAGAGTTGCTATAAAAGGATTGTTAAAAGTTTGAAAGACCAGGGCAAATAGTAAAATACTGGTAATAATGGCCAAAAAAAGAGCAGGTTTTCGATAATCGGCGGGTTTGATGTCTGTGAAAATCTTTGCATTTTTGGAGATTCCAAGGCTATAAATTAAACCACCTAACGGTGGATGATCAAGGAACGGCTGAACGAACTTTAGGTGCTGTTTGCCGAAACCGAAATCGAATTCATTGACGGAAAACACGGGATAGGGGAAACTTTTGAGGTTAGATAGTGCCGGTTTGATGCCGTTAACAAGTATCGAGAAGCCCGAGAGATTAGTGCTTTTTACATTTGCCGGCATTTTCATGTATTCACTGCTGTCCGACCAGCCAATTGGCATTCCGTTGGTTCTCAAACTTATTCCCTGAAGAGCATAGTTTCTTTCATCAAAAATTTTATTGTCGGGAATGGTTTCGTAACCCATCCATCTGTCTTTGGCAAAGAAATAAATAACAAAGGTAGATAAAAGGATGCTAAGAAGTAAGAAAAACCTTTTCATTTCCAAATATAGTATATCAATTGAGATGGTATACGAAAACCAGTAAACAAATTAAGTTGCACACATGTATTAATTAGGTATATCTTAGTAATTGTGAAAGTAGTTTCTTTGTACAAGAAAAAGGCAGTATCAATTTTGAATAATAAATTTTTTAAAATCGGGATTCTTCTGGTCGTGTTTCTCTTTACTTTTATTCTGAGGGCACACAATTATGAAAGAGTTCCGACACCAAGTCATTTAGATGAACAACTTTACGCTTTGAGCGGCATTTATTTGGTAGAAACAGGAACCCCAGTTTCCTGGTCAACTCTCGACTATCCCAAAAGTGCGGAAGTTTTTAAGGGAGTAATTTCTTATTTAGGGGGTCAACCTTCCGCTTCAGTGACTTTATATAAGCCCTGGCTTGATGAACCGCCGCTATTCTCTCTATTAGTGGGGGAAGCGGCACATTTATTTCATGCGGACAGGAGTGGTTGGATTCCCTCTTCTTATATCAGATTTCCGGTTGTTTTGATATCTGCTCTGACTTCTGTCCTTGTTTTTTTAATCGCAGATATAGTCAGCGGATTTTGGACGGGGATTCTAGCAATGCTCATCTATGGAACTGAACCGATTATGGTAATGGCCTCGAGGTCGGCAATGCCCGAGACTTTGATCGCCTTCTTCTTTTGTTTGGCAGTTTATTTACTTTTGAAATACCAAAAAGCGGCTAAATTTATGTATATTTTGCCGATACCGATTTTGGCCGGCCTTGCCGGTCTTTCCAAACCTACGGGATATTTCGTTTTGGGATTGGCTCTCTATGTAGTTTTTGCCAAACTTTACGAACAAAAACCTGTCAAATGGAAATCTGTTTTAAAAAATTTATCTTATTTAATTCTTGCGACCCTGCCGTTTATCGCAATTTATATATGGTATGGATATCACTTTAATCCCGAAATATTTAAAAGGATTATTTCCATTCAAGGCTTTAGACCCGCCGGATTTAACAGTTTGGCCTGGTTTTTTATCTCACCGAGTTACGACACCTCCATTTTTAGAAGCAGTTGGTATGTTTTTTGTCTTGTTTCAGCAGCCTTTTTTATTTTTCAACCCAAGGATAAACTTGAGAAATTCATCAGTTTAAGTTTTGTATATTGGGTAATAATTGTGATGCTCTCTTCGGGAGAGAATGATCTTCTGGCATGGTACCGCTTTCCGGCACTACCATTCCTGGCGATCTTTGGTGCCTGGGGAATTAAATATATTTTTGAAAAAGCCGATTTTTTTGTCTCATTCCTGGCCTCAGGTTTTTTATTGGGAAGCAGAATGCTTTTGGTTAATGCTTTTAGACCCAATGTTACCCCGGAAACTTATCGTCTGACTTTTTCAGGTCTCATGTCTCCTTCTCTGGCTAATACGATTTTTAAGAAAAATTGGCTTAAAGACTTATCACGATTAGTTATAGTTGCTGTAGTTATAATCGGGATGTGGTGGAACGTCAAATACATTTATAATGCCTATGAACTCAATTGTGAAAGCCAGACTTGTCCAATGGTTCCGGCCACAATTCTATCCGGTTTGCACTACCCCGTCATTTGGCGCCTCTTTGTATTAGGTGACTCTGCTCTGCATTAGACTTGCTGTTTTGAAGCTGGTAACATGAGAGGAAATATGAAGAAGATAATTTACCCCATTCTTGTGGCCCTGGTTTTGTTGGTTGCTTTGTTTTTGAGGGTCTACAAGCTTACTTCTGATCCTCCCTCTCTCAATTGGGATGAGGTAGCAATCGGATATAACACCTATTCAGTCTTAAAAACCGGGCGTGACGAGTGGGGAGTAAAGTTTCCTCTAAATTTTGAATCCTACAGCGAATACAAACTTCCTGCTCAAATTTATGCTTCAATCCCTGCAATAGCAATATTGGGCCTAAATGATTTTTCCGTAAGAATTACCCCGGTTATTTACGGTGTTCTTACGGTCCTTATTTGTTACTTTCTAACATACGCTATTTTTAAGAAGAAAAGTGTGGCACTTCTTACTGCCCTTTTGGTTGCAACATCGCCTTGGCATATCCAGTTAACGCGGGCATCTTTTGAATCTTCATTTTCCGTTCTTTGGGTTGTTCTCGGGCTTTGGCTATTAGTATTGGGTTTTAAAAAACCGGTTTATTGGATAATTTCAGCCATTCCTTTCGCTATTTCGATTTATACATACAATAGTGCCAGAGTTTTTGCTCCACTTTTTCTTTTTGCAATTTTGCTGATTTATAGAAAAGAGTTTCTTAAGAACTTTAAATACGCCATCGCCGCCGCAGTTTTACTAATCGTTCTAATGATTCCTCTTGTCCCGATTGTTTTTAGTGGCCAAGCGATTGCCCGTTATAAACTGGTTAGTATAACCAACGACGCAGGTTTAATTCCGAGAATTAATGAAAACAGGGGAAACTCAAAATTGCCCCAGCCCTTGCCCAGACTTATACATAACAAGGTAACTTACATAAGTTTATATTTTACCGAGAATTATTTGGCTCATTTTACCCCTGCTTTTCTTTTTATATCAGGCGCAGGACATAAACAGCATAATGTCCAGGGAATGGGGGAACTTTATTATTTCCAGGCCCCATTTGTTCTTTTAGGACTTTATTTCCTTTTCAAAAAGAAAGTTTCTTTCAGGTGGTTGTTAATCGTCTGGCTCTTGATCGCTTTTATTCCGGTGGCTACAACCGATGACAGTATTCCCAATGCATTAAGAACAATTATTGCCGAACCGTTTTACGAACTGATTACCGCTTACGGAATTTATGAAACTTATTTATGGCTAAAATCCAAAAAGAAACTGAGCTATGTTGTCTGGGTTTTGACCATAATAGTGGCCGCTTTTAATTTTTACAATTATCTTCATTTGTTTTATGATGTCTATCCTTACAAGTATTCCGAAGATTGGCAATACGGTTATGAACAGGCAGTTTCTTACGTCGGAAAAAATTATAACAAGTATGATTTGATTGTTTTTACCCGCACCTATGGCGAGCCATACATGTTTACCCTTTTTTATCTAAAATATGACCCGGCCAAATACCAGAATAGTCAAAATTTAGACCGTTTTGAGGCCAACAACTGGATTTGGGTTTTAAGATTTGATAAATTTTATTTTCCGGATTTGGGGGATCCCGGAACCCACTACCAGGATGTAGTTAAGGCTAATCCGGGCAAAAAAATACTTTTTGTAGGGAAGCCGGGCGATTTTCCTGCGGGTACCCCGGTCTTGGAGCAGATAAATTTTCTGGATGGAAAAGGAGATTTTCAGATTATTGAAAAGTTATAAGCAAAGCTTGCATTTTTTGCTGTCTAAATGTAAGCAAAGCTTGCATTTTTTGCTGACTAAATGTGAGCAAAGCTTGAAACTTATGAAGTTATGAAGAAGGAATTTATTCTTTTGGGTTTCATTGTTGTAATTTTTCTTTTTACCCGGCTTTTTAAAATTGGTCAGATTCCCGGGTCTCTCTATTGGGACGAAAGCTCGATCGGCTATAATGCCTATTCGGTTCTTCAAGACGGCCGTGATGAATGGAATAATTTCTTACCTCTTCACTTCCGTGCCTTCGGGGAATTCAAATTACCGGTTTATATATATTCAGTTGCCGTTGCCGAAAAATTTTTGGGTTTGGGAACAATTGCGATTCGGATACCTTCGGTTTTTTATTCAATGTTTTCCTTGATATTGATTTATTTTATTACCAAAAAACTTTTTGGTAAAAATGCAGGTCTTTTTGCAGCCTTTATTTTTACAATTTCTCCCTGGTATTTTATTTTTAGCAGAGCCGGATATGAAGCAACGGCAGGTTTATTCTTTTTTCTTTTGGGAGTTTTCTTTTTCCTGTTGACCGACAAAAAAAACTATTTTTTCTTACTCATGGTCCTTTCATTTATTTTATCTTTTTATAGTTATAATTCATTCCGCATTTTTGTGCCGGTGTTTCTGATCATTTTTGGCCTTATATTTCTTTGCAAAAAGGGTGCAGAAGTTAAAACAAAATTACTTTGGATCATCCCTGCCGCCGCTTTGTTTTTATTAGTTTTGGTACCTGTATACAGGCTTTATAAATATGACGCAGGTTTTTCCCGTTTGGACGCCGTGCAAATTTCAAATAAGAGGGAAATTGTCGAAAACTATTTTTCTCACTTTTCTTTGTCATTCCTTTTCCTTTCAGGGGACAGTAACCCCAGAAGCAATATTCCCGGCTTTGGGGAACTTTATTTGGTTGAACTGCCGTTTTTATTAATCGGAGCATATGTTCTTATTAAGAAGAAGTCCAAGTTTTGGTGGTTGCCTTTTTTGGCAATATTTCTCGGGCCTATACCGGCGGCTATTACTAAGGAATCACCTCACGCCCTGAGATCTGTTTTAATGTTCCCATTCTTCTCGGTCGTTTCCGGACTTGGGGTTGACTGTTTTGCCAATTTTTTCAAAAGAAATAAAGAAATTATCGTTTTTGTAGTGGTTTTGTTATTACTACTTTCTTTTGAGAACTATTATTCTAATTTTTTGACAAGTTATCCTGTTAAATATAGCGCCGACTGGCAATATGGTTATATGAAAATTTTTACCGATTATCGAACTGACTTTGCTAAATATAGTCGGATTGTGGTTTCCGATCAGGACGGACAGCCATATATTTTTGCACTTTATTATCTTAAATATGACCCCAACTCTTTCAGGCAGAGTGCGGTTTATAACCCCGTGGACAATTGGGGGGCTTCAACTGTAAAAAGTTTTGGTAAATTTGTTTTCAAAAAAATCGAAAGTTCCGATTTGCAAAAAAGCACTTTGGTTTTTGCGACGATAAACGACAAAATAGCGGGGGTCAACTCTGTTGGTGAAATTAAAGATTTGAATGGACAAGTTTCATTTTGGGTATACTCTAAATGAAAAAATATCTTAAGTATTTTCTTATTTTAATAATTCTTGTTGGCAGTGCCTTCTTACGTATTTACAAACTTGACCAAATTCCACCTTCTTTAAATTGGGATGAAGTCGATGCCGGTTATAACGCTTTTACAATTGCTAATTGGGGAGTTGATGAATGGGGCCAAAAACTTCCGCTGGTTTTCCAATCTTTCTACGACGATAAGCACCCGGTCCATATTTATAGTGCAGCCGTTTTTATAAAATTTATGGGGCTTAACGATTTTAGTACACGGCTCCCCAGTGCTGTTTTTGGAGTCTTGGGGGTTTTGGTGATCTTTTTTCTCGCCAAGTGTCTATTTAAAAATGACCTCCCCGCGTATTTAGCAGCCATCTTTCTGGCAATCTCGCCTTATCATCTTCAGTTTTCAAGGGGTTTATGGGAAATAAACTTTGCCTTCTTCTATTTCATTTTTGGGATGTTGATGTTTTATTTGGGGAAGGAAAAAAACCGGTGGTATTTCCCTTTGTCAGCTTTAGGTTTTGGTTTAAGCCTGTATTCTTATCACTCTTCGATAGTGGTGGTTCCGCCAATGATTGTTCTCCTTTGTGTTTTATATTTTAAAGACTTGGTAAAAAATAAAAAGACGCTTTTGATCAGCTTTATAGTTTTAACTCTGTTTATATTGGGTTTTGTTGGCAATCCCAGACTTCTCGGTTTCGCCCGTGTAAAACAAACCATATTCTCCGACGATATGATAAAAACAACCGGTCTTTTTAAAAAGACCGGGAATAAATATTTGGGAATTGCTCAAATAGCCGCAGATAACTATCCCGCGTATTTTTCTATAAATTACCTGTTTGTCAGTGGTGACCAAAACCCGAGAAACTCTGTAAAATTTTTCGGGGAGTTTTATAAGATAGACGCCATTCTCATTTTGGCAGGACTACTTTTTATGATAATGAGACCGCGGAGAGCATGGTTGGTACTTCTTGCCTGGATTGCTCTGGCGCCAATACCGGGGTGCCTATCGGGCATGACACCTAATGCAGCCAGAGGAGTGTTTATGATGGGAAGCGAGCAATTGATTGCTGCATACGGTCTTTATAGTCTGGCAAACCTATTTAAAAATAAGACATTACAAGGTGTATTGGTGTGTTTGGCATTTATACCTTTGCTTTGGGAGTTTTCGGGATATTTAAATTACTACTATACCGGGTATGCCAAGAAAGATGCTATCGAGTGGCAGTACGGAATGAAACAGATCGCCGAATTTATAATAAATGATACTCAATATGATAAAGTTTATATGACCAAAGACAGGCAGCAACCATATATATTTATCCTGAATTATTTGAATTATCCTGTTTATGATTATCTGAAAACCGTAAAGTATGATGAAACTCAGAGTAAAAGCTATAATGTTGCGGAGTCTTTTGGTAAATTTCAATTTTCCAACTGGGATCCGATAGAAAGCTTACCTATTCCATATGTCCTTTATGTTCTGACACCAAGTCAGTATGATGGGCTAAGATATAGATCCTTATTTGACATTAAAGATTTGATAAAATACCCTGACGGATCTGATGCCTACTTTTTAGTAGAGGCTAAGAATAATTAAATGAACAAATTGTCTGTGGTTTTGGCAACAAGAAACGAGGAAGAAAATATCGGCAGATGTCTGGAATCTGTTAACGGCCTCGCTGACGAAATGATTGTTGTTGATGAATATTCAACTGATGGAACCTGTGATATTGCCAAAAAGTTTGGGGCTAAAGTATATTTGGAGCCTCATCATTCTATTTTTCATATAACAAAACAAAAAGCTTTGGAAAAAGCAACAGGAGACTGGATACTTCAACTGGATGCCGATGAAGTTGTGACACCGGAATTATCAAAAGAAATACGTGAAGTTTTAAACGGAAGTTATTCGTATAGGAAAAATGATCTTTTTGAGAGACATCAAAAATTAATTGAACAAAGAGACGGGCCTATTAGTAAAACGACTGGCGAAGTGGTTGGTTATTTTATTCCGCGCCTGAATATGTTTTTAGGTAAATCCTTAATTCATGCCGGGGTTTATCCCGATGGAGTAATCAGACTTGTCAAAAATGGAAAAGCGAGTTTTCCTCAAAAGTCGGTTCATGAACAGATGGAACTTGACGGGGAGGTGTCCTGGCTATCCGGAAATTTATTGCATTACGATTCGCCAACCCTCAAGCGTTATCTCTCACGTCTTAACCGTTACACAGACTTGAAAGCTCAGGAGATGAAAGACAAGAAAGTTTCGAAAGGTATGTTTTCCTTTTTAACTTTTACTTTTTATTACCCATTTGCCACATTCTTAAAACTTTATTTTCGGCATTTAGGTTTTCTTGATGGAGTTGCGGGTTTTTTGTGGGCTTTTTTCTCCGCAATGCATTTTCCTGTTGCTTATTTCAAGTACATTACAAGTAGTCTAAAATAGCACGATGTCCCGCTAATAGAGTAAAATAATCTGATGATTCTCAAAAACAAAACTGCAATCGTTACGGGGGCAAGTGACGGACTCGGGAAACAAATTGCATTGAAACTTGCCAAGGAAGGAGTTTTGTTGGCTTTGGTTGCCAGAAGCAAAGAAAAACTCGAACTGGTGAAAGATGAATGTGAAAAACTTGGTTCTCCCAAAGTTAATGTTTATTCCTGTGACATCTCCGACAGTAATCAGGTTAAAGATTCAGTCCGGCAAATTGAAGTTGATTTTGGTGAAATTCAAATCCTATTAAATATTGCAGGTGTTTGGCAAAAATTGAAATTGCTTGAAGATATAGCCATAGAAGAAATAGACAATGTTATTGATATTGATCTAAAGGGGATGATTTATATGACCCACTTCGTTCTTCCGATTCTGAAGCGGCAAGAAGAAGCCGCTGTAGTTAACGATTCCTCAAGATCGGGGGTTACTATTCAGCCCGGGCAAAGCGTATATACGGCAGCCAAGTGGGGCGTCAGAGGATTTACAGACGTTCTCAAAGAAGATCTTAAGGGTACACTGGTGAAGGTTGCAGCTTTTTATCAAGGTGGAACAAATACTGAAATGTTTAGTAAAACGGGAGAACATTTTGACCAGGAAAAGTTTATTGATCCTAAAGATCTGGCGGATATAGTCATTTTTATGTTAAACCGTCCCTCCAAAATTTGGCTTCATGATGTCAGGGTAGAGTATTAAATTGGATAGTCTTGGCTGTATAATTTAAATATGCTCAAAGTTGCGGTTGATTCAGGACCTATCACGGGCGGTGATTGCCATCGTGGCATCGGAGTTTATACCAGAGAGCTTCTTAAAGCCCTGAGAATGGACGGAGTTGATATTTCTAAAGAAGACCTGGGCAAATACGATGTCGTCCACTTCACGCGTTTTAACCCGTTTATTGTTTCTGTTCCCTTTTCTAAACCGAAAAAAACAAAATTTGTATTAACGATTTACGATTTGATTCCACTCATTTACCCGGATCATTATTTACTGGGAGTTAAGGGGTTAATTAAATTGGCAATAAACAAATACCTGATCCGGAGAAATGTTGACGCGATTATTACAATTTCCGAAACTTCAAAAAAAGATATCTGCCGGTTTTTTGCTATTGATCCGAAGCTTGTTCATGTAATCTACTTGGCGCCTCGTTCCGTCTTTCACCCAATCTCTAATCGTCAATCTCTAATCAAGATGCAAAAGAAATATAATTTGCCAAAATCTTTTGCTCTTTATGTTGGCGATATCAACTACAACAAAAATGTTCCAAATCTTGTTAAAGCATGCAAGATCGCCAAAATGCCTCTCGTAATTGCAGGAAAACAAGTCAAGGAAGTCGAAAGTCTGAATCTAAATCACCCTGAACTTAAACACTTGAAAAATATTGATTGGTCGGAAATTCTGAGACTTGGTTTTGTACCCGATTCCGATCTGGTGGCAATTTATAATCTGGCAGCGGTGTATGTACAACCGTCATTATATGAGGGATTTGGTTTGCCCGTATTGGAAGCTGTTGCCTGCAATACTCCGATTGTTGCTACGAAAACTCAAGCCCTGGTTGAAATATTGGGAGACGGTTTAAATTATGTAGATCCTTCCGATCCGAAAGAGATCGCGATGTCTATTCTGAATCCGAATAAAAATGTTAAGTTGCCGAGGATTTACAGTTGGGAAAAAATGGCAAAAGAAACATTCAAGGTTTATGAAGATGTTTAAGAAAATAACCCTCTCATTTTTCCTTTGGCGAGCGGCTCTTTTTTTTGTTGCATTTTTAGCCGTCTATTTAATACCTGTTTATGGAGCCAGATTTCCGTATGCAGACAGCGCTTTACAAATAACCCGTTTACCCAATTGGATTTGGAGTTTTGGAGGTTTTGATGGGGTACACTATTTAAGAATTGCCCAAAGCGGATATAACGTTGCGGTGTATTATCCTGCCTTTTTTCCAGTTTTCCCGATTCTCGTAAGATTTTTCAGTATCTTGATTCCCAAAAACCCGCTCCTTAATACCGCAATATATGTTGATCCGGCCTTTTTCTATTCGGGAATTATTCTGGCGAATTTATTTTTTCTCATTGCCCTATATTTTCTTTATAAACTCTTTAGACTTGATTACAACCAAAAAGTTTCATGGCTAGCCCTAATATTACTTTTGATCTTTCCGACCTCATTTTATCTTGGCTCAATATATACAGAGTCGTTGTTTTTGCTGTTATCGGTTTTGGTTCTCTATGAATCACGGAAGCGGAATTTTTTGCTGGCAGGACTTTTTTGTGCCATGGCGTCGGCCACAAGAATTGTCGGAGTGCTTTTGGCGTCTGTAATTTTAATTGAACTTTTTATTGCCATTAAGAAAGGGGAAATCAAAATAAACGGTAAAAAATTTATTTTTTCGGTCTTGGGAGTTATTATTTCAGTTTCCGGGGTGGCAATATATATGTTTTATCTCTGGAGAAACTTCGATAACCCCATATATTTCATAACTGCTCAACAATATTTTGGAGCGCAGCGCTCGGGAACCCTTATTCTTCTTCCGCAGGTTATTTATAGGTATATAAAGATTTTTATGAATATTCCCGTTCTTTCACTCAATTTCTTCAATGCGGCGTTAGAGTTTATTGTAACTTTGGGGTCTTTGACGATACTTGTGGTCTATTTCAAAAAAATACGCATTAGCTACTGGGTTTTTATATTTTTAGCGTTAATAGTACCTACTTTTTCGGGATCGTTTTCATCCATGCCAAGATATGTTTTGTCAGCTTTCCCTCTTTTGCCGGTTCTCGCGATAGGCTTAGGTAAATATACAAAGCTGGTAATGACTTTATCCATAATTTTAGCTATCATACTGCTTAGCCTTTTTATTCGAGGCTACTGGGTGGCATAAAAATATGATAAATAAATTCTGGGCAGATAAAAGAGTAGTTGTGACCGGTGGGGACGGGTTTTTGGGCAGACATCTGGTTGCAAAAATTAAGGCTAAGGGCCCGAAGAGCATCTTTATTCCCAAGTTTCCGGAGTACGACCTTAGAAAGTATGAAGATTGTCTGAAGGTGGCTAAAAAAGGAGACGTGATAATCCATCTGGCAGCCAATGTGGGTGGAATCGGTTATAACCGCGAATTCCCTGCCACTCTATACGATGACAATATTCTGATGGGAACGTTCATGATGATGGCCGCTCGCGCCGCCAAGGTCGGCAAATATGTCGCCTTGGCCACAATCTGTGCCTACCCAAAGTTTACGCCGGTTCCTTTTAAAGAGAAAAACCTCTGGATGGGCTATCCCGAGGAAACAAACGCTCCTTACGGTTTGGCTAAAAAAATGCAACTGGTTCAGTCCGGAGCTTACCGCGCGCAATACGGATTCGACTCTATCTGTCTTTTTCCCGTAAATTTGTACGGACCGGGGGATAACTTCAATCCAAAGAGTTCCCACGTAATTCCCGCTCTTATTAAAAAATTTGTTGATGCCCAGAGGAACGGCGATAAAGAAGTGGTTGTTTGGGGTACAGGTAAAGCCTCAAGAGAATTTCTTTATGTGGAAGATGCGGCTGAAGGAATAGTTAAAGCGACCGAAAAATATAATAAATCGGATCCGCTTAACCTCGGGGCAGGATTTGAAATTAAAATCCGTGATTTGGCAAATATAATAAAAAAATATGCCGGTTTTAAAGGCAAAATCGTTTGGGATAAATCAAAACCGGATGGCCAGCCAAGGAGAATGCTTGACGTAAGCTTGGCCAAAAAGGAATTTGGTTTTAGCGCGAATACGTCTTTTGACGAAGGTCTTAAGAAAACAATTGAGTGGTACAAGGCAAATTACTAATTACTAATATCGAATTTTCAAGCAGAGCTTGCAGCTTTGCTGTAAACAAATCCCACAATGCAAAGCATTGGTTACGGATTGAGAAATTAATGAATTAAGTATTGATTAGTCATTAGAAATTAAAAATTAGAAATTGTGAAAAATTTTCCTAAAATTTTTATCGTTATTCCTCTTTTTAATGAAGAAAAACACGTTGTTGATGTTTTGAAAGACGTCTCCAAATCTAAATTGCCCGTTATTGTGGTCGATGATGGCAGCACCGACAGATCGGGAGAAAAGATTATAGATTGTAGATTAAAGAATATAGAGCTTTTGAGACATAAAATTAACCTGGGTAAAGGAGCGGCAATGAAGACCGGCGCCGATTATGCTTTTGAGAAAGGAGCCGATGCAATAATCTTTATGGATTCCGACGGCCAACATCAGGCGGAAGATCTGCCAAAGTTCATTGATGCTTTAAACTCAAATAAGTTTGACGTTGTGTTTGGTACCAGGAATTACAATTATGGAGTTCCATTGGTCAGGTTTTTGGGAAATAAATTTGCATCAGTCATAATGACTACATTTTTTAAAGTTTATATTTCTGATGTTCTTTGCGGTTTTAAAGGAATGACAAAAGAAGCTTATGAGAAAATCCGCTGGGAGTCTTCAGGGTATGGGGTAGAGATGGAAATTGTGGCCAGATTGGCTAAAAATAAATTGAGATTTGACGAAGTCCCCGTTAAGACAATTTATCACGATAAAGTCAAAGGTGTTACAATGTTGGATGCATTTGGTATTTTGGCTGAGGTAGTAAAATGGAAATTCACAATATAAAATGATAATCGGATTACAAGTAATTTCTCTTCTTTTTGCCTTCAGTATGGTCTATGTTGCCGTTCTGCATTTTAAGCGCGGGGAAATAAACGGCGTCGAAATTACATCGTGGCTTGTTATGTGGGCGGCGGCCATCGTTATTATAATATTCCCCGAGCTTTTGCGGCCATTTGCCAGCACCTTCCTGGTTACCAGAGTATTTGATTTAATGGTCATCGGAGGGTTTATCCTAGTTATATCAATGGTATCAATTGCCTATCTTCGGACAAGAAGACTTGAAAAAAAACTTGAAGAGCTCGTCCGTAAGGAAGCCCTCAAGAAAAAGTAAAGCTTTTTTAAATTACTAATTCCTAATTACTAATGACTAATCAAACCCCAATTAAGGAATTTGACTTGGAGGAAAGAACAGCAAAATTCGCTGAAAATTCCATAAACTTTTCTAAAAAGATTCCCCAAAATCCTGTTACGCTTCCTATTGTTTCACAGTTTATCAGATCAAGTACTAGCATAGGCGCCAACTACTGTGAAGCAGATGATGCGGAAAGCAGAATGGATTTCAAGCATAAAATTGGGATTTGTAAAAAAGAGGCAAGAGAAACGAAATATTGGTTGAGAATGATTGCGGTTGCATCACCGGATTTCAAAGAGGAGGCTAAAATTCTTTGGAAAGAAGCCAAGGAATTAAATTTAATATTTAATGCAATTGTCAGAAGTACAAATGCAAATTCTCGTAATTAGTTATTGAAAATTGATTAGATATTAAAAATTAGTAATTAGAAATTATGTTGCAACCTAAAATCTCTGTCATCATTCCCTCATTCAATAAGGCGGAGTTTATTGAAAAGACTCTGGACTCTATTTTAAGGCAAAATTATCCAAATTATGAAGTTATAGTTCAAGACGGCGGGTCAACCGACGGAACCTACGAGATAATTTTGAAATATGCAAAAAAATATCCGAAAATCTTCAGGATAGAATCGAAAAATGACGGAGGTCAAACAAATGCGATTAATATCGGTCTGGGAAAAGCCAAGGGCAAAATTGTTACATACATTAATGCGGACGATATTTATCTGCCGAAGGCCTTTGCAGAAATAGCAGGAGCTTATATAAAACATCCCGAAGCTCTTTGGTTTGCAGGACGGGGAAGAGTGATTGACAATAAAAGCCGGGAAATCGCCAAGTTTGCCACTTGGTATAAAAATTTGTGTTTATTCTTAAATCATAAATCTTTACTCTTAATTCTAAACTATATAATGCAGCCTTCCGTATTTTTGACAAAAAACACATATCAA
>Ga0182021_10000102_pt1 | contig 75314 bp, 58 predicted proteins | sample 612E3MmetaG_FD_120493 | JGI IMG/M metagenome (GOLD analysis project Ga0182021, IMG submission 120493) | Permafrost microbial communities from Stordalen Mire, Sweden - 612E3M metaG (Illumina Assembly) | ecosystem: Environmental > Terrestrial > Soil > Wetlands > Permafrost | place: Sweden...
GCGTCTTGAGCGAGCAGTCGCCGTTTTGCGCGTCCCGACATCCTGAGCGAGCGTAGCGAGTCGAAGGATCGTCGGGATCTGAACGAAAGCAATAAAGCGTTGCATTTGCACCCATAGCTCAATTGGATAGAGCATCAGACTTCGGATCTGAGGGTTGGGGGTTCAAATCCCTCTGGGTGCACCAAAACAATTTCCGATTTGCGATGTATGATTTATGATTTGCGGTTTGAGCTCGGATCAAGCTGCTTCTCAATCATCCATCGAAAATCATAAATCGGAAATAGATTCATTCTCCCGCGATTTTCCTGTACAGCTCCTTCTGAATTCTCCTCGTAATCTCTCCCGGCATTCCGTCTTTGATCGTCAGCTCATTGATCTTGACGACGGGGGTGACTTCCGTTGTTGTTCCAACGATCATGCACTCATCGAACTCACCCAATTCCGATTCATTGATTGAAGTCTCCGAACACGGGATATTGAGAGTGCCGCACATGTGGAGGACAACCTGTCTTGTAACACCCGACAAAATGAAATTGGACTTTCGAGGAGTAAGGAGTACGCCGCCTTTGACGGCGCAGAAGTTGGTGTGAGTTCCCTCCGTGATGAAACCGTCGCGCGACCAGATCGTCTCACAGACACCTTGTTCAACAGCCCTCTGACGCGAGAGAATGTTTGGCAGCAACGCTATCGTTTTGATATCACAGCGCGACCACCGAATGTCCTTCTCGAGAAGCACTTGTACGCCTTTTTCTATTTCCTCTGCATGCGGTTTGAAAGGGCTCGTTGAAATCAAGAGAGTCGGGGGCGTAGAGGGCGGGGGAAAGAAATGCTGGCGCGGAAAGTACGCTCCGCGCGTTACCTGAATATATGCTATCGCTTGCGAGCTTTTGTGACCATTCCGTGCAAGTAGTTCTTCAATGATCGGCCGCACCTTTGAGATGTCCATTCCACCGATCCGCAGTTGCTCCAGTCCATATCGCATCCGCTCAAGATGAGCCTCAATTTGAAAGAACCCCCTCGGAGGGTACGACCGCACAACTTCGTAAATTCCATCGGAAAAGAGGAACCCGCGGTCAAAAGGCGAAATAGTTGCCTTGTCGTGCTCGACGTACTTGTCGTTCAGATAGAGCCACATAGTCTCAGCTCATGAATATTTCTGAATCAAGCCTATGAAGGAATGGGGTGCGACTTGATAAGCCTCCTCCTGGTCAAGAGCTTCTTCTTCCCCCCGCGCCGCCATGTCATGCGGCGAGGCGAGAGAGGTGTCGAGAAGTCTGCACCAGCGCTTTCCGGGCAATGCCTTTGGAAGCTCGAAGGAAAGCTCATCGGAGAACGCGTTGAAAACAAAGTAAAGATCCGGGCCCTGTCCGTTGAACTGAAGCTCGACGGCCAGGGAATGCGACTGCCATGACCAGTCAGGTTGATTCAGGTTCACGCCATGCCAGACGATTCGTGGGATGTGTTTTTCCGCTTGTCCGATGAATTCACGTTGCTGGAAAAGGAGGTGAGTTTTTCGAAAGGCGATGAGATTCTTCATGAATCTCAAAAGGTCCTTGTTGCTGCCCAACATCCCCCAATCCACCCAGCTGGTTTCGTTGTCCTGACAGTATGCGTTGTTGTTCCCGCGTTGAGTACGGCCCAGTTCATCGCCGGCCAGAAGCATCGGAACACCCTGGGAAAGAATCAGCGTCGCCGCCAGGTTCCTGACCTGACGGTGACGCATGTTCATGATCTCCGGATCCTGCGTCGGACCTTCGTCACCGCAATTCCAGCTGTCATTCTCTATCATCCCATCACGATTGCTCTCACCGTTCGCTTCGTTGTGCTTTTCATTGTACGAAACGAGATCCGAAAGCGTGAAACCATCGTGACTCGTCACGAAGTTGACGCTATGATGAGGAGCCCGGCCGCTTTCGACGTACAGGTCGGCGCTCCCGCAGAATCTCGTTGCCAGGGCTTGCACGGCATTGGGTGATCCTTTCCAGAATCGTCGCACATCATCACGGAACAGACCATTCCATTCGGCCCACCGCCCCCAACTCGGAAAACTTCCCACCTGATACAGCCCGGCTGCATCCCAAGCTTCAGCAATCAACTTCACGTTCGCGAGCACCGGATCGGCTACAATGCGTTCAATGAGAGGAGGATTTGCCAGCACACTTCCATCCGTCCCTCTCCCCAGGATCGATGCAAGATCGAACCGAAAACCATCGATATGCATTTCCGTCACAAGATATCGCAGCGAATCCAGGATCAGATCTCTGACGATGGGATGGTTGCAGTTGGTCGTATTGCCGCATCCTGAAAAATTCAGATACGTTCCTGTGTCCGGTTCGATCATATAATAGATCGAATTATCAAGCCCGCGAAACGAGAGTGTCGCTCCTTGAATGTCTCCTTCACCGGTATGGTTGTAGACCACATCGAGGATCACCTCTATGCCGGCGTCGTGGAAGGCTTTCACCATCGTTTTGAATTCGCGAACCTCTGCCCCGAGTTTTGCATGAGAGGCGTACGACGCTTTGAGCGCAAAGAAACTGATGGGATGATATCCCCAGAAATTGACGAGCTGCTCGCCGGTCAAGGGGTCGCGAACCAGGCAGTCGGTTTCGAGAAAATCCGTGACAGGCATGAGCTCGACGGCGGTAATCCCCAGCTCACGCAAATAAGGAATCTTCTCCGTCAGACCGAGGTACGTTCCCGGATGACGGGCTCCAGATGATGGATGCTTCGTAAATCCCCGGACATGCAGTTCATAAATGATGGAGTCGGCCAGATGCCTGTTGATCGGTTGATCCAGTTCCCAGTTGAACTGATGGTCAACGACTCTCGAACGGCGAAGCCACGCGGCACCACGATTCGCCTGTTGCTTTCTCCACACTTCTCCACCGCTCAGGGAATGCGCATACGGATCCAGCAAGATCTTTGAGGAATCAAATCGATACACAAGGGGATTTGGGTTTCGGGACATTCCGACGCGATATCCATACTCGATACCGGGATCGACGCCGCGGACGCACGCGTGCCAGGTGTCGCCGGTCTTGTTGTAACGAACATCAAGAGGGAATTCAGCCAGAGGATCGATCTGATCGGGAGCGAAAAGCACCAGACTCACCTCGGTCGCGTGTTTGGAGAACACGGAAAAGTTGATCCCTCCGCGGACGGCTGTTGCCCCAAGCGGAAGAGGTTGTCCCCGTGTGATCTCAAACTGATCGATGACAACGTCGAGGATGGACTTGTTCGATTTGGTGGGTTTCTTTGATGCCACGGCGCGCTTCGGATGTTCGGGTGTGAAAATGCTTTCCTACAGTCTTCACCAGAGATTAGCAAATGCTTCCCTCATCCACAACCCCATGAGAGAACCCATGTTTCCTCAACAATCTGACATCGCAGGACTTCGATTTTCGGGCACGTCGTTTCAGGGCACGGTCATTGGCGTTGCTTCCCGGAATTATTTTGTGCAAATTGTCCGATAACTTTAGCCTGTACTCAGGTACTCCAGATGGTCGCCGGGATGAAAAAAATACTGTTCACGATATACAAACCAGTGAGGGACTTTTTCATCAAGCATCCCGCCCTCCTCTCTGGCTATATCATCTATGCGTATTTCTTCATTACGACGATGGATTTCTACAGAGACTTCAAGAAGACGCATAATGTCGGAGTCCTGAGCACCTTTGAGAGATTTGACGCATTGATCTGGATGTGGCTCCTTGCAGTTGTGTTGGTGAAAGTCATCGAATACCGGAATCGACTCAACGCTCAGGAACGATTGCGCCTCGAGCACGAAAAGGAACTCGAAGTCAAAGGTGCTCAGCTTTCCACGACGCACCAGATGATCCGCACGCTGCAACATCAAATCAACAACCCTCTCACCATTATTCTCCTCTACGTACAGCGGGCACTTCGCAAAGCAGAGAACAACCAGCAGGACCTCGAAAACCTGATCATGGTGAAGAACGGAGCCGAACGGATTGCCACCACGCTCCGAGAGTTTGCCCACGCGCAAGGCATCGAAACTGTTGACTCCCCCGTCGGCGATCTTGTCACACCCACCAAGAAAGATGACGCTAAACGAGCAATGGATGAAGCACGCTCTGCTTGAGGCAGAGAAGGCCTACGAGCAGGAAGAAGTTCCCGTTGGTGCGGTCGTCGTTCAAAACGGCAGGATTATCGGTCGCGGTCACAATCAAATGGAGCGACTGCAGGATCCCACGGCCCATGCGGAAATGATCGCCATCACTGCCGCCGCAAATCACCTGGAGTCACGAAGACTGGACGAGTGCACGCTCTACGTGACACTCGAGCCATGCCCCATGTGCGCTGGTGCCATTGTGCTTGCACGCGTACCGACATTGGTATTTGGATCATTCGATCCGAAGGCAGGAGCCAGCGGCACTCTGTACAACATCACCCACGACAAGCGGTTGAATCACACTGTCCATGTGGTTTCGGGGGTCTGCGACCGTGAAAGTGAAGAACTACTGAAGAGGTTCTTTGGTAAGGTAAGAACAATTCCTGCTAAACGTCGGAATGCCTGAATCAGGCCTCCGCCTGTAATTTCTCCTGCTTGTCTGCCACACGAAGTTTCTCGATCAGTTCATCCAAATCGCCATCGATAATCTGCGCGAGGTTATAGAGCGTCAGTCCAATCCGGTGGTCTGTAACACGGTTCTGAGGGAAGTTGTACGTTCGAATCTTATCGCTCCGGTCACCGCTCTTAATCATCGACTTCCTCGTGGCTGCCACGGAAGCGGTTTGTTCATTCATTTTCGCTTCATACAACTTTGAGCGGAGCATTTTCATCGCCCGCTCACGATTCTGGAATTGTGATCGCTCCTGCTGACAAGCGACGATAATGCCCGAAGGCCTGTGCGTAATCCGCACGGCGGTCTCAACCTTGTTCACATTCTGCCCGCCTTTTCCTCCCGCACGATACGTGTCGAACTGAAGATCTGCGGGGTTAATCTCGATTTCTACTTCTTCGACCTCGGGCAGGACCACAACAGAAGCTGCAGAGGTATGAACACGCCCTTGTGCTTCGGTTTCGGGGACGCGCTGAACACGGTGAACTCCGCTTTCAAACTTCATGAAGCCGTAGGCCCCATCACCCGAGACGCCAAACACCACTTCCTTGAATCCCCCTTTGCCGGTCTCATTCCAGTCCATCAAATCAACTTTCCAACCTTTCCGCTCGGCGTACCGCGTATACATTCGGTGGAGGTCCGAGGCAAAGAGCGCTGCTTCTTCACCGCCGGTGCCGCCACGAATCTCCATGATGAAGTTTTTCGTGTCGTTGGGATCTTCCGGAACGAGGAGTTCTTTCAGCCTCTCTTCGAGGCCGACAAGCTGGACTTTGAGCGTGTCGTACTCCTCCTGCGCCATTGCTTTGAGTTCGGGGTCACTCACCGATTCGAGCAGCTGTTTGCTCCCTTTGAAATCGTTGTTCGCCTTCTTGAATTTCTGATATGCCTCGATAATCGGTTCTAGCAATCGAAGTTCCCGTCCGAGATCGCGGAAACGCCTCTGGTCGGCCATGACAGCAGGATCCGACAGCAATTGCTGGATCTCCAGCGCACGCGCTACCATTTTTTCAACCTTGTCGAACATATTTTCTCATAAGAAATCTGGACTCTTGCGTTGGAGAATGGATCGTTAGGTACCGGAGGTGACAGCAACCCGTTCGACCGGAAGCGAGTCTTTCAGGGTGTATTTCGCCGGATCTTCCATCCCCAGCGCACACCGCAATGCGACAATGGCAACCTCGAGCTGAGATTCATCCGGTTCGCGGGTGGTCACTCGCTGCAGCCAGAGGCCGGGCGAAATCAACATTCTCCCCCACCAGGTTGTCGTATGTTTGGCAGAGAATTTGATAACCTCGTATGAAATCCCTCCAACAACGGGGATAAATGGAATGTGCGTCAAAAGACGGGTAACAATAGTAATCTTCCCAAGCAGCGAGATGGTGACCATGTCGAGGAGCCCGAATGCGAAGATGGCCACAAACATCACGATTAACAGGAAACTCGTCCCACAGCGAGGATGAAACCTGCTGCGCTCCTGGACCGAGGGCGGAAGAAGTTGATCGTTGAGCTCGAAGGCGAAAACGGTCTTGTGTTCGGCACCGTGAAATTGAAACAGTCGTTGAATTTCCTTCGACAGCGCGATCGCCGAGAGATATCCGAGCAGAATGGTAATTCTGATAAGACCGGCAACCAGGTTGAATGCGAACGCGTTTTGTTCAATGTGAAAGACCTTCGTCGTCACAAAGATGGGCAGGACGAAGAAGACCGCCACACCAAGCGCGAGCGCCAGGATCAGCGTCCCGGCGAGGGCCAGTTTCGACTGAGGCTTTGTTTGTCCGTTTCCGCCCGATGGATGGTCCTTTTCCTCAACATCGAGCATCGCGATCTCGGCAGAGAAATTGAGCGTCCTGATGCCGAGATACATCATGTCAACAAGACCGACGGCACCCCGCAGCACGGGAAGCTTGAGGAACTTGTATTTCTCTGTGACCGAAGCGTACTTTTCCTGTTTCACCACGATGTCGCCATTGGCACGCCTGACAGCCGTCGCCACAGATCCCGGAGCACGCATCATCACACCTTCGATGACCGCCTGTCCCCCCACCTGCATTGGGTTGGCCGGATCATACAGTGGATTCGTCGGTACCCAGCTCGATATCTTCTTCTCTTCAGCCAATCTTCACCCCTTCTTGAATGATGGTAAACTATAATATACCAAAGAATGCTACGATATTCAACGCCCTTCAAGACCATTCGCTGCACGGTTACCCCGAAACATGAGTCGGGGCAGGCAGAAACATTTCAGCGTGACATGGTTTCCGAGGGCACTCTTGCTTGCCCCACTAGAGCGAATTCAACGCAGAAGTGATTGAAGCGAGAAGAATGGAAGGATCTGATGAGTGCGGTGATCGAGCCGGATCGAAAATGTCCAGCTGGTTTGCCGCAGAGGAGAATTGGCCATTGGCGTAGTAGCTTTGCACAAGCAGGAGCTGCAGCCGACGTGATGTCACCTTTGCATCGTGAGAGAACGTGTAGGTTGGAATCTCGGTCAAGACGGCATTTGAATAGGTGATGGCGGAGGGAAAATCATTCAACGAGTAAAAAACAAATGCTGCTCCTGCCTTGACGTCGCTCAGTGCAGCGGGATTGATTCCGTTGAAACTGATCGCGAAAACGAAGTCGCTCTTCGACTTTGCAAGATCGCGCTTGTAAGCATAGGACCAACCGCGGCCGTTCAGAGCATCTCCACGAACAACAGGTAAACTCGTTTGGTTGTACGCCTGGGTGAAGTCGTTCACGGCCGAGTCAAACCGCTGCGCCTCGAAGTCGCTCCACCCGAGGGCAATATACTCCGTATCCGAAAGCTTCTGATCCGGACCAGACGACGAACTCTCTTTCGAACAGCCGGCACCCGCAAGAACTGCGATGATGCTTACACTGATGAACAATCTCATCGCGCTTCACACCTTTGCGTATTTTCTATTTCAATACTACCAGTCGTTTTGTCTCATTGAATCTCTGGCTCGATCCCGGCCTCAGATCCTGTGCATCCATACGATAGAAATATGCTCCGCTTGCCAGCGACGATGCATCCCAAATTGCTGAATACACGCCCGGCTTTAGCTGTCGATCAACCAGCGTCTGGACTTTTCGTCCGAGCATATCATAGATGGTCAGAGTCACCTTCGATTCCACTGGGACATCGTAACGGATGGTCGTGCTTGGGTTGAACGGATTCGGATAGTTCTGCGAGAGAGCGAACGTCGCCGGCAATGTCGCTTGCTCACTCCGGACAGAAGTGAGATTTGCCTGTATTTCGAGGTTATCGATCAACCATCCCCATCCTGTGGTTCCAGGATCGGTCCACAATCGGAAACGAAGATAAACAAGGTCACCCGCCGAGAACTTGTTGAGAAGGTTCATCTCATGCTTCCGAAGAAGCGATGCGGTCGGAGTGATCCCGGAAGTGTACGCGCTCAACCATTCGGGGTACAACCTGGCGTCATATCCATCCTGAAGCGTAATCCAGTTGGTTCCATCCTTTGTCGCCTCGACGACAACATAGTCATAGAAGGCATTGCTTCCGAAGAGCGAACCAGGCTCGCCAGGTTCAACAAGCGCGATTTCGTCAAAACGCACAAATGTGTTGTTCGACTGGACGACGATCGGAATGTTGAGAGAAAGCGAGTACATCTGATTGTTCGCATAAGGATGCGGAGTCGCGTAGGCCTGGCTGGTAAATCCTGAAGGTGTCTGCAACGTGAATCCACTCGAAGTGAAATTCGTATTCGTCGTGTTGAAATTATCTACATAGGATTGGCGGGCAGACTGGGGAAGGATAACCTTTATCCCCCGTTGAACAGACAGATAGGCCTTTCCGTTCTTGTACGACGTGATGCTCATCGTTAAGGAATCGGCTTTCACGACCGGGAACGGAAGGAGCGTATCTTTGACAACTGCATTCGCCGCGAGCGTAGCAAAACTCACTCCCTTCACAAATATACGCGTTGAGTCGTAAGGGGAGCGGAGGCTGATATTTATTGACAAGGCGCCGTCCGGCCTTTGAGTGGATTTGTTCAACCGTGGGGACAATGTCATCACCGGAGGCGGAGCAGTCAGAAGCTCAGGAATCTTTACCGTCCAGATACCCCGGCCATGGGTGGCAACCACAATCTCATCGTCGACGGCGCGCATCTGCCAGATAGCTACTGCCGGTATCACATCATTTGCGTATGTCCAGGAACTACCGTTGTTTGTTGAAATGAATAAACCGATTTCGGTTCCGGCCCAGATTTCATTCGGGTTATGAGGCATGACAAGCAGGCAATATGTTGCCACATCAGGAAAACCCGTGGTGCTCACGGTACCCAATCCGAATCCCGAAATGTCCTCCCATGCAGATCCGAGGTCTATCGTGCGGAAAATTTTTGGAGCGTGGGCGATAGAGAAGAGAGCGTACGCCGTCTTCGGCTCTTTCGGATGCGTTGCAAAACCCGATAGGCGTCCCAAGCTGACCGGATTGTTTGTTGGATTGAATGCTATGCCGCCATCTGTCGACACTTGGACCTTCCCTGTTGTGCCAGTGTTCGCCATCCTGACGCCGGCCCAGACGATCTGAGGATCTGCCAGGGAAATTTCAGCAGTCGCACCTGTACCATTGTACCATCCCCAATTTCCCAAGGAGACGGGGGAGAGTGTCCAATTATCTCCGAAATTGTCTGATCTCCAAATGCCAGTGGAGCCGGGGACAAACAGGAGGTCCGGATCAATGTTGGACTTCCCGATCTGCGTGATGAAAGGACCAAGTCCGCTCCCGACATCAGCGAGGTCGGTGGTCGCTGATTGAAACGAGGCCCCGCCATTCGTGGATTTATACAGGCTGTTGTAGTACAGCGACCCGATGAGCTTATTGGGGTCTTTGTAATTCCAGATGCTCGCGAAACCGTCACCGCCTAGAGGCGTGGTCCATGATGACGTCAATGTCGGGCTTGCCGGCGAGATCCACGAGCCGTTGTCCTGCGTTCCACCGAAGTACTGACTTACGCCGGGTTTCTTGTCGACTCCATAGAATTGGCTCGTGTTGTATCCAAGATTTGGATTGGTCCATGAGACGCCACTGTTCGTCGACGTCGCGATGCCGCCGTCGCTGGCATGCACGATCCGGAAAGTCTGTGTGGACCGATCAACCGGAATGATGGTGATGTTGTGTTGGTCCACATGGATGCTGGTCGTCATTCGGCTTGTCGTTCTGGTGCGACTCTGAACGAGCCCGTTGGTAATGGCAAGACGAGAGCTCGGCTGGATGCTTGGGTTCCATGTGACGTTGGCGACCGACGCCGGCCAAATGGCGTTGATGTTCTTGTACCGCTCTCCCCCGGCGATCGCAATGCTTGCATTCGGACCGTTCGGGTCATATGGTACCGCGTTCACAAAGAGGTATTCTCTTTGGGGATTGTTTGAATCATAAGGAACCAGCTTGAACGCACCCGAAGAATCTGAATCAACGAACGAAGTCATCAATTGACGGTTGTTCACCACATCCCACACCTGGAACGGCACGGTGACATAATCCACATACTGATACTGGAAACCCGATCTGTACTTGAATCGATGGGCTTTCTGGGTCATCCCCGGACCGAACCGAATCTCAATTGAAACGTAGTCTGCGTCGGTAAGACTCAAGGGAGCCGTCGTTGTGCCATAGAAATCTTTTCCGGAACCAATGCCTCCCCCGCCGTACGGTCCGTCCCAGTTAGCGAATGTCAGGAAGGCCGACGTGTTGTTTTGCGAGACGCTCAAAACACCGGCCGTCTGGGTTGCCGATCCAATGATCTGAACCTGATACAAATACAATCCGCCGACAAAACAGATATCCCGATTGTACGGATGCGCCGCGATGGCGTTGTCGTACCAACCTTGAGTGCCCAGCCAGTTCGGCGACGTTCCGCCCGAGTACACGGTTTTCGCCCAGTTGGAGCCCCCATCATCCGAAACGTAGAGATCGGAAACTCCGCCGTTCCCCTCCAATGAGAGAAAGAGGCGCGCCGGATCGACGGGTGACACTGCAAGTTCACCCCTCGCGCCGGCTCCAATGCCATCGGAGCTCGTTGTCCAGGTCCATCCGCGATCGATGGACTTGATCACTCCGCTGCCATTGCGAGTTGCGTAGAGAACACTGAAGTCTGCAGGATTCTCGATAATTTGCTGTATCCTTCCCCCGCCGTAATAGACTGTTGTCCATGTATTTCCACCGTCTGTCGAGCGGAAGATTCCTGTGTTTGTCGCAGCGAGAAGGTTGTTCTCGTTCAACGGATCGACAATGACACGATTGACATACGAGAAATCGGTTTTGGCCGCCGTCGATGAGAGTTGAGTCCAAGTTTCTCCGTGATCGGTACTCTTCCAGATCCCATCACCCCGTACGGCGTCAAGGTTGCTGAATCCCTCACCGGTTCCGGCATAAACCACCGAGTGATTCGACGCAGCCATCGCTATTGTCACGGTCGCCAGGTTCGGCACTTTGGGCGTCTTGCACACCCATGTCGCTCCGGCATTCGTCGTTTTCCAGATTCCGCCGCTGACGGAGCCAACGAACCACGTGTTCCTGGCTGGATCGTCCGGATCAACAACAATCCCTCTGGTTCGTCCTCCAACATTCCCCGGGCCTCGCTCGGTCCAGGGCAATCCCGTATATTTAAAGAGTGCAGTCGCCTTCGCGGTGATAGCCTTATCCACTTCAATGATCTTGTAGTTCAAGGGATAGGACGGACCGGCCTCACCCTCCCGTGTGCGAATCTCACGGTGGTAGCGCTCGAATTCCTCCGGAGCGTCCATTGCTTCTGTTTCTTCCTCACTCCCGTGTTTCTCGGACAATCCGATTGGTTGAAGCTCAGTTTGAGCCGTTCGCTTCCCACCGCCAGAGTGCTGCACCAGCGTGATGAACGATGCGCAGACCATCACCGACAAGGTCAGAGACCACATCCTGCGGTTCATGCTAAGACTCCCTGCTTTGGCTACTGCACACCGGAAGCATCGAGGCTCCTCTTTTTTCTGCTGCGAAGATCAAAAATGTATCCTGACATTTGCCCGGCCGAAGATTCTTCACTTTTCACCATCCCCGGTATAGTGCTCACAAGAAGAGTGAAGCTATCTTTCCAATCGACCGATCCATTGACAATCTCATCTTCGAATATCGTGGTATCGCTTGACAAATCAAACACGAAGAAGGACACCTGCTGTTGCGGATGAATCGCCGATGGCTTTGACCGCGTTAGACACAGAACGACGGTTTTGCTCTCGTTGAAAACGAATTCAGTCCCCCGGCCATACTTCTGAAACGCCATAGCCTGATATCGAGCAGGTTGGGATTCCGATTCCTTGAGATCCAATCGGCTCGAGCCGCAGGAAACGAGAAGCAAGCTCAGAAGGCCGGTCAAGATTTGATGGACCGTCTTCATTTGAGAACAATCAATTTTCTGGTGCGGGAGTATCCGTCAGCTGTCAGTCTGTAGAAGTACACTCCGGATGGAATCCCTGAAGCGTCGAACCGAATCGATGCACGGATCGCAGCCATCTCGCTATCAACCAGCCGGACCACCTCTTTTCCCAGCAGATCGTAGACAATCAATCGGACCCTGGACGGGCGGGGGATTTCAAATTCAATGGTGGTTGAGGGATTGAATGGATTTGGATAGTTTTGCTCGAGCGCATACTGAGTCGGCACAGGTGCCGATTCGCCATCGACATCCTCTCTTCTCATCACGCTGAAAACACCAAGCTGAGTGATCGAACCGCTCAACCCTCCCGACGCGAAAGTCTGAGTTGTTGGGACTGACAGCCACTTGCCATCCTGCAACATCGCAATGGTCAATTCGTTCCCGTTTGGAAATCCGGAAATGCTCATCGTGCACGGTCGGCTCAGTCTCATTCCCACGGGACCGACAGTGAATGACCTCAGCACCTTGTTTGATGAAACAAGGGCGGATTGAGGTTCATTCGAGCCATCACAGACCGTGATGTAAGTTGATGTGTTTACGGATCCTGGTTCGAATGTGACATTCGCCGACCCGCTCGGTGCCGGGATAGTCAGAGGCGTGTCAGATTTCAGGAGTCTTGCACTGAGAGAGAGTGTGGTATCTGCATAGTAAACACCATATTTCTTCGCGGCCCGGACCCTCAAGGAAACAACTCCGTTTCCTTTCAGTTTCTGAGTCGTGTCGATGAAAGCTTTCGTTGTCCCGAAAATCGGATTGAACCGAAGCGACGAGGAACCGCTCGTCTGAGAAAATGTGCCGCTCACGCTCCCCACTCTCAGGTCAGCCGGACTTGCAGCCACCACATCGATGAATTCACTCAGGAGCGGATTCTGGAGATATCCGATCGCCAACGGCGGTGCCGCACTCGAGTCGCTATATTCGAAAACTGCCCTCATCATCAGATTGAAACCATCCAGCATGTGATTGTTGACGACACTGGCTTCTCTCATTGTTTCCCACATATTCGGAAGTCGGGTGTAGTTCGGACCTCGGAACACATAGGAGTAGTCGTCGGGCACAGAGTTGTCGACTGCCACATATGTCCCAACGGTATCTCCGAGATCCTCCATGAATCCAATATAGACCGGGCCCGCGAGGTTTGTCAGGCTCTTTTCATATGCGGAAAGATCAATATCCACGAAAGATCCGAAAGGAGTTGCGTTGCGGTCGACATTTACCAGAAACGGCGCAATGATATCGGATCCCGGTCTGCCGTTCCGGTCACTCCATACATGGAATACAAAGTTCTTTCTGTCTGTGGGTGACGCGGTGCCTCCGGAGAATTCCTGGTTGAACGCGACCATCAACCGGGCTTTGCGAAGGACATTGCCTTTCACCGACGGTTGAAATCGTACCGCCATTCCGAGGGTTGTCGCATTGTTGCCGAATCCCAAATACGGAGCGCTACCCTGAGAAAACGAATGCGGGGTTCCACTATCATACTTTTCCTCCGTGATGAAATGGAGAAGTTCGCCCGATGCGGAATAGGAATACATCATCGGCAAAACAGGCTGGGTGTTCATGACGACAAAAACGATCGAGGTATAGGTCGTCCCGAGATCCGGCGAGACGAAGTCAACTCCGCCGGAGAGATTCTGGATGCGGAGAGCAGTGGGACCTGATTCGATCGACCGGACAGCTACGCCGGCGGGTACTGTGAATGTAATGTGGAAGTTTCGCGCCCCTGAAAATGAGACATACTGAACCCCCTGTTGCTGGAGCGTGTCTGGCCGTTGAACATTCGGATCGAGGTATTCCCCCCTCAAGCTCGGCCGCACATTCATTTGATTCTTGTAGCGATACGCAGGATCCGATCCTCCCGAACCCATCCAGTTTGCGGTGAAAAAATTCATCATCGTCGCTACGAACGTCGTTGAGAGACCCGATTGACTCACGGACATGTCGAAACCCTGGATACCTGTGTATGGGTTCTGCGTCAAGTTCTTCAGAAATGTCAGCCCATACTGTTCGGCGACGTATCGCGTCCAGAGCGCTGCGCGGCTGTAGTCTTCAAGGGTCCCGTCCCACCCTGTCAACGCAACGTTCGTATTGGTCAAGTACCCCGACGGACTCCGCAGAGAAAATCCGCAGAGATATTCTGCATATTCCGACAGTCCTTCGTTGAAGAAAGCAATCTCATGAGGATCGTAGTTCCAATGGATGAGGTGCTGGAATTCATGAGCCAGCGTGGAAAGCGCGCCCGACGTTCGACGAACGCCGCTGAAATAGATCCCCGGATAGGAATCGATGTAGAGCATGTCGCGACGATTGCTGTAGGAGGTGACGCCGCTGTTTGGATCGACATCAACAGAATAGAAGAAACCGGCGATATAGCTGTTTGCCCCAGTGAAACCGTCCTGTATGTCACAAATCAGGAAATGGGTCTTTCCGTCTCCTTTCCCCTTTTGGAAACTCGCATTGACATTCGGAGGATTCCCGTACACTTGTCGATCGATGGATAGGATCCCCAGGGTAGAGTCGACGGAAGTGCCACCAGTTGATCGCTCCAGCGCCTTCGCCATTGCATCAACCTCAACGGCGGTGACATGCCCATTACTCCATTCCGACAATGCAACCCAGATGTAACTGATGGTCCCGATGGATTTGAGTTCGGCGCGAACGGTATCATAGCTCTTCTTTTGAATGTTGTAGACCCAGAACAAATTTTGATCACCAACCTTCGGGTCAACCATCACTTTCTGTAATTTCCCTAGCTGAACTGCCTCGATAAGTCCCGGATGCTGAATTCGTGTGTTCAGCCAGGCATCCTGAATGGCTTTCGGATCGTTCACTTCAGATGTCGCACATACGGCACGACCGCCAAATTCCGTTGGCGCGAGCTCCTGCGCTCTCAACGTGCCGAAGCACGAAGTCAAGAGCACAACAGCCCACGCTATGATGTTCTTAGGAGTCATCTCAGAAATGCTATTCTCTCCTTCAATAACTTCTGGCAAAAATGTCATTGCGAGCGCTGTTTGCGAAGTGACTTCTTCCGTCATCCCCTCACGTTGTTAGAGGGGATCCAGAACGTGAACTGCATCGGCCAGGAGCAAATGTGAAGCTCAGTTCTGGATTCCCGATAGGAGCATTCGGGAATGACAGGGATTTGGTATAGATTGCTTCGTCGTCCCGAAGAGAAGAAGCGGGACTCCTCGAAATGACATTGATGGTTTTTGAGAGAGGTTCTAGTCCTTGACAAGTTCAAAGCGCTCAGGGATGATATGCGTTGAATCCGATGTTGTGCTCATCGGACGGAAGTGAATGAGGAGTTTCTGTCCTTGCATCTGCCAGAGTCTGCGATAGAGTTGGCTCGTATCCTTCTGAACGATGCATATTCTGCCGGCATCCGTCTGAATTGAGAGCTCGGTAAACGGTTCATTGCCGATGACGTACACCGTTCCGACAAGAACCGAAGTCGCCTGATCCAGTTCTTTCTGGCCACCGCACGCGCACAAGAACATAACCGTCAGCAGAACTGGCAGAGCGGTTGTCACGCGGTGGGAACCAAGTGGATGCAATAGCCGGGAGCTATGTTCGTGTGAACATTTTTGTGAGCGCGTCTTTCGTCTCCTTGATGTCGGCTGGGTCGAAAACTCTGAGAACAAACACGAGCACGAAAAAGAGTGCAGTCATTGCCAGCTTCGTGGAGACACCGCTCAGGGTGGCGGGGTCGGGATGGAATGCCAGGAACAGGCCGACAACAATTCCGGTGGCAAGACACAACCGGAGAATACGGCCCCACTCATACTCCACATGATAGAACTTCTGAGATGGGAAATAAATTCCCGCCGCCATAACGACATAACTGATAAGCGTTGCAAGGGCGGCACCCATGATTCCCAGCGGAGGGATCAACAAGTAGTTTGCGATGATATTCGCAGCTGCACCCGCCCCGGTCGCATAGGGCAGATATTTCGTTTTCTTCTCCAGGTAGACGCCAACGACAAAATTCACATATGCGCCTGTGAACACGTATGCCAGGAGAATGACGGGAACGATCTTCAATCCACCCCAATATTCAGAGCCAATGAAATGTCCGCCAAACAATCGGATCCGCACGATATCTTCGATAAACATCGTCCCGGTGATGAAGACAAGCATCAACAGGGCAAGGAAGTACGTGAATACCCGGGAGAACATTTTTGGTGCATCGGCGTCTTTGGCGTGTGTAAGAAAGAACGGTCGCCAGGCGTAGTCGAACATCCCCACAACAAGCATCATCAACACGCCGAGTCGATAGTTCGCTGTGTAAATTCCAACCGTCTCGTCGTTCGTCATCGCCTTCAAAATGGGTCTGTCGATGACCTGAATTGCGATTCCCGCGAGACTGGCCGGGATATACGGAAGACCGAATCCGAGCATCTCTTTATACAGCTTCCAAGGGATGCGAAGGGTGAGCTCAGGTGAGATGATCCACAAAAGAACGAGCGACGTCAGGGCGGACGCGATGAGATTGGCGATGAAGACCACTTCCACTCTCATGTGGAGCAACACGAACATGATGACCGTCAGCACGATGGTGATGACAATGTTCAGAATACGAAGCCCTGCGAACAGTTTCGCTTTGTTCTGCATCCGGAGATACGCGAAGGGAACGATAGCAAGCGTGTCGAAAAACAGGATCCACGCGGAATACCGGATGAAAAGAATCCATGCAGCGTGACCCACGAGATCACCGCGGCCCGTGGCGCCGTTCAGGAGGCCTTCGATGGGTACGGCAGTAAAATAGATGATCAGCGAGAAGAGAAATGAACTGCCAAGAAGAGAAAAGAACGGAGCACTTACAAGATGTTTCTTTTCATTCGCCTCCGCCGAAGCAACGAACCGCATATACGCGCTGTCCATGCCGTAGCCATAGATCACGAACGCGAATGCGATGTACGAATACAAAAAGCCGGAGATCCCGACTTCAGCCTTGGCGAGAAAATTGGTATACAGGGGTACAAGCAGGAAATTGAGGAACCGGCCTACGATGGAGCTCAGGCCGTAAATAGCCGATTCTTTTCCCAGCTTGAAAATGCGATCGAGCATGAAGGAGGTATGCGCTAGTAGGGGGCCAGAACTCTCAACAATTCTCACACAAAGACGCGGAGCCGAAAAGAGTTTTCATCTGTATCACCAACCAAAACGTTACACAGAGAGACACAGAGAGTATTTCTCGTGGAACTCCCCGCCTGCCATCATTGATTCTCATGGGCGGGCAGGTGTGCTTCTCTGTGTACCTCTGTGTCCCAAAATAAAACATTACACAGAGAGACACAGAGAAAGTATGAGAGAAACACAGAGGTAAACTGCCCTGCGCGTCAATATTTCGTCAGAATAATGATTTTCGAGATAGCTCCTAGCTTTTCCCGCCGCCGTCGACGAGCATAATGGGGATATCATCTTTTACCGGATAGACCTGTCCGCATGACCTGCAGGTCAACGTTTGCTGGTCTGCCTTGTAGTCGAGGTCTCCCTTGCACTTCGGACAACACAGGATAGCGAGGAGTTCAGGCTTAAGCATGTTGCTCCCGAGAGTCGTTCATCGCCTCTTGTAACGTTTGAACGAACATGGCCGGCGCCCGCGTGGGACGGCCTGTGGTTTCGTTGAGAAAGCTGTGAACCGTGTACCCTTCGACGATCGGTTCCGTATCCCCTTCGGCGAAAACCCGGTACTGAATACGGATACGCGCCACGGGCGTCTCGGAGATTGACGCCTCGATGGTAAGCAGATCGTCGTAGCGCGCGGGCTTCCTGTACTTCGCGAACGCTTCAACGACCGCGATCAGGATTCCCTGTTTTTCGATTTCTGTATACGGCAAGCCGAGAGATCTCAGCAACTCTGTACGGCCCACCTCAAAATACTCAAAGTACTTTCCGTTGTTCACAACTTTCATCGCGTCGGTATCTGCATACCGGACACGGAGTGTCGTCGAATTCTTCAGTGCCAACCCTTCTTATTCCTTCCATGCTCCCATCTTCGAGAACTTCTCCACACGCTTTTCGACGAGTTTGTCGGGCTTCATCTTGGCGAGCGCCTTGAGTTCTTCCAGCAGGATCTTTTTGAGTGTCGATGCAGACATTTCGTGATTTCGATGCGCGCCGCCCCGGGGCTCCGGAACAATGCGGTCAATAATTCCCTGTTCCAGAAGGTCAGCTGCCGTCAGCTTCAGCGCTTCCGCAGCCTGTTCCTTGTAATCCCAACTTCGCCACAGGATCGAGGAGCACGATTCAGGCGCGATCACCGAGTACCATGCATTTTCGAACATCAGGACGCGGTCGCCAACGCCAATCCCGAGCGCGCCTCCCGAAGCCCCTTCTCCGATGATCACAACAACAATTGGGACAGGCAAATGTGACATCTCGAAGAGATTCCGGGCAATGGCTTCAGCTTGTCCCCGTTCTTCGGCACCGATGCCGGGATAAGCGCCCGGCGTATCGAGGAGCGTGATGATTGGCCTCTTAAACTTGACTGCCATCTTCATCAACCTCAGTGCCTTGCGATATCCTTCCGGATTCATCATGCCGAAGTTGCGGTAGACGTTGGATTTTGTATCTCTCCCCTTCTGTTGCCCCATGATCAATACGGTTTGATCACCCAACCGCGCAAACCCGGCCACGATGGCCCGGTCATCGGCGAACAGCCTGTCGCCGTGCAGCTCAACGAAATCCTCCGTCATCAGACGGATGTAATCCAGTGTATACGGCCGATCCGGATGCCGTGCGAGCTGGACGCGCTGCCAGCGCGTCAGATTGGAGAAGATCGATTCTCTGAGCTGGTCAACCTTCTTTTCGAGGGTCGAGATTTCGTCCGCGATATCGAGGTTGTCGGCATACTTCCTCATTTCCTCGATCTTCTGCTCAAGCTCAAGAATCGGTTTCTCAAACTCCAGTACCATTTTTGCCATCGAAAGGCTCCTTTTGCGGCTGGAAGCAGCGCAAACTCTCAAACCTCGCGCCGATGTCGCAGCATGGTCTTCAACAGGATCTCAACATCCAATGCGAGGGATTGGTTCTTAGCGTAGTAGAGGTTGTATTGCTCCTTTTCCTGATCCTCCAGCACACGACTTCCCTGGAGCTGGATCAAACCCGTAAGTCCGGGTTTTCCAAGAAAGAGTGCACTGTGCCGGTTCGGTCCGGAGGTTGCGGTGCTGTTGCCTGGAGGTCCGACGAAACTGAAATTCCCCGCGAGAACTTTCGGAATGCGGAGGATGAACCCTGATGGGATCTTTCCCGTCGAGACCTTTTTCAAATATAGGAAAGGATAGATCGAAATCAAAAGAACAACTGACACACAGATATCAAAGAGCCGCTTCAGAGTGCGATTCGTCGCTTTCTCGATGTTGTAGGTGATTTGAACAAGCGGCAGCTCATCAAGCGAATCGACGCTTCCCTTGCCAATGATGACCTCCATCGTGTTTGGTACGAGATGGAAATTGACAGACTGGGCATGCGTTCGCCCGATCACCGCGAGGATGTCCGCATACAGGAGAGTCTGTGTGGAAAAGATGACGTCGCTGACTTTCATATCTTTGATGACTTTGCCGATGTTCTCCGTGCTGCCGACGATGGGAAGTCCCGCCAGATCTTCTCCGATTCTTTTTCGATTGACATCGATAAATCCCAGCACATCGTATCCATCGCTCACACGACTCCGGAGACGTCGCAGCAATTCCTGCGCAGACTTGTCTGTACCGACGATGAGCGTACGGCGGCCAAGAATGCTCCGTCGACCTTCCGATGAACTCCGGCCCAGGACGCGCAAGAGCAGGCGCCATCCCGGCAGAAAGACCGTGCTCAGTATCCCGGAGATGATCGTCACCCCCCTGCTGAATCCGTAGTCTTTGAAGAAGAAAACCAGCGCCGAAATGACGATGAAACTCACCACCGTTGAGACCATTGAGCGCGAAACGGACATCCGGCGATGCGTGTAGACACCTGCTGAATATAATCCGGCCACAACAATCACGGAGGGGACCGTGTAGACCATCGGATACGCGTAGCTCGGGACCCGAAACATAGTACCGAACCAAGTCAACTCCGCCAGGAGGATTGCAAGGTCGACAAGCGCGATGTCAACGGCAGCCACGGCAAGAGGTCGGAGAAAGGCCTTAATCATGGCCAGGCGCGAAGAGACAGAGATCGCAGCACGAATCAGAAACGCGAAGAGTTTCGAACTGCTGAAGTGTTTCTGCACGAAAAGATGCATCGCTTGGTAGAATGTCCGGATTTCATCCAGGTTGCTCCGTTTTGTGCTTTCACCTTTGTAATGAATGATCTGGGTCGAGTGAACGTAGTAGTTCTTCCATCCGGCCTGCTGAATCCGGTAGCACCAGTCCAGATCTTCCCCGTACATAAAGAACTCCTCATCGAGTCCTCCAACCTGCTCGTAAGCCTCGCGACGAACCATCATGAACGAACCACTCACCGCATCCAGCTCGTATGTTTCATCCGGGCTGAGGTATGTCAGGTTGTAGCGGCCAAGCAGACGCGAATTCGGGAAGAGGCTGCTGAGTCCGATCATCTTGGAGAATGCTACCCAGGGGCGCGGAAAGCTCCGCCGGCAGGCAAGTTGAAACGTTCCGTCCGGATTGAGCACTTTGCAACCGGCCAGACCGACGTCGAGGTTTTCCTGAAAGAAGTTGACCATCACACGAAGCGTGTCTTCCTGAACGAGTGTATCGGGATTGATCAGAAGAAGGAATTTTCCTCGGGCACGTTTCAAACCGACGTTGTTGGCCTTCGCAAATCCAAGATTGACCTTGCTGACAATCAGCTGGACCTTAGGAAAGCGACGACGGACCATTTCGATGCTGCCGTCGTCCGACGCATTGTCGACGACGATGATCTCTCCCCGAATACCCTTCATCGCCTTCTGCAACGACACGAGCGCATGGTGAAGAAAGTCGCGAACGTTGTAATTGACGATGATGATGGAAACGAGGGGCGCTATGGTTTTTGGTTTAGCTGGCATTTAGTAAGGCGTCACGCAAAGGGCAACAATATCCGGTGGTCAGACTGTACAACAAGGCATACTTGTCATTTCGAAGGTGCGCCCGCTCCGAAGGAGTCCTTTGGACCTGACCGACGCCCGCTCGAACGACGGAATCCGGCGAGCAGTCGGGCAGGAAGCGACTGAGAAATCTTGACGTGCTGTGACTAGATTTCTCGCCCGATTGAGAACCATCGGGCTCGAAATGACAACAACACCTGCTGGATCGTCACGCTTTCAAGCGAATACACAGAAGACTCGCTAACAAGCGATTTGCGTGAGGAGGCAACCCCTGACGTCAACCATCGCTTTGCGACTTTGCGAGAAATTGCCTTCGTTCAAACAAGCTTTTAATCTTTAGCCTCCACACCATCCAAACCGCTTCGTAAACGATGCTCTTGGACATCTTCGAAACGCCGATTCTTCGATCGACGAAGACGATGGGAATCTCGTGGATGCGGTATCCTTTGCGCCACGTCTTGAAATTCATCTCTATCTGAAAGGCGTAGCCATTGGAATGGATCAGGTCGAGGTCAATACTCTCAAGTACTTTTCGTCGAAAACATTTATATCCACCGGTTGCATCGCGCACCGGCATCCCGGTGATCACTCTTGTGTAGATGTTCGCGAAATAGCTGAGCAACAGTCTTTTCATTGGCCAATTGACGACGTTCACTCCCTGAATGTAGCGCGACCCGATGACCAGGTCGTATTCTTCTGCTTTCTCGAGTAAGCGAGGAAGTTCTGCAGGGTCATGCGAAAAATCGGCATCCATTTCGAACACGAAGTCGAAGCCATTGGCAATCGCGAATTTGAAGCCGGCGACGTAGGCCGTTCCCAGCCCCATTTTCCCGGGCCGCTCGATGAGGTGAATCCTCGGTTCGGTCTTTTGCATCTCCTTCACCATTTTCCCAGTGCCGTCCGGAGAACCATCGTCCACGATCAGGATATTGAAATGATCGCCGAGCTTCAGCACTGTCGGCAGAAGCTGTGGGATATTGTCGGCTTCATTGTAGGTCGGTATAACAACAAGGCAGCGTTTCATAGAGTCCGTCTCTTTGGTTCTTTGTTAAATCCATTGTTCGATAAACTGCATTCGTAACCCGAAGCTTGCCAACCACCCCTGGTCCTTCAAAGCGGACCATTTGAGATTGTATCATAAGTCACGTTTGTCATTTCGAAGGAGCCCCGCGACTGAGAAATCTGATCAAAGAGAAAGATTTCTCTCCCGATTAGAAATCATCGGGATCGAAATGACAAAGTCACTGTTTAGTCAGCTTCTGAAGGGGTGGTCACAACACTGAACTTTGATTCAGCATCGACCATTCCATCGCTTGAAAATCAGAGCGCCTCGATAACCGCCCGCGCGAGAATCTTCTGCTGTTCCTGCGTCAACTCCGTGTGCATCGGAAGCGATATCACTTCACCCGCAATGCGCTCGGTAATCGGGAACGAACCTTTGAGCTTTCCAGCGCCCGCAAAAGCCTCCTGGAGGTGGAGCGGGATCGGATAGAACACCGCGTGCGGGATTTTTTTCTCGTTCAGCGTTGCGTCAACCTGATCACGGTTCTTCAACCGGATCGTATACTGGTGATAAATATGACGCGTATACGAAGCTTCTGACGGTGTGATGAGATCAGAGCCCTTAAACAGCTCGTTGTAGTACGCAGCTGCAGAACGGCGGGCCTGATGCCACTGCTCGAGGTACTTCAGTTTGACGTTGAGAATGGCCGCCTGGAATGTATCAAGACGGCTGTTGACACCGATGGTCTCATGGTAGTATCGTTTCCGGGATCCGTGATTGACGATCATGCGCACTTTCTCGGCCAGGCGGTCGTCGTTGGTAACCACCATGCCTGCATCACCGAACGCACCGAGGTTTTTGCTGGGATAGAAACTGATGCATCCAAACTCACCAATGCCCCCAACCTTTTTGCCTTTGTATTCACACCCCATTGCCTGTGCCGTGTCTTCGATGACAGGAATTCCGTGCTTTCGCGCAATGGCCATCACTGGATCCATATCCACCGCATGACCATACAAATGCACCGGAATGATCGCCTTGGTCCTCGGCGTAATGGCTGCTTCGATAGCGGCGGGTTCAATGTTAAACGATGCCGGATCGATGTCCACGTAGACCGGCTTTGCGCCGAGCAGAACGATGGTTTCCGTCGTTGCGACAAACGTGAATGGCGTGGTCACCACCTCGTCCCTTGGTCCGATGTTCAGCGCCATCATCGCGACCTGCAGGGCATCCGTTCCTGATGCGCAGCCGATTGCATGCTTGACACCAAGGTAGTTCGCCGATGCGGCTTCGAACTCTCCAACCTCTTTTCCATTAATATAATAGGCCGAATCGAGAACGCGATGAATGGCTTCATCGATTTCAGTTTTGATTTTCTTGTACTGTGATAACAGATCAACCATTTGAATATTCGGTGTGCTCATCTCAGGTATGTCCTTTTCCCATTAGCATAACGTAGAATGTATTGAAAAGAATCTTCAAATCCATCCGCCACGACATGTTCTCGATGTAAAAGAGATCGTACTTCAGCTTCACTTTCACATCTTCGATCGACTCGTCGTACTTGTGTTTGACTTGCGCCCAACCAGTGATTCCCGGACGGACTTTCAGACGACGCTTGTAGAGAGGCAGTTCCGCGGCAAGCTTCTCTACGAAGAATGCACGTTCGGGACGCGGGCCGACGAGGCTCATGTCACCGCGGAGAACGTTGATGAATTGTGGAACTTCGTCGATGTGCAAGCGGCGAATGATCTTGCCGACGCTCGTCACGCGCGGATCCCGCTTTGCAGCCCACACAGGACCCGACTTTGTTTCTGCATCGGTAACCATCGATCGAAACTTGTAAATCTTAAAATTCTTTCCGTTTTTTCCGACGCGATCCTGCCTGTAAAGAGCAGGTCCCGCAGAGTTGATCTTGATGATCGCCGCAACGATCAACCAGAATGGCACACCCACGACGAGAATCAGCATTGAAACGATGACATCGACAATTCGTTTGAGCGATTCTTCCCACGGCTTCATGATCTCCGGCGTCACCTCGATCAATGGTGCGCCGTAGATCGAACTGATTCGCGCCTGTCCGCTCACAATATCATACAAATCCGCCATCATCTTCAGTCCGACTTCATACCCGTTGCACTCATTGATGATGTGGATAAGCTTGTCATGCTCGTAGGAATCGAGACCGACGAGAACCTCCCGAACATCGTACTGTTCAATGAGCGTGGACAGATTGTCCGATGACCCAACGAGCGGAATTGCCTTGTACTCGAGGCGGCGTCGCTTCCCCCCTTTGATCTTTCCGGCTTCGACAAAGCCTATGACCTTATAGCCCAACGCCGGATACTTCAAAACCATATCGCAGAGTTCCCTGGCCTTCACAGACCAGCCGACAATCAGCGTGTTGCGTGCACCGATTCCCACCTGGAGGAGTTGTTTTTGTGCAGCACGGAGGGCAAGTCTCCCGAGACTGACGAAAGCGAAGAGCAGAAACCAGTACCCGGCAATAAGAGTCCTGATTCCTGCTTGTGGATTTGCGGACTCGTCGTCGATAAAGATGACGAAGAACAGCACGAGGACGCCGGCGGCAGTGGTTCGAAACAGGGTGATGATCTCGTCAAGGCGAGACTGGGCATACCATGAACGATAGAGTCCAAAGAAGGAAAAGAGCAGCAGCCAGTACACATAAATCGCGAGCATAGGCAAGTACAGTTCCGGCTCGATGGGATATCTGTACCAACCGCTTCGCACTCTCATCATGTAATAGACGAGGTAGGCGAGGCAGATCATCAGAAGATCGAGAAGGAAAAGAAGTATGCGTTCTGTGCGTCTGCTCATAAGAGTTGCACGATCAAAATAATGCTGCGAAAACATCTTTGGCAATAAGCGACGAGTTCAGTGTGAATCATGTTTCATCACTCTCCGTCGCAAAAGATCGTCATAGACTGCCACGGTTTCCACGGCCGTCTTTTCCCAGGAAAATCGCTTCAGATTTTCAATGCCCTTGGCACGCAGCTGATTCCGAAGAGATGGGTTGATCGCTACGGCAACGATCTTCTCCGCAATATCCTTGATTGAATATGGATCAAAAAAGACAGCTGCGTCACCGGCAACCTCCGGCAACGAGGCCGCTCTTGAGCAGACCACCGGAAGACCGACAGCCATAGCCTCGAGGACTGGCAAGCCGAACCCTTCATAATACGACGGGAATACCATAAACCCCGCCCGCCTCAATACATTGAACATCTGCCGACGCTCCAGATACCCGGTCCAGATCACATCACGCCTTTCGGTAAGTCCCCGTACAAGAGGGCTCCAGTTCTCTGATGAATATGGATGACCGATCAAGACGAGTCTTTGATCTATGTTCTGCAGCCGCTTCGCTTCGCTGAATGCTTCCAACAATCGCGGCATGTTCTTGTTTGGATACGTACTGCTGAATGCGACCATATAGGGCTCTCGCATCCAATCCAACTCGGGAAACTCCTCGGGAGCCGGGCGCGATGCTGATTCTTGTGCATCAACGTCCGACGCTAAGTACGTAACGACAACTTTGTCAGGAGAGATCTTGTAGGCGTTCAAAATTTGCTGACGAGAGAACTCCGATATGGTAATCACTCTATCTGAATGAATCACCGACTCCCTCACGGTGAGACCCAGCATCCATCGACGGGAAAGCGGCATGAGATTGCCGAACGCACGGAAGTTCAAATCGTGCGTTGAAACCACCGTCGGGCACGGCATGAAAATCGGCGACGTATATCCCAGCGAATGAAGGAGATCGATACCATGCTTACGCACAACATTACGAAGGTGCAGATGCTCATAGACAAATCTCTGTCTCCGACTCGTGGCATTCACCGGGCAGATCACCTTTTTGAATCCGGATTCATCTTCCGGTAGCCAACCTGCGGACTCGCGATTCAGAAATATCACGAATTCATGATTCGGTCGGAGTCGCCGGAGACCTTCCAGGAGACCTCTCGCGTACGTCTCCGTACCACCCACCACGCCAGGAATCATGAAGAGCAGATTCAATCCGATTTTCAAGACCTGCCCCCCGAACCATGATTGCTCAATGAAGTGACGTTCTCTAACAACTCTTCGAATTTTACTATGATCTGTGACTGCGTGTAACTCCTCAATACCAACGCCCGGGCTCGTTTCGACATTTCAGAAAGCTGCGCCGGGTTCGCAAAAGCCTCGAGAATTGCGTCGGCGGTCTTTTCCGGCGACGCCGGTTGCACAAGCCAACCCACACGTTCTTCCCGAACGACGAGCGCCAATTCGGAATCCGAGTCAGCCACAGCGAGAATGGGCTTTCCCGCAGCCAGGATATTGTACATTCTGCTTGGAACGGAAACGCCTGCCATCCCCTTGACGAACGATATCACTGCGAGATCACATGCATTCAGAGACTGCGCAAGATCTGACCGTTGCTGCGGCGGAAGGATGGTCACATTCCCGAGAGCGAGCTCTCGCGTTGTTCGCGTGAGCCACACCTCTTTCGCCCCCGTGCCGATGAAGAGAAAATGAATTCCCTGCTCCGGTGCAAGAATTCGTGCAGCCTGCACCAACCCTTCAAGATCGTGAGTCCTTCCCATATTTCCGGAATATTGAACGACGAACTTGTTCGTGAGTCCGAGTTTCTTCAACAGAGGGTTTCCATCCCTGTCGAGGGGTGTGATCTCAGCACAATCAGCCCAGTTCGTTATGACCGTAACATTTCGGGAATCCCGCTGAAGTTTCCGTTGCACGAGCTGCAACATGTCTCTGCCGAGTACGATAACCCGGTCAACGTTTCTGTACAATGAGCGATGCATGGCATTCAGCACACGAACAGCGGGAGATCCTGATCGCACCATACCCGCAGCGATCATCGCGTCAGGATAGACGTCTTCGATACGCAAGATCAGTTTTGCCCCCCTCAGCTTGCAGGCGAGAAAGGCGACAAACGGAAGCGTCGGCGGATTTGTCACCACGATAACAACATCGCCCTGACGGATCTTGCGCACTGCATTGAAAAAGAGTGACACGCTGATGGTAATCAGATTCACGATCCGGAAACTCAGCACATCCTTGTTCAGCGTTGTCGCGGCACAGCGATGGACACGGACTTGATTGAGCACCTCAAAGGCCGGGGCCTTTGTGCCTCTCGCTCTGTACGTCGGCTGCGCGCACAACACGGAAACCTCGTGCGTCGCGGCGAGCGCCTCGGCGGTTTTCGTCACATAAAATCCGGTCGCCGAATCCTCGGGATAATACAGTTCAGAAAGGACCCAGAGACGATGTCGTTTAGGTTGCATGAGTATCCAACACGAAATTAGAACGTGTTTCCCAACATTCACACAAGATGCAAATATCTTCCACTGGTAGATTTTCTCTCATCAATTATGCAAACCATATCAACCCAGATGGGCTATTCCTTTGTTTGTATCACTTTCTTTCCGAGAAAGAAAGTAACCAAAGAAATCTTCCCGAAATCGTAACCCTCATGGAGAGCAATCCCCCCCCACTTGCCATACTTTCCGTGCGGAAGGCAAGACGAAACCCTACCCGATGTTCAATTGCACGGAAAGTAAACGCACTATCGAGCCGTCCAACGCACACCGCCGACGATTTCGGTGGCGCTGTCAAAAGAGGCCGGTTCGCATCTGAGCATTACCTAATCCAAGATGCCAGTCGGTTTTGATACAGCTGAGTCTGATATCTTGCTGACAACATAACCTAGCGTGCGACATTTCTGCTTGTGGGGAGGCGGCGATACCACGTGCGATTAACTACCGGACGCTTTTAGTATAGAACCTTCGACGCACGTCCGGTAGTTACGGCATGCGGGAAGGGCGGCCCTCGGTGCGTTAAATGTCGCACTTTTGTTTCTTTCAGCCGCTTTCTTTCCTAAAGAAAGCGGCAACGAATATACCCCGATGATCGTCAAATATGCTCTCTCAGCGATCTGTCCCCTTTTTCTTGGGTCCGGCGATTCTTGAAATCACTTTTATTGAATCAGCGCAACGACGTATCCCTTGACCTCTTCAATCGTCAGGCAGCGGAATGCCAGAAGTAACATGAAATACACTGCCGTTCCCATGGCCAACGAAAGAAAGAGATTCACTGGAAACAGCAGAAGAACTCCCCCCATGAGGAGACCCGCGAGCAGGGGCTTCACCGTCATCCTCACAATGTGCATCAGACGAATGAACTTACACGAAGAGATAAAGTAGGACAACAACGCGAATTCAGACACCATGCCCACGATCGATGGTGCCACAAGCCCCAACACGGGAACCAGGATCAGATTACCCACGACTGTCAAAGCACCCGCCAGCACATATCCCACCATATAACTGCGTTGACTGCTTGAGGCCACGAGCGCGTTCTCAAATACCACGCGATAAATGACGAACACCACTGACCAGATGGAAAGCTGAAACACGATCACCGCTTTCTGGTACTCCGGCGCAAAGAGAAGACCGACAATCCGGGAGCCAAGGATGGTTCCGCCGATCCCCATCGGAATCGCGATGAGAACGAACAGACGAAAAAGCCTCTTTAAAGAATTGCCGAATTCGGTCATGGACTCCTTGTAAGATCGCGCCAAGAGTGGAAGAACAGCGTTCGACGCAGCAACGACGGCAAATGCCCAGATGAACAATACGATTTTGTACGACGCGGAGAAAAGCCCCACCATCTCATCCGTCATGAAAAGACCCAGGGCGATGGTTCCGAAGTTGTAGTTAATCTGGGTAATCAATGATCCGGCAGCCAACGGAACGGCAGCCACGAGAATCGTCTTCAATCCCGGGCGACTCAGGCTTCCCCAGAATCCTCCAAACTTCCGCACATACACAACAAGAAGAATACTACTGGCCGCAAGGATGCCTGCAACGTAGAATGCGGCCGCAGAGACCAGATGTTCTGTCCCCCTGAGGAACACGAACACCAGTCCGGCGAACACTATCCCCTTGAGTACTCTTCCCAACCCCACGTACTCCATTTCCTCAATACCTTGAAACACCCACTCGAGAAGGACAGCTGAGGGGAACAATGCGATGCCGAAGACTATGATAAGCAGTTGGACATCGGGTGACTTTCGAAGCACCAGAGCGAAGATCAGGAGCAGGATGAAGCTTCCGAATGCCAACAGAACCCTGAGAAAGGTGATATTCCGCACGTGAGCGGAGATGTCACCACGCGCTTGCGCAACAGTCCGGGTCCCAAGAGTCTGAAGACCAAAGTCTGCCAGGTAAAGGAAATAGAGCCCAACGACCTGTGCGAAAGCGAACTTGCCAAAACCTTCCGGCCCGAACAAGGAGGCAATGCGCACGAACGCAAGCAGAATAAACGCCTGACCGATGACGTTCGAGAGAAACAGAGAAAAGAAGTTCTTCGTGATTTTCTTTGAGATCAAAGCGAGTAGCCCTTTGAGGGACGAATTCGTTCTTGCCTTTGTCCTGAGAATCCGGACAGGTCCGGCAATACTCAGAAACAGCAGGCGAACGGTAACAGACATTCGCAGACGCAAAAGAGAACGTCAGGATCCGGTGACAACAACGCTTCTCCTGGAGTTCAACTGTTGTCAGGCAAAAGCCAGCTTCTCCTGCGGTCGCGGCGATGATGAGAAGAGGCCGTTGGAGAGCACCACAAGCATTGCGACATCAAACCAGAACATTTCAAGATACCAGAAATCATCTGTCGAGAGCAGCAACAAGAAGCTCACGGTACTCCAAAGGTAGACGCGGACGAGAGGATTTCTGTCGATTCGCTTCTTCGCGCGGCCCAAGATGTTCTTCAGGAAGAACAAAAACGGGATGATGCCGAAAATGCCGATATCCGTCAGGAACGTGAGCCATACATTCAATGGAGTTGCCATCACAAACTTGTCGACGCCGCCGTGGATCGGGTAGAGAAATGAATAGAACCCGGGTCCGACACCGATCAGCGGAGATGATAGCACAACAAGCAATCCAACGTAGACTCTGAACAGGCGATCAAGCGTGGAGACATCGCCTAGCCGAAAAACACGATCGACTCGGCCAATAAGCAGACTCCCCACGGGAGTCAGAAGGATAAGGCCGGAGCAGAGGAGAGTGAATACTGTGATCCAGAGGAGCGTCCGCGAACCGGCGAAGGTTGTGCCGAACAGGATCATCATGAGTATCGCAATGGAAAAGATCGCCGTCAACGAAAGATTAAAGAGGATCGCCAGAACGAAGATCCCGAGCAGCGTCAAGTGGATTTTTTTGCTTACGATGATAGCATTCTGCATGTACGAGAGCACGACCTTGATGAACAGCGGAACGAGGAAGAACCCAAACGCTGAAGGTTCCGAAAAAATTGCGGCAGCACGATACACCCGCGAGCTGCCGAGACGCAAAAAACTGGAACCCATCTTGAACGTCTCATTCGTCCCCTCAATACCAACGAATCCTCCCCATGAGAAAAATGTCGCCGTGACGTACTGTGCAATACCAAAAAGAGCGATAACGGTGCCGATCGCGATCTGCGCCACGAAAATACGTTTGAGCATTTTGCTGTCGGCGTCAGCAAGAAAGTTGATGAACAATCCATAGACGATGACAATGTAGATGACCCGGACGAGAGTCGTGACGGCCCGTTCCGGAGGCGTGCGGCCAAGCAAAGTCATCGGTAGGTCGGCGAAAAGAATAATCATTGTCCCTATAACATACGCAGCCAAAAAGAACAGAAGAGAATAACTTGAGCTGTCGAGCCAGAACCGGAATCCGCTGTGTAAGAACTGAACGATAAAAAGAAGCAACATGATCCCCACTATCCAGAGCGCCGGCCAGTCGCGAGTGGTGACAAGCGCGAACATGTAAAACGGACTCACCAGGAGGTAGAGATACACCATCCACTCTTTGAGAGGCAGATCGAAGAGTGAGGACTCCGGTTGATATGTTCGAGTCGCCGAGGTCATGGCGTGTCGCCGATCCGATTCCTACTTAAACCAATTGCGGGGATTCAAGGACGTCCGGATTTCGCGGATCTTCTCGCGATCCTCCTCCAGGGCTCCCTGCTTTGCCCGCTCCAGATAATCGACGAAAAACGTGAGCACTGTTCCGATGATGATGCTCACGAGGAACACGATAGCAGTGACAAGAAGCCTCCGTGGTTTGGATGCCTTTTCTGGCGGAGTGGCACGGTCAAGAATCAGCATCGAAGGAGTATCCCGCTGTTCTTCGATCTTTGCCTGTTCATACAGTGGGAGCATCAGCTCCATGATTTTCCCCTGAAGTTCAACCTGTCGGAAGAATCGGAAATACTGCACGCCGAGCTCGGGAGCTCTGTCGAACGGCGGGAATATCTGAAACTGACCTTTTGCCCTGTCATCTCCCACCTGAAGAGTAGACATCTGTTGCCGCAAGGCGCTCACTTCCAACATCATCCGCTCCCGGAGTTCATTGTTCGGGGTTGTCGTCTTCGAAAGAATGCCGAGCTGGACCTCTCGCAATGCGATTTGCGATTGAACGTCGGCTGCCGCCTCGATGCCCGCCTTGAGTTGTTCGGGGATAGAATAAATCCCTGTCCGTTTCTGAAACACCTTGAGACTATCCTCCGCATTGCGGAGGTCCACGATATTTTGCATATACCGGTGCTCAAGAAACTCACGGTTGCTTTTTGCTTCTGCGGTGGACATTTCGATATGGATCTTGTCGAGCATTTCGACGAAGTAGTTCGCCATATCCGCAGCGCGCTGCCGATCGGTATCATACATCGTAATCTCAAGAGACACTTCCTCTTTGCCGAGGGCGATCGTCATGTTGTCGTCGAGTTCCTTGACAGCATCGTACTTCGTTGAAGCGCTATAGACATGCATGAGGTCAAACCGATCAATCACCGCGTCCATGCAACGCCGACTTTTGAGAATCGCCTGATACTGCAATAGTTCATCAGACACCTGCCCCCCGAGACCCAGGCTTCTCAGGGAAGAAGTGGCGCCGGAACGAAGCACAGAACTTAACATGCCAAGTGAATTCTGTTGTTTCGGTGGCATGATCACCGTCGTTGCTTTGAACCACTTCGACATGACCAGGAACAACAAGATCGCAGCCACGAGCACGCAAATCGCGACAAATTGAAATATGAACTTCCTATGCTTCGTGATCACGACCAGATAATCGAGGACATTCACGGTTTTCAGGCCAGTCGGTTCCTGGTTGTGTGGTTTCTCACTCATCGTCATTTAGGATTCTCCTTAGAATCTCACAAGCGGTCAGCGCCCTCCAGGCAAGTCTGCCCGGCGTGGTCGTTAGCGATTCCCCTGTAGCGCAATTTTGGGGATATCATTCCTAGGGTTTAACATATTTGGCTAGAAAATCTGCCGGAAGTTCCATATTCGGGACCACTGGTTCAAATTCGTATCCTAGCGGACCAAGAAAAGCGATACAAGCCGCTAGCAATTCCTCCGAGTGTATCTCTATAAGGATTATCGGCCTTGATTTTCGGAGCGTGTCTAATGCTCCCTTCAGGACAGAAAGTTCTGCACCTTCAACGTCGATTTTTAACACGTCTGGTTGAAGACGGAGTCGTTCTGCAACAGCATCGATCGTAACAGTCGGTACGACAGAGACATATTCGTTGATGGCTGGTTCAGACACGGTGCCGGATAGGATATGTCCTTCGGCGCAATTCTTGCCCGACGAAAAGGCCGCAAGAGATTCTGAATCCGAACATGCCGCCGAAATTATGGTGACATTATTCGCTTTGTTTAAACTAACGTGTTGATACAGATATGCTAAATTCCTCATTGCAGGCTCAAGCGCTATGACTTTGCCGGTTGAGCCCACACATCGAGACCCGAGAATCGTGAAGTATCCAACGTTCGCACCCACATCAAAGCACACTTGCCCGTTCTTCAAGATGTTGATGAAGGACGTTGTCTTCTCGGGCTCGACCAAATTCAGATAGACTGAACTCCCCCCGCCTTCACCGGCCAAGGATCCGAGTATGAATCGGGCACCCCTGAGAGGTCCTCGCACGACGGGATAGGGCCACCGAGGGAGCAATTTCCCAACAACAAAACGAATGCTTAACCTCAGCATGTTTCCCATGAATCTTTCTCTCTGAGCTGTCCTGTGATATGGGTTTCACTCGCGAGCGCCGCCGACCACGGAACCAACGGCCTGGTATCTTACATGCTTACTTAAACACCTGGATACCGATCAGGATCGTCGTCGCGACCGATGCGGCCACCGCTATGATATCCCGAATAACCGGCCAGGACTGTCGGGGATCCTTGATGTACTCTTTGGGGACCCAAATCTGATCGCCCGGCTCAAGAACGGTGTCGCTTGGGTCGTTTCAGAACGTAATGCGTCCGGTTCCCCTCAGTACGTTCGTCTTGGTTGTGACTGTGCACAACCTCTCACTTCAGTATCTATTACTTAGTCACCTGAATGGCAATCAAGATCGTCGTCGCCACCGAGGCGGCAACGCCTATGATATCGCGCACCAACGGCCACGTTTGCCGTGAGTCCTTGATGAAATCTTTTGGGACCCATATCTGGTCTCCCGGCTCGATCACGGTGTCACTCGGGTCAACCCATTCAAGCGTCGCTTTCTTAATTATTTTCGTGTCGCCCGAAAGCGCAAGCTCCGAAAACCCTCCCGCCTTCTCGACATAGTATTTGTACCGCATGCCCTGCACAAACGGTGTGTAACCCGGCTTCTGTACCTGACCATGAACAAGGACAGTCTGGTTATTGGAAGGGACATAGATGATGTCTTCGTTTCTCAGAATCACATCCTGCGTCGAATCGCCTTTCTGAATCAGTTTTGCAAAATCAACGATAACAGGATGGTGTGAGGTTCTCATGTCCATGTAGAAATAGGCGCTGTCGCTAGCCGTCAGTTGCTGAGACCGATAGTTCCTCAGGAGCGAAACCTGCGGACCAAACAAATCCTGTCCTTCATCGTCCCGACGAAGGATGAAGGAACCACTCAGCAGGGCATCATCCTTGAACCCACCAACGAGGTTAAGCATCTGGGAGAGTTTTGTACTTCCCCGAAGAATAGGGTACATTCCCGGCCTGTTGACCTCGCCGGACACCGTCACTGCATACACCCCCCTGTTGTCCGGCCTCAGAGGAACAACGATCCGATCCCCTCGCTGGAGCAGGACATCAGGTTGTGAACCATTCTGAATACTCAACAGATTGACCTGCAACTCGCTCACCTTCTCCCCCTGATCATTGACACGCTGGAGCGTCACATGCTCGAGGTCCGATCCTTTCACCGCTCCCTGAGCTATCTGAACCAGGGAAAGGAGATTATCGCCATCAACCCACTCGTATTGACCGGGAGCATTCACAGCACCATACACACCGACAGAATTCATAGATATCATGCGCTGGGGAACGAGGACTATGTCGCCGTCGACCAGGAAAGGATTGCAGACATCCTCACCTGTCGCGTAGAACTTGAGAATATCGACCCTCAGGGTATCTCCGTTCTTCCGCATCAAGAGAATATTCCGCAGCGAGGCACGGCTGTAAATTTCTTCCACCTGGACGACCTTTGGTGCCTTGATGTACTCCTCCTTCAAGGCCTCCGTCGATACCTGCAGCGATGGTTGGACAGCCAGATTAGGACGCGACGTCTCGACATTGGCACCCAGCGACAGCAGCTTTTCCACTCTGTCAACGGATGTAACGATATATTGGCCCTGACGAAGGACTGACCCTCGAAGCGTGACGACAATCGACCGAGGCTTCAAGAGGGTGAAGGTGACGTCACCGGTGGAATACTTGGTCCGCACCTTTTGCAGTATTCGGTTCTTCGCCTCAGATAGTTTTATGCCAGCGACAGAGACTTCACCAACCGTGGGTATGATGACCGTACCCTCCGGCGTCACGGTCACTGGATAGGTGGCGCTGAACGGCCCCCAAAGTCCCAGTTGAAATATGTCCGATGGCCCCACGATGTATCGATCAGGACGAATGGGTCCCTCCATCGGGATGGCAGAGATCCGAGCCGAGAGATCTTCTTTCGTCAAGGCACTCGCGTTTTGCTGTAGATCCAAGACCTTTTCCCGCGTCGTCGGAGTCGTTTCCTTCACTTGACCAAGTGTAACGACGCAACCGACCAGCGTGATCAATGTCAAGTTCCGCATATGCACATGCATCATGATTGAATCTCCTTAGATCTTGCTGATAAGCACTTCAACAATTCGTTTGGCTGAATTTCCATCCCAGAGTTCAGGAATGCGTCCCCTTTTTTGGGTTCCCAGAAAAATCGCTTCACTTCGGGCCACCACCTTTTCAACATCGAGCCCACAGAGATCATTCGTACCAATATCGCACGTAATCGGTCGCTCAGTATTCTCGCGAAGGGTAAGACACGGTATGCCCAGGAACGTGGTCTCTTCCTGAATTCCACCAGAATCTGTAAGCACGAGTTGAGCGTTATCCACCAAGTTCAGGAAATCGAGATAGCCGATAGGATCGAGAAGTCTAAGGCTCGGGATCGCCTTTGCACGCGCGCCCAACCCATGCTGAGCGAGCATCTTCGTGGTCCGCGGGTGAACGGGAAAAACAATTTCCGTGTGTGCTGCGATCCGTTCAAAAATCGTGAGGATTTTCCCTAACCCTTCTTCGGTGTCCACATTGCTTGGGCGGTGGAGCGTTACGAGAGTGAACTGCTTCGGCTTCACGCCGAGGGTCTCTATGATCGTGGATTGCTTCGCCTTTTCGCGATAATGCATCAGTGAATCGATCATGACATTTCCTACCAGATGAATCTTCTTTTCCTCAACTCCCTCCTTGCGCAGATTGGCAACTCCGCTCGCTTCTGTCACAAAGAGATCGTCAGCGATTGCATCGGTCAGGAGGCGATTGATCTCTTCCGGCATGGTGCGGTCACCGCTTCTCAATCCTGCCTCAACGTGTGCAACGGGAATCCCCAGCTTGACACTGACGAGGCTGCAAGCAACGGTGGAATTCACATCGCCCACCACAATCACCAAATCGGGATGGACCTGTTCGAGTACTTTCTCAAACTCCACCATGATCTTGGCGGTCTGTTGAGCATGCGTTCCTGAGCCAACACCAAGATAGAAATCGGGCTGCGGCAACTCCAGATCTCCGAAGAAGACCTTGGACATCGCTTCGTCGTAATGCTGCCCCGTATGCACGATCAGGTGCCGTACGCTGCCAGCATGCTTCTGAAATGCTTTATGGAGCGGGGCAACCTTCATGAAATTCGGTCTGGCCCCAACGACGCTGATGATGGTCTTCAAGCTGGTTAACGAGTTAATTGGTTAATTCAGTAATTCCGAGTTCTGAGTTTTGGGTTCTGATTCCTGAATTCTGCATTCTTCCAGACACAAATCGTAAATCGCGAATCGACAATCGAAAATGTACCTACCTTCCTTCGTACATTGCCTTATAGTAATCCTTGTATTCCCCGTTCACGATCCGTTGCCACCAGTCTGCGTGTTGCTGGTACCACGAAATCGTCTCGACCAGACCTTCTTCGAAGCTCATGCGCGGACGCCATCTGAGTTCATCCTCTATCTTCGAAGAATCCATGGCGTAGCGGCGATCATGCCCGGGGCGGTCCTTTACAAAAGCAAGGAGTGATTCCGGCTTTGCAAGCGATTGCAGGATCCGCTTCGCCACATCCAGGTTCTTTCGCTCCGAATTCCCGCCTATGTTGTACACGGAGCCGATTCTTCCCGTGTGAAGCACAGTGTCGATTGCGGCACAATGGTCAAGCACATGGATCCAGTCGCGCACATTGCTTCCATCTCCGTACACCGGCAGCGGCTTGTCGTTCAGCGCGTTGACAATCATCAGCGGGATGAACTTCTCAGGAAACTGATATGGTCCGTAGTTGTTCGAACACCGTGTCACGACGACCGGCAACCCAAACGTGTGATGATACGCCAGGACTAGTAAATCCGCTGATGCTTTGCTCGCTGCGTACGGACTGTTGGGATGCAGCGGAGTCGATTCGGAGAACCGTCCTTCCGACCCCAGCGATCCATAGACTTCATCCGTTGAGACATGGATAAATTTCGTTAGCTTGGACTCCTTCGCGGCTTCGAGAAGCACACTCGTTCCCAAAACATTTGTCCGAACGCACTCCGAGGCTCCCATGATGCTTCTGTCGACATGAGACTCCGCAGCAAAGTGGACCACGATGTCAATTTCATTCCTCTTCAGTGACGCTTGCACCATCGCTGCGTCACAGATGTCGCCGTGAACAAACTGGTACCGCGGGTGAGCAGCGACATCCTTCAGGTTTTCCAGATTCCCGGCGTAGGTGAGCTTGTCAAGGTTCACCATCCGGTCATCAGGGTACCGCTCCAGCATGTACCGGATGAAATTGCTGCCGATAAAACCTGCTCCGCCGGTGACAAGGATGTTCATATCTTGTTCGTGCCACTTCTTATGAGAGATCTTTTGGTAACTATCTCAAAAAACCAATACGAAGGAAGAAGAAACTCTCGCAAAGACGCAAAGTCGCCAAGAACATTCATCTCTTCGTTTTGCTCTGCGTCTTTGCGCCTTTGCGTGACATTTTCCAATGAAGCGCTAGTCGAGCTTGAACATCGTGTTCGGATCGTTCTCGTGCCGGATTTCGTCAACTTCTTCCTTTCGCCCCTCTCCTGCGTAGAGGCGGTTCGACAGGTTGAAGACCCATCCCGCGGTCGTTCCGATGTTCCGGTAAGCATGAACCACTCCCGGGGGAATGATCATCGATTTCGGCTGCTCCGCTCCTGCTTCAAGAACACTTGTAATCCCGAACGTCGCGGATCCCCTGCGGTTATCCCAAAGGTAGATCCGAAAGGTCGACGGACCAACGAAACAGAAATGGTCGGACTGTTCACGGTGTTCGTGCGGGCCGCGCACAACTCCCGGCTCAGTGGACGAAACGTAGCCCATAACAGGCAGCATTTCGTGCGGCGTCTCATCCGAACGAAACAACTCCGCCAGCCATCCACGGTCATCCGAGTGCCTCGAGAGTTCTCGTATGACCACACCGTCGATTTCTCCGGAACGAAAAGACACAATTCACCCTTTAAAATCTGCTCAATTTACAAAAGAATGCGCGAACATAAAAGACAGAAGAACGCCATCGCGCATCGACAATGAACACGACTAGAGAGTTGTGGAACGAATCGAACCGATTGGATCAGAATGCAGTAGCAAGAGGAAGGTGCGGGAGACCTCAGTGTGTTGGTATCAGTGCCAGAGTAATCTAGCAAAAAATCGGGCGTGTGTCAACGACGGAAATGCCCTGTTACATGCGCTCGGGAGCGGAAATCCCTAGTATTTTACAGCCATTTGCGAGTACAGTCTTCGATGCCTGACAAAGGGCGAGCCGGGCAATCGAAAGATCGCGCTCCGGCGTAATGACCCGGTGTTCGTGGTAGAATTTGTGAAACGCCGTGGCCACTTCATGCAGATAGGTGGTGATCCTCTGCGGCTCAAATCCAAAGCATGCGGAGTCGACGATCTCCGGGAAGTCCAACAGCATCTTGACGAGCGCGATTTCTTCGGGTTGCACAAGGAGGCCAAGATCAGCTGCGCCCGGTTTCACGAGTGCACCGGGTGAGAGTAATCCCTGGCTCTCGGCGTGCCGGAGGATGCTTGCAATGCGAGCATGAGCATATTGAACATAGTAGACCGGATTCTTGTCCGACTGCTCAAGAGCAAGGTTCAAGTCAAACTCGAGATGTGTCGAGACTCCCCGCATAAGGAAGAAGAATCGCACCGCGTCAGCGCCAACTTCTTCAATCAATTCATCGAGCGTGACAAAATTGGCCGACCGCTTCGACATCTTTACCTGCTGACCATCCCTCATCAATGTGACAAACTGATGGATGACCACTTTCACTTTTTCGGGATCATATCCGAGGGCCTTGATGCCGGCGAGCACATCGGGAATGGTGGCAATGTGATCGGCCCCGAAGACATCAACGACAAGTTCAAACCCGCGTCGGAATTTTTCCCGGTGATAGGCAATGTCCGGCAGTCGGTAGGTCGGTTCTCCGGTGCTCTTGACAATCACCCGATCCTGATCAAGACCGAGCGCCGTTGCTTTCAGCCAGACGGCCCCATCTTGATCGTAGGCAATCCCCAAAGTGCGGAATTCTTCAATAACCTCACGGATCTTGCCGCTGGAATAGAGGGAATCCTCATTGAAGAAGACGTCGAAATGCACCCCCATACGGCCGAGCACAGCCTTGATTGCATCAAAAAGTGTTCCTTCCGCAAATGCTTTGCACTGCTCGATCGCTTTCTCCGCCTCCATGGAGCAAAGGGCATCCCCTTTTTCCTCCTTGAGCCGTTGAGCGATCTCCCGGATATAATCCCCTTGATACCCGTCTTCAGGAAAAGGAAACGAGGCATCAAACAGCTGACGGTACCGTGCATACGTTGAATCCGCCAGCATCCTCATCTGCCTGCCGGCATTGTTATAGTAGTATTCCCGCGTAACGACGTGGCCGGTCCATTCAAGCAAGTTCGCGAGGGTGTCTCCGATCGCCGCTTGCCGTCCATGGCCGACACTTAATGGGCCCGTCGGATTCGCGCTGACGAATTCTACTTGCGTCTTCTTCTTCCCGCCGGCGTTTGAACTGCCGAACGCGTCACCCTGCTCGAGGATCGAATCGACTTGTTTGTTGAAAAACCTTTGTGTGAATCTGAAGTTGATGAATCCCGGTCCGGCAATTTCTACCGCCGAAACAAACTCGGGTTCAACCTTCAGGGTGTTCACCAGTTCCTGTGCAATCGCTCGAGGGTTTTTTCCCAGAGATTTCCCCAGAAGCATCGCGATGTTTGTTGTCAGATCACCGTGAGCTTCTACGCGCGGCTTTTCGAAGGTCAGCTTTGAGACATTCGTGTACTTCAGCGCAGCGATTGCTTCAGAGAGTTTTTCATTCAGGTAACGCTTCATTTTCTTTCACCGAAGTTACAGAAGAGCTTTCTTGGTGCGACGTCGGGTCTTTGGGCGAGCTGTCGCTGACCGCGAGGATTTGGCCTTTTTGGAGACAGGCAGCTTGTCCTCTACAGGAATAACGTTTGCATCCCCCCAGAGACGTTCCAGGTTGTAGTAGTGGCGAACATCCTTCTTGAACACATGAACGACCACATCGAAGTAGTCGAGCAGCACCCAGGAAAGAGCCCGAAATCCTTCCGAGCGCAGAAGCACAACCCCGATCTCTTCCGCACCATCGCGAACCGCCTGTGCAATAGCCTTCGCGTGAGTGTCTGAATCAGCAGAGCACAGTACGAAGAAATCGGCCGGAGCGTTGAGCTTCCGAAGGTCCATCAGAACAACATCAGACGCCTTCTTGGAAAGGGCGAACACGGCAGTTTTCTTTGCAAACGTTCTCGAGGTCAAGAGAGAACCCTCCGTCTTGTTATTTGAGGGGTTTCAGGGATTTGAAATCCTTTCCAATCACTACGGATACATCAAGATACGCATTTTTGTCCAATTGCTGGACGACCCGTTCTTTCGGCACACCGAGAGCTTCTGCAACTTGCCGCGCGGCAGTCAGGTCACCGACGCGATCAATCACGCGCGTGAACTCCACACCTGATTCCTTGAAGTTCCCCATCTCGACCACATCAAATCCACGCGCTCGCAAGTAATCCGTGAATCGCTGACCGAGTCTGGGAGTACCTGACCCGTTCAGTACATCCAGTTGGATGATGTGCGTTTTTCCGCCGCTGTTCGTCTCAACATTGACCGGCGGATCGATGAACATTCTATCAATAAACGAGTAGACCAGAACAATGACGATGAGTCCAAAGAGGACGAACAATCCGTTCGTGCTCATGCTCTTCCACTGGAACGGCTTTTTCCGGGCGCGTGGCCGCGAGACGATCGGCGGCGGCGTGGGCCCGGCGTTCTGCTCGGGAGTCTCTTTGGGTTGTTGTTCTTCTTCCATTCCTGCTCAATGATGGACACAAAAAAACCGAGCGTCGATCCGACAAGCGGACCCACCACGCTCGGTATCAGAAGAGAAGCAAAAGTTCAAGGATCGTGACTAATGAATGTCGTCCTGGTATCGGCCAACCCCGAAGAATGGGCTCATCCCCCCCATGCCGTATCCATATCCGGACCCAAGCCAGTACGCTGAAGGCATTTGCCGGTACGAAATCTGAAGCAGGGTGTTCTTCCAGGGCCGGTAATTCAATTCGGCGTTGTTGAGAAACAATCCGCTCAGACTGCTTTGCGCATCCTTACCCAGCGTATTGAAAGGGGAGGTCATCAAACTGATATCCGTCCGAACATCGAGTTGATCGGAAAATTTGTACTGCATGCTGTTCGTATAGACGCCGAGAGACAATCCCTGTCCGGCGAATGAAGCATACGAAAGCGAAAAACTGTGATGCATATTGAATTTGCTCGGATCCAGCAAGCCGGACAAGAAATCGCCGTCGCCGGTCCGCAGAATAGACTCTGTCACCGACGGACGCGGATCAATTGTCGACTTATACTGGGCCGATGCTGTCGAGACGCAGAGCGTCACAGCAAACAGACTTAACACAATCGTTATCTTCTTCACGATTTCCTCCTGGTGGTGCTTCCCATTTCACACAGAATGATACTCAAATGTGAATTGATTGTCAAGATTCCCCTCCCGACCGTCACGACCTCAGCTGACTGGCGAAGCGGGATTCCATGACAACGCGAGCTTGGTCGAGCTGATCGACGGTGTTAATGCCCTGGATCTCATATTCATCCTCGGCGACCATCGCCGAAACCGTCCATTGGTGTTGCCAAAAATAACCGAACACATCCGTTAGATAGTACTCGTTTTGAGAGTTGTTTGTCGTGAGGTGTTCCAAACCGTCGAACAGGTTCTCTTTCTCAAACACATAAATCCCGGAATTAATTTCCTTTACTCTCCGCTCCGCTTCTGTTGCGTCCCGATGTTCCACAATGCGTTTGACGGAACCGTCGGCGTTGCGGATGATGCGGCCGTATCCCGTGGGATCTGACATATTAGACGTGAGGATCGTCGCAACGGCACCAGTTTCAGAATGATGGTTGAGAAGCCTCAGCATCGTCGCTTCTGTCAGCAGAGGCACGTCGCCGGAGAGCACCAAAACATGTCCTGAAAACGATCTGAGGGCTTCTTTCGACTGCATGACAGCGTGCCCTGTTCCCAATTGCGGATCCTGGACGGCACAGATAATCGTAGGATGGCTTTTCCGGAGGTAGTCCATGACGATCTGTCGCTGATGACCGACAATGACGACAATGCGTGATGCTCCCAGCGCCATAGCAAGGTCAGCCACATAATGGATCATCGGGCGGCCGTTGAGTTCGTACATCACCTTCGCGCGGGAGGGATCGTTCATTCGCTTTCCCTGTCCCGCCGCCATGATGACCGCCGCGAGTGCATGCTGAGAGTTCTTCATCGGGTTTCGACTAATCGTGCAAGAGTTTCAAGATCTTTGAGATCGTCTCTTTGAGCTCTTTACGATGGAGCACCACGTCAACAAATCCTTTTTCCTGGAGGAATTCGGCCCGTTGAAATCCTTTCGGCAAGTCTCGTCCAATCGTTTGCTTGATGACGCGCGGGCCGGCAAATCCGATCAGTGCACCCTGCTCGGCAATATGCACGTCCCCCAACATCGCGTAGCTCGCCGTGACGCCGCCCGTGGTCGGATCCGTCATGACGGAGATATACGGAATGCCGGCATCAGAGAGTTGGGCGAGTTTGGCACTCGTCTTTGCCAGCTGCATGAGCGAGTACGCCGCCTCCATCATCCTTGCGCCCCCACTCGAAGAGATGATGATCAGGGGGTCTTTTTTCTTGAGCGCAAGATCGATGGCACGGGCGATTTTTTCTCCGACGACCGAGCCCATACTCCCACCGATAAAGGAAAAATCCATGCACGCGATGACGATGGGCATACCATTGATCTTCGCCGTACCGGTACGCACGGCTTCATTGAGTCCGCTCTTCCGCATCGACTCCTTGAGCCGGTCGGAGTACTTCTTCGTGTCGACAAAAGTCAGCGGATCGATGGACCTGATTTTTGTATCGATCTCCTTGAACGTTTTCTCGTCGAGGAGAATCTCGAAGTACTCCTTGCTGCCGATCCGGAAGTGGTACCCGCACTTCTGGCATGTGAAGAAATTCTGCTCGAGCTGCTTCTTGTGAACCATCTCGCCGCAGCCGTCACACTTCGTCCACTGGCCATCGGGGATGTCTTTCTTCGGCCCCTCCGATGTGATGTTCTCTTTGGAACGTCTGAACCATGGCATAGGAATCTCCTTGTGTTGTGCCCGAGCTGTTATAAAACAGAGGCTGCTGAACGAACGATAAAATCTTTCAGATACGCCGGCTCCAGTGCTGCGACATCCGAAAACTCTTTCTTCACAAGCTTTCGATATCCAAGAAGAGCGATGATGTTGCCGCGACAAAACGAGAGCGCGTCTTCCACCGTCACGGTTTCTTTCAGTTGCTTTCTCACGATTTCGATTCTGTCGGAAAGGACGAGCGACGGAGCGGCCTTCACGGTGGAGAGCGCATCGGCAAGAGGCTTGATTTCCACACCCCCCGAAGCTAGGACCATCCCCCCTTCCACATGAAACTCACCGACGTACCATTCATCCTTCTTCGCATCGATTACAACAACAACGGATGATACCTCGGGATGTTTCTGCCGCCCTGCTTCAGCCATCGCCTCAAACGTCGGCACTGCGATCACCGGCTTGTCGAGAGCGAAAGACAACCCTTTTGCCGTGCTTAACCCGATGCGCAGTCCTGTGAACGAACCCGGACCGATCGAGACGGCGATGGCATCCAGCTGGTCGAGCGACGTCTCTCCCGAACGAAGAACATCCTGTACAAGCGTCAGAAGCTTCTCAGAGTGAATGTGGGACTCACGGAGAGATATCTCTATATCGGGCCTCTTCTCGCGAAAGAGACCAACGGAGCAGACTGCAGTCGATGTCTCCAGGCCGAGAATCGTCATGGCGTCCCTCTGCTCTTCCCCGCGATCACCGGTTCCTTGGGAGAAATCATCGACTCAATGGTTATCCGGCGGCGAGAATCAGATTCGCCATAGGTCAGATGGACGTCGTACCGTTTCGCGGGCAGAAGTTCTCCGAGTTGCTCAGCCCACTCAATAAGGGTAATCCCATCGCCGTAGAAGAATTCCTCATAGCCGAGATCATAAATCTCGTCGAGCGACCGTACCCGGTACAGATCCAGATGATAGATCAACAATTCGCGATCGTTCCGGTCTTTCCCTTCGTACCGGTTCAGAATGACGAAACTTGGACTCGAGACGTGCGCCAGTGCCCCGAATGTCTCGCAAATTCCCTTCACGAACACCGTCTTTCCAGTGCCAAGTTCTCCCCGTAGAGCGACAACATCGCCACGATGCAGCTGCAAAGCGAACGACCGCGCAAGTGCCAGCGTGTCCTGTTCAGAAGATGTCCAATGTTCTTCGCCCACCTGAGTCAAGTCCTATTGCTTCGGTGTGAGTTTGACGACCGGCAGCATGATCTCCTCCATGGAGATGCCGCCATGCTGGAAGCTGTCGCGGTACTGCTGAAGGTACTTGTGATAGTCCGTCGGATACACAAAGTAGTAGTCTTCCTTCGCCAGGATGTAGTTTGTTGTGACGCTCGCCCTCGGCAGCTTGTAGTCGGCAGGATGCTTTACGAAAACGGCCTGCCGTTCGTCGACTTTCAGATTCCGACCGAACTTGTAGCGCAAATTCGTCGACGCTTCACGGTCACCGACAACTTTTGAGCCTCGCAAACACCGGACGCTGCCGTGATCGGATGTCAGAAGAATCGTCACATTTTTCTGCGTCGAGAGAGTCTTGAGCATCCCGAAGAGCGCCGAATGCTGAAACCAGGAGCGCGTCAGCGATCGATAGGCGGCCTCATCGGGTGCAATCTCCTTCAACAGCGGAGAATCCGACCTCCCGTGAGCGAGCATATCCACAAAGTTGACAACGACGGCAGTCAGTTTACTTTTTGTGTAGGAGAGGATATTTCCTTCCACTTGTCTTCCGAACTCCGCGTCGAGGATCTTGATATACTTCAATTCCGGTTTCAGAGAGATTTTCCTGCGTTCCAGCAGCTTGTCCAGAAGCAGATGTTCATCACGGTTGCGGCTGTTTTCGTCGTCATCACCGGGTCCCCAAATCTCCGGAAACCGCTGTTCCAATTCTATCGGAAAGAGACCACTGAAGATCGCGTTTCGGGAGTACGGCGTAGCTGTGGGCAAGATACTGAACTGGAACGACCTCTCGACGGAAAAATAGCTCGAGAGAAGTTTCTCCATCATCATCCACTGGTCCAACCGAAGGCAGTCGATAATGAAAAGAAACACCGAACCGCTTTTGTCGAGTTCGGGAATGACAAACTGATCGACGATCTGCGTCGAAAGCACCGGCCGGTCCGTCGTCTGCGAGATCCATTTCGGATAGTTTCGTTCGATGTACTTGCCAAACTCGGCGTTGCATTCCCGCTTCTGATCCAGCAGTGTCTGACGCAGGCCGAGCTCCGGATGTTCATCCAGCTCAAGATCCCAATTCGTGAGCTTCTGATAAAGCTCGAACCAATCGTTGTAGTCCAGAGGAGTCGTCAGGGCCATCGAGATCTGGGAAAACTCCGCTGAGTAGTCTCGAGAAACGTACTCGCCGGCGATCTTTTGGGATTCAAGAATTTTCTTGCACGCAAGCAACACCTGACTTGGATTGACCGGCTTCGTGAGGTAGTCGCTGATCTTCCCTCCGATGGCCTCTTCCATCAGGCTTTCCGCCTCGTTTTTCGTCACCATCACGATCGGCAGGTTCGGCTGCATGTCTTTCATCTTGGAAAGAGTTTGCAGTCCCCCCATCCCCGGCATCATTTCATCGAGGAAGACCAGGTCATATCCTTTTACGCGAGCCATCTCAACGGCGTCTTCGCCATTGGCTGCTATGTCGACACTATACCCTTTTTCTTCCAGAAGGCGCACATGAGCCCTCAGAAGATCAATTTCATCATCAACCCACAATATCTTCTTCGTCATTGTCATCCTTTTCGAAAATACCTATTAAAGCCTAGAGAATCAACGAAACGACAGACGCGGTTTCGGCTTTCGACGCCGCGTCGGCGCCTCAACGCCTGAAGTGCCTTTGATAGAGCTCATCTGCAATTTCATCCAGCCGCTCAAAGAGATGCGACTTCGCCACGATGACCAGTTTGTGATCGAGCGGTTGCATGTACTGATAGAGAAAATCTTCGCTGAGGGACTCCCTCACCCATTTCCCCTCTTTTGGAAGCGCTGCCTTCTGCTTGGCAGACGTGCTGGAATACAGGACCTCCGCCTTTTTCCCCAGCTCGATCACCCTCGCCGGCAATGTCTGACCAACTCCAACGCTGAGAACAACGTTATTGGAGTCCGGTCCATCAAACGTGTAGACATCGCACCAGAATATCCGGTTGGCTTTGTCCGCGACCTGTATGCCTCTCGTCCGCAGCCACTGAGCGAGATGTGCTGTGCTTTCGTGTTGAAGAGGGGTCGGCAGCGTCCAGGGAGATTGCAGCCATCGGATCTCGACCTTCGCTATGGAATCGGCGGGGACACCGCCACTGCTTGTACAGAGAATGGAGAAACACAGGCAGACAATCAGCCCAAGCCTGGGAACGACGGTACGCATGAAGACCTCCAGAACGATGTGTTCACTGATCTGTGAATGAGAAACGCAGGAACAAGTTCTGTGGGGTCCTCCGGGAAGAATACTGAGAAATGATAGTGTTATGGCTGAATGGCAACACGGATATCCAATCCCCCTTCATTCGTCGTCGAACCGGGAATGCGGGAGCCTCCTTGATCCGGGGCCAGTTTCGTGTACTTATAGTAGACGGTGGCCGTCACCCGTGAGCTCAGGATGTACCTGATGCGCGGTTCGATGCGAGTCTGGTTCTGCCCCTCAAGGGGAGTACCGGAGGGATTAAATGGATCAGCCTTCAAGTCGTAGACACGCCGGGCGTCCTTCGTGTATCCGTAGGTAACAGAGACATCGATATCGTTCGAAAGTGCCAGCCCAAAGAAGGGGATCTCAAATCCCTGGCGCGTGTATTGAGCAGAAAGCGAGATTTCCGTTCGGTCTGCCTGCACGATGTTCTGGTTCGACGGAGTCAGGTCGTAGCTCGTCGTAAGACCATAGCGGAACGATGCCGTGAAATTCCCTTTCGCCATCTGTTTAAACGTAATATTGAGGCCGATCAGCGGAGCGAATCCGTACGTCGCCTGCTGGCTTTCCGTCACCTGCGTGCCTGATGGATCGGTATGCCATCGCATTTTGTATCCGGAGGAATAGCTGTGATCGAACGAAATGCGGCTGGCGAATGAGCTGAAGAGCCACAGCTTTTCAATTCCATCCCATCGAAGCGTCCAGTTGGGTCGGGGAAAGATATCGCCGAAGATCTTCTTCCCAAACGGCAGAGCCTCCAGACCGCTCTCAAAAGCGTCGGCGATTTTCGCGTCATCGGTGCGTACATCATCCGGGTTGTCGCGCGCCATCGCATATCGCCGCTGCACCTCAACAATACTTGTGTTGAGGAACTTGAAGATTGGAAACGCCGGGAACGAAAGGAACGAACGGTCGATGTCTCCACTCACCACTTTGTTGCTTTCCGTAGTAAATCCGAGACTATCGGATTGAATCGTCCGGTTGACATTGTACGACCATCCGAGATTCCAGTTGATCTCCAGGTTGGCACCTTCCCACAACGGACGCGACGTCCTCATCGTAAGCCTATTGCTTTGCGAGTACATGTCCGTCAGATTGCCGTTTGGTGCACGAATTCCCGGGGTCGAAAATCCTTCAAAGAACGGGAACCCGGGTTTCGCTTTCATGATCACATCGCCACTGGGGTCCGATGAGAGACCAAGCTGATACATCAATGAGGGACCGTTTTCCGGCAAGGAACTCTGAAAGAACGGAACACGCCCAAAGATGTTGGCGAAACCGGGACGGCCGATGACACCGCTGTTCTGACTTCTGTTCGATTGTGTGAAGGAAATCCCCAGCTTCTCGAAATCGAAGAATGGGATCTTGAACACGTACCGCGTGACGAGGTCTATATTCTCCCAGACGTTGAATGGTCGTCCGGTGTGAGTCGTATCGGGCGGCGCCGCGGACTGAGACATTGGGTTCGACGACCAGATCTCGTTTCCGATATTCCGGAGATTGATGTCGAACGTCCCGGTAAGGTTTCCGGAATTGCCTGCATTTTTGCCGAGCTCACCGGCCTGGAGATTGTTCTGCCAGTCGTACCTCGCCGAGTAGCGCAGGCTTATCCCCACCATCCTGTCCAGCTTGTATGTCGCGGGTACTAAGATGCGCGGATTGAAGTTGATCGTCTGTCCGTACGCAAGATCTGTTCCGAAATCGATGAGCTTGGCTTTCCCCAGCATTTCTGAAATGATCTCTGTGAACGTGCGCTGTCGTCCGAACTGATCCAGCTCAAAGTCCAGTAACGTACTTTGGACATCCAGCGCGTACTCAGTCCCCAGATTCAGAAGTCCACCGTCGACAAATTGCCAGTTGAAGTTCATCGATCGCGTGGCAACGAAGTTCCGAACGGTCGGCTTCGGGTCGATTTGGTCCCGGGACTGCTCCATGGTTTGCCCCCTGGAGATAGTCGACGATACGCTGAACGCCCGGGGAGTGAAATAGATTTTCAGATCCTTCCACGGCCGGAAGAGGAAGAAATCTCCGATCCATGCCATCGGAGAGATATAGTTTTTATCACTGAAGTTAAGCGCATATCCCAGCCTTGCGTTCCATTGCCACTGGTCAAACATCTCGGTGACCGGACTTCGCCTCGTTGTCTGCGTGAACGAATAGGCAAACTGCAACTTGTTGATCGTTTCCGTTATCAACCACGAATTGACCGGAATCAGCAGCCTCACATTCGGCAACGAATAGGTCTCCGTGACGTTGAGCGTTTGACTGCTCAGGGTGACATCCTGTCCGGCCTTCTGAGCTTCTGCTGCCGACACACCAGCCTGCTGCTGCAGGTCAACGGTTCGCTGCGCTGCCTGAGTCACCAGGATGTCCGTGCCCGGGAGATACTTTGGACTTTGTATCTGCTCCGACCGGGAGTACGAGAACGCAAGGCTGGATCCGTTCCAGCTTTGAGGCAAGAATCGTTCGAAATTGACGTTGGCGGCCAGGGACCAATTGCGGTCCTGCATTCTCGTACCAAACCGGTCCTCCAACGAATGGAAATTCGGATCGCGCTGTGTCAAATTGAACGAGACATTGGCCACGTCTGCAAGCTTGATCTGTGCATCCACACGATAGGCCCAGCCGGGCGTGTTGTCCACGTCTGTCAAACGAAGCTCATCAACCCAGACATCGCTCGTAACGACCGTTGCTCCTTTTCTTTCCGGGTTCACAACACCAACGACAATCATCCCGATATTGGTGAGTGTCGGCTGTCCAACGACCTGATAGGTCGAACCGGGCGGACCGTTTGAGGTCGGCACACGGGCACTCACCCCTGTGCTGTCCCGGCCCAGCTTGATCGCCGTGATCTCACCGAAAATGATGTTGATGTTGTTTGGATCCCATCCCGGGTGGATCGGTGCCCGGTATTCGTAGTAGTTGAGAGAATCGATTCCAAACCGGAGGAAGAGTTCCAGGTCGTAGTTTGTCGTATCGACGTAGTGAATCTGTGTTCCGAGACGCTCATCGCCATGAACAAACATTCTCAATTCACGATAGCTGAACAAATCCAACGGCCGGGTGGGGAACCGCTTGATGGCCTGACGCGATTGCCCGTCTTTGAGGCCATTGATGTTCAGATTCAGCGATTGTTCGTTGAGAAGAATCACCTGATCCGGTTGATTGGGGTCGCGCAACCGGGGAAGCGGCGAGATGTAGTCGGGGTTGTCTTCAATATTTACGACGCTGATGCGGAATGTGCTGTCGTTTTTGACTAATTCTTCCCACTGATTGCCGACAAGATTGAACTCCGCAATCCGCAACATCGTTTCGTCCTGCGCTCCCGACACCCACACGCGCATTGCTTCCACGGTGCCGAATGTTGGATCTCCGACCGTCCGTTTGTATTCATTGAGAGGAATGCGAATTTGAAACCATCCCTTGTTTCCGCCCACCAGGTAGTGCCGGAAGTCCAAGCTCATCGTATCAAGCGAAAACTCATACTCGAAGTAACTGTTCGCCCGGTCAAGCACGTTGTTGCGATTCAGATCCTCGGTGTCAGGGAACCGGCCGACATCGCTCGCCGCGTTTCCTTCAGTGCCGTTGATCGAGTTATAATCAGACCATGTCAACGAAGTGGTCGATGGGCGTGACCAGTCGTCCCCTGCCGGGTCAGCTGAATACTGAGGATACTTCAGAACAAAATCCGCATGCGCCTGTCGCTCCTGGTCATCCGAGAGACCATCGAGGCCGACATCTTCCCCCTGACGCAGAATTCCATTGACAATGCCGCCATCGAGGCCGTCTTCCGTGTTAAGCTTGTTATCAGGGACCACGTCTTCACTAATGAGCCCGAGGTCAATAGTGAATTTGGCCGTTGGTTGCACTTTTGGTAGATTGATCCACAATTCAATGAAATTGATATTCTCGTCGAGCAGATTAGAGGCAGTGGAACCAATCAGTCGCTGGATTCCGGACCAGGCGTTTTGCGGATGCGACCAGAGTTTGCCTTCGAGATCCAGAGAATAGTTATACGGCGCCCGCTCCTTCGGCCTGAACCACAAATTCATGACTGTCACCGCCTCATTTCCCGCCGCCACTTGCTTCTTTGGCCAGATGTCGGTCACAACAACATCTCCCGGAGGGAAGTTGAACCAGACAAGTTTTGCCTTGTACTCCATCTTGTCGAGAGCCGTCAGCTTGAAAGGATCATCCAATCCGGCGATGTAATCGGGTACGCTGGCGTTACTCCATCCGCCGTAATTCACACCAAGAGGTATGGTGCGACGCGCTCCTTCGAAATCATCGATATACGCGACCGACGCTCCCGCGTCGATAGGGATGGGACTCGTTCTCGTGTTGGGATTCGGAGACATGTACGCAGCTTCGCCTTTGACCATGATGCTCGAGGGAACGTTCGTCTGTATGCCCGGCAGCCAGTTGAGAGCCCGAGTCACAAAATCAAGATTCTGCGTCGTACCGCCGTCGATGCCATAGATGGTATTACTGATCGGCTCTTCCCCAAGCCGGATCTTGTCGCTCAACGATTGCTGACTCAGGTTCATAAGAGTCAGGCCGAGGGACGAGTTCTTCCCCAGATCGATCTCCGCCCGGGCGCCGAGCAGTGACTTGGATGCTAATTGCAGCAGGTCATTCGCCTCGTATTCAATAGAGAGGTTCCTCCCCGGAGCGAGCAGAGCCTGGTTCTTGACCGTCACCTGGCCGGAGATGTAGTCCACGGAATAGTCTGTGTTGAGCTGCGCAGGATTGCCGTCAACCACTACCTTGACGCTTCCCTCAACAACGTTGAATCCGATAGAGTACGTCGAGGCGATCGAGGATGTGATCGATCCGCGGATAATGAATTTGTTCCGCTGGCTGTTGGAGGCGCCATTGAACGTCGTGTCGTACACCTCCGCGAAGATGAACGAATCGGCGTCTGCTATCGTCCGGCCCTTGGAAAGGAAATACCGACGGATACCCTCACGGAACGGCTCCGTCCGAGGGAAGATGAGTTCACCGCGGGACTCGTCGATCGTCAGCCCTGGGGAGTAATCGAACTTGCCGTCAGGAGGAGATCCGGATGTTTCCCCAAACCGATCGAGGCTGAGCATCTCCAAAAGATTGAATGCGCCGAGGATGTTGTCCTGAGGATCTTTTCCCGGCACTTCGTACAGGATTTTCAGATCGAAGCCGTCCTTCTTGATCCCTCGCCCTCCTAGGGGATAGATATTTTTGAGCATCATCCGCCATGCTGCGGAAAACTGTGGCCCCAGTTTCTGAGGACGGACGAGTTTCATCACGAGTTTGAGTGACCGCGAAGTGTCGCGCGAACCGAAATTCCCGATATCCATCGGTTTCCGGGGATCGATCGTGTCAGGCACGGTGTAGGCAACAGCGATGGCCTGTTCCGGTTGAAGCGACCGGTTCAAGGTGATGTAGCCGGCGTAGGCGTGATAGGTGTAGTCCATTGCTGGATCCAACCGGATGAAACGCCCCACCTCCACTTCTCCGGGAACCATATCATAGTCCCGCGCGCGGGCAGACTGATCTATCTGTGTGTGGAGCACCCGGTTCTGATCGAGAAAGGCCACAACGTCGCGCTCGTTCGGATCCTCGTTGCCGATACGAGTAACCCAAACCTCCATGTCCCTTATTTGTTTGCTGCTGTTTACTTTGGGAGGGTTGTAGAGAAACGACGAATCGAACCACGCAATGTACGTGGTATCGATGAAATAGTGATCGTGTGAATAGTCCGTCGCCCGTTTCTCGAATGGCGATGGACGTCCGCCGCCGGAGACCGCGAGCGCTTTGATCTGGCCTTTCTTCTGGGAAGCAACCGTTGTCAGTTTCAAAGGACCGAACTGAAATCCCGCCTTGACGCCAAAGAGCGCCGAACTGCTGGAGATGAATGATGAATTCGTCACAAGAGAGACGTTTCCAGCTTCCACACTCTGAATAATATCGTCGTCATAGCCCTTGTAGTTCACCTTGAGCTGGTTTTCGTACTCAAATGTCCGCTGTGTATTCCAGTCAGCGTTGATGTTGAGTTTGTCTCCGATCGTCCCTTTGACGTTGACCTGCACTTCCTGGCTGAAATCAGGCTCACTGCGGCTCTGACCCAGAGGATTGTTCACAAACAGATCGGACGTTGTATTTCGAAATGCTCCATGAATGTTGACGGCACCGTTGATACTGAGAAGGATCTTGTTCGGTCCAAAGATGCTGAAGAGTGGGTTCTTGGGAACAGGTATTTCGATATTCGTGACCGACCCAAAGAGGTCCCCAAGGCCTTTCTTCTTATCCGATCCCAGTTGATAGGCATGCGCTGCGTCCTCCCAATTCTTCTGAAGATACTGCTTCAGCCGAACTTTGCGGTACTCGTCGAGTGACAGATCGAGCGGAACCCGCGTGTCGGATGTGCCGAGAAGCCTTCGGACATGATAGACAAACCTTGTAGAGTCGAGGGTCTGCTGGGTGCGAACGGTGTAGGGATCCGGCAGGTACATCGGATGTGTCGGCTCCTGCGAAAGATCCACCGTAGGAGCATCGCGACGCACATGGCCGAAGTGGAGCAAACGGGCAGATGAGTCGCGCGGCAATGCTTTGATGGCCTCAAGGATTTTTGCCGCGGACTTTACGGTCGAAGTGTCGACAGTGGCCCGCTTCTGCAAAAGGGCCCGCGCCCGTCGGGAAAGAACTCCTGTTGAAAGTCGCTTGGTCGTATCCTGAAATGCAATGAGGTCTGAGAATGGCGAGTTGGGTTTCCCCTCATCGACGACGCGGCCTTCCGAAGGCTCGGAGAGCGAGAAATCCCCTGCGCCGGGGCTTGGCTCGGCGAATGAACGATCTTTGGGGAATAGGAACGAGACGAGAAAGGCAAAGCAGAAGAAGATGGCCGCTGTTGCGCCCACCACTCTCCCTATGGCCGAACTACGCCCTTTCGACGTCATCGAACTCCGTAACTCGCTACCGTGTTTCACGCCGCTCTACGAGATGTCACTGTTTAAGAAACCGAGAACCCATTCTCGAGGAATCAATGCATTGGTATGGTAGCGAATTGCTCGATAACGCTCCGGCAGTTGAGAGATATGTTGAAACGAACAGCTTCAAAAAACATAGGGAAAATGAAGAACAATAGCAAGAATCTTCTGACGAGGGATGCACGCTCACGTTTTGCCGCTCTGTTCGCCTGCGACGAAGTTGTTGATCGCGTCACCGATGCGACCAAGAATGACATTGGGAACATACGGCTTTTGGACAAAGTCTACCGCCCCTTCATTCACCATCTGAAGACGCAGGTCCGGGTCGAAATACCCACTTGCCAGGATGCAGCGTACTTTCGGATTCATCTCCTTCATTTGCCGGAATACCTCCCAGCCGCCGAGTTTTGGCAATCCCATGTCCGACAACACGATACTGATTCCGTCTCCGAATTGTCTGTAAATGTCCACCGCTTCCTGGCCGTCATGTGCGGTTAATACTCTATAGCCATGTTCCTGCAACAGTGTCTCAAGAAGATCGAGGAGCATCTCTTCGTCCTCAACCAAGAGGACGGTCTGTCCTGCGCCACGAGCCGGTTCCTTCTGTGATCTGTCCAGCTCAACCGGTTCGTCGACCGGTTGCACGGGGAAATAGAGTGAGATGGATGTCCCTTTGCCGCGGGCGCTCTCAACATCGACAAAACCCTGATGTCCATTGACCACGCCGTAGACAACAGCGAGCCCGAGCCCGGTCCCTTTGCCTTGAGGCTTTGTGGTGAAGAATGGTTCAAAGATTCGCCCCTTCGTCGACTCATCCATTCCTGTTCCCGTGTCACGCACACAAATCAGGACATAGTGATTCTCTTTCGCATTGGGGAAGCGCTCAAGCAAATCATCTCCGGCAACGACATGCGACTCGATAGTGACCGTGCCCCCGACTCTTTCAAAGGTCTCCTGTTCTGCAATCGCGTCGCGTGCATTGATGCAGAGGTTCAGCACAGCCTGCTGCAGCTGTCCAACGTCAGCGAGGAGAAGCGGAAGATTGTCGCTCAGGATGAGTTCAAAACGAATATTCGGCGGAAATGTCTCAGAGAGAAGCTTCGTGAATTCCCGAAGCACATCATTCACCCTGACCGCTTCGAACACGCCGCTCGTCTTCCTGGCAAATGTCAGCAATTGCTGAACCAGCCCCGTCCCACGCGCAAGAGCCTTTCGGATCGAATCCACCGTATGGGCCTTAACCTCATGCGAAACCTCAGGACCTTCCAATCGAGCGAGATAGCCTACGGCGATGGAGAGAATATTATTGAAGTCATGAGCGATTCCACCGGCAAGCGTCCCGACACTCTCCATCCTTTGAACCTGTCGCAACTGATCTTCGAGTCGGCGCTGCTCGGTGACATCCCGCAGTATACCTCGATAGGCAATGACTTCCCCTACCATACCCCGAACAGCCGTTGTGGTCTCGAGGACGACCAACGCACGACCGTCCTTGGTCCTGGCAATGGTCTGGTAGTCTTTAATATAGCCTTCCTGATCAAGTAATCGGTGGGCCTTTTCCCGATCCGAAGGATCGGCGTAGAGTTCGCTGGAAATTTCAGCGCTCAGAAGCTCTTCTTTGCTCGAATAGCCGAAGAGATCGACGCCCGCCTGATTGATATCAAGGAACCTTCCGCTGGGCGTACTGATGAAGACCACATCCTTGGATTCTTCAAAGAGGGTCCTGTACTTCTCCTCGGACGCGCGAATGCGCTCCTCGGATCTGACACGCTGTGTGGCATCGAGAAACGCCCATACTTTTCCAACGGTCTTTCCGCCGACACGCTGCGGTTTCGAATACCGCTCGATCACCCTCCCGTCGGTCAGTCTGACGACGTCAAAACTCTCGACCTCGGGCTGGGCATAGGCTCTTTTGATGGTGGCCAGAAATGACTCTCTGTCTTCAACCTCCTCTACCATGAAGTTGACAACCTCCTTCTCACCGCGAGCCATGAGGAGTTCCTGCGGTATGCCCCACATGTTCACGACCCGCTGATTGTAGTTCAGCAATCTTCCGTTCAGATCGACAACCATGATCGATGACGGTGTCGCCTCGAAGGTCGCACGCAAGACTGAAAGAGATTGTTCCAGTTCTTCTTCTCCCCGCTTGCGGGCGGTGATATCCTCCACAATGCGCAAACCGTACAACGGAGCGCCGTCAGCCTCTCTCACCACAGACGCCGTCAGGAGGCCCCAGATGACATCTCCTCTCTTCGTCATGAACCGTTTCTCCGTACGGTAGGTGGCGATCTCGCCGCTGAGCAGCAACTGCAAGCGTTCAATGTCCTTCCGAACGTCTTCAGGATGCGTCACTCCGTCGATGGTGAGGCGACGCAATTCTGTCTCGGGATATCCCACCATTGCACAAAACGCGTTGTTCACCTTGATGATCTCGCCATGCAAGGTCACCATCATCATTCCGACAGGTCCCTCTTCAAAAACCTTTCGGAATTGCTCAACACTGGTGCGAAGCGTTTGCTCAACCCGCACGCGCTCAGACTCGTCAATGACGAATCCCTGGATCTGGATCAGTTCGTCCTGCTCGTTGAATTCGGCGCTGATATTGCCCACAACGTACACCGGCGCGTCGTCTTTTCGCCTCATCACCATCTGATAATTGCTGAGGCTCCGATGCATTCGAAGGATCTCCAGGAAATTCTCGTACGCCCGCTCACTTTCGTAGAGACGAAGGCCGTCAGAATTCATGATCTCGAACACTGAGGTGTACCCGAACATTTTTGCGAAGGAAGGATTGCAGGCAAGGACGCGTCCATCGGGAGTGGCAATGAAATCACCGGCAAGATCTTCTTCAAAGAACTTCCGGTACCTTTTTTCGCTGTCCTCCAACGCCTGGGTGATGATGCGTTGCTCATCCTCAATGCGTTGCCGTTCCGTGATATCGATAACCACGCGGTTGACGCGGTAGAACCCGAAGAGGAGCAGGACGAGTCCTACGATCTGGCCGACATAGCTGGCGACAAGACTGATAAACGCGGTGGTGCTGTCTGAGGATGTCTCGAAGAGAAATCCGCTTCCGAAAAACGATCGAAGGATCAAGTCGATCATGAAGAGCGAAAATCCGGTACCGATGAGTACCAGCGCGGGGAGCAAAATGCCCTTCAGGCGTCTTGCAGTGTAGAAGAATGCAATGATCGCGAGCGCAAGAAGCAGTAGTCTCGCAGTGCCAAAGAGGTCCACGTTCAGATCCTGATGATCACGTCAATATGACTTTGGGTATTTTCTCATCGTCACGGGGAAAGGCGTTCAATGTGCCAAACCCCACCCTGGAGCATGTACCGGACACGATCGTGGAGACGGTTCTCACGACCCTGCCAGAATTCGAAGACCTGCGGCTGAATCCGAAAACCTCCCCAAAATGGAGGGGGAGGAATCTCCTGATTTCCATAACGGCTTTTCAAATCCGACATCTTCTGTTCGAGAAAACTCCGGCTGGGAATGACCGAACTCTGCTTTGATGCCCAGGCACTGAGCCGGCTTTCGAGCGGACGCGTCTTGAAATACTCTTCAGATTCCAGCTTCGACGTTTTTTCAACCGTTCCCTCGATCCGGACCTGGCGTTCGAGCTCGACCCAGAAGAACAGTGCTGCAGCCTGAGGGTTCGACGCCAACTCGGCTGATTTTCTTCCGTCGTAGTTCGTGAAGAACACCAGCCCACGTTCGTCGAATCCCTTCAAGAGCACAACGCGGGCCGAAGGCTTGCCATCAGAATTCGCTGTCGCCAAAACCATGGCATTCGGTTCGGGCAGTACGGCTTTCAATGCCTCTTGAAACCAACGATGAAACTGCACGAACGGATTGAGGTCGACTTCCAGCTCATCCAGAGAATGGCGGGAGTAGTCTTTGCGAACGCGCGCCAGGTCGTCAGAACTCATCATCAAACGGACATCCGTTTTCTTCGTTGAGGTTTCTCAGGTCACCATTGCTCGGGGTAAGATACACAATGACCAGACTCAAATCAACAAATGCACGGGCGCCGTTCAGGCGCTCCCTTCATCGGATATTCTTGTGAGGAGAAGAATTCGACGTCACTTGTAATCAGCACGCATTCTCAGTATATTCTCACCGGCATGATCATTCTCTCGCGCCATATCCTGCAGCGGCATTTAACACCATTCCTGTTTTCCGTGCTGGTCCTTGTCTTTGTGTTCCTCCTTCAGTTCGTCATGCAGAAGATGGACCAGTTGGTGGGCAAGGGACTCAGCGCCGGTGTCATCGCCGAACTCATCGCTCTGAACATCGCCTGGATGCTCATCCTCGCCGTTCCGATGGCCGTGCTTGTCGCTACACTCATGGCATTCGGAAATCTCTCATCGACCAACGAAATCACTGCGATGCGAGCGAGCGGCGTGAGCCTCTATCGAATGGTCGCACCGGTCCTTCTCGCTTCGTTCGTTCTCTGCTACGGAATGATCCTCTTTAATAACCGGGTCTTGCCAGACGCGAATCACCAGGCGAAGATCCTGATGACGGACATATTCCGGAAGAAGCCCACGTTTGCGCTCCAACCCGGCATGTTCTCCGATCCGAAAGATATTCAGGGCTACAGCATCCTCGTCCGAAAGACATTCCAAACCGAGAACCGGCTCAACGACCTCGAAGGGGTCACCATTTTCGACTACACAAACCCTGCTGTCATCACTACCGTGACCGCAGAACATGGGACAGTATCGTTTTCTGAGGACCTGACAAAACTCATCATGGATCTCTACGACGGCGAGATTCATGAATTGAGCACTACCGATTTCAACCGGTACCGAAAAATCCGGTTCACCAAACATCGGATCGCGATGAACGCGGAAGGGTTCGACTTTCAACGCTCACAGGAAAGCGCGTTCTCCCGAGGCGACAGGGAATTGAGCGCCCAGGCAATGAGTACCATGGTCGACAGCCTTCGGGTACTCATGGATTCCTCGAACGCGCAAATCGCGCTCCTCGTACAGAAGGATGTGTTCTCTCTCTTCCATCCGATAAAACAGCCGGCCATGGTTCCACCGAATTCGATTGATCCGCGCACCGCGGCCGACGCTCACGTCTCAACGGCGAGCATGATCCTGGACGGAGAGTTCTCACGGGCGACCTATTATGCCCGCAGGATCCATGAGTATTCTGTGGAGATTGACAAGAAGTATGCGATACCGTTTGCCTGCATTGTGTTTGTTCTCATCGGAGCACCGCTTGGCATCATGGCGCGGCGGGGCACATTCGGTGTCGCGGCGAGCCTCAGCCTCGGCTTCTTTCTGATGTACTGGGCCTGCCTCATCGGCGGAGAGAAGCTTGCCGACCGGGGATTTATCGATCCGTGGTTTGGCATGTGGTCGGCAAATATCATTCTCGGTCTGATGGGAATGTATCTGACATTCCGGACAGCACGCGAAAACCTCGCCATTGACTGGTCGTTCCTGCGAAAACTGACACCGAAGGGCTGGCGGGTCGAGGAAGAGGCCGAATGACAATTCTCGATCGATACATTGTTCGACAGTTGCTTTCGGTATTCCTTTTCGGACTTCTGACGTTTCTGTTGATCTTCGTTGTCATCAACTTGATGGAACGGCTCGACGATTTCATCGATGCCAACACGCCGATCATGGTTGTCTTCCAGTACTACCTCGCTTTCACACCCGAGATTATCAAGCTGATGACTCCGGTCGCGATGCTTCTGGGCGCTTTGTTCGTTGTCGGACGAATGGCAAACCAGAACGAACTCTCTGCGATGAAGTCGAGCGGGCTCAGCCTTTATCGATTCCTCCTTCCTTTTGTCATCGTCGCCCTGGTGGTCAGCGTCGCATCGATCTACTTTAATGGCTGGGTCGTGCCGTACGCAAACGCTCAAAAAGCCTTCATCGAGCGAACGCACCTGCACCCCGTGCAGGGCAACCGCAGTTCGCTTCCCCTCTTCTTTCAGGACGGCCGAACCCGGCTCGTTTCCGTCAATTATTATGAGAGTGTGAGCCGAATCGGCTATCGCGTCAGCATCGAAGAATTGGCAGACACCAATTTGACAGTCTTGCATCGCCGCTATGACGCCCGGCAAATGGACTGGGGACGGCTTCGGAACACTCCGGGGGATACTGTGAGCGAGGGATGGATTCTCATGAACGGAACATTGAGGGAATTCAGCGGCGAGGCACAGCGACTCACAACGTTTGAGCGTCTGCCGCTCGGAAAGCTCAGCATTACACCGACAGATATCGAGGAGAAACAGCGCAAACCGGACGAGATGAACTATGTCGAATTGCGGGAGTTCATCAGGAATCAGGAGCGGGCAGGGCAGGATATTTCACGATGGATGGTCGACTTTCACAACAAGATCGCATTTCCTTTTGCCAGCGTTATCGTCGTGCTCTTCGGAGCGCCGTTCGCTTCCATCAAACGGCGGGGGGGACTTGCCATCGACTTCGGAGTATGCGTTGCTGTGACGTTTCTGTACCTTGGATTCATGAAAACGAGCCAGGTGTTTGGCTACAACGGGGATCTGAACCCGTTGCTCACCGCCTGGCTCGCTAATATCATCTTCTTTCTTCTTGCCGTCATCAATATTATGCGGGTGCAAAAGTAGCCGACATCAGGCCAGTATTGCGATGACCTTGTCCTGGAGAGGCTGCCCCGGCACAATGACCTCCTTGTTCTTCGAAATGTAGACATCGATCTCGCTTCTCACGCCGAACTTGCCGGGCAGATAGATTCCCGGTTCGATCGAGAACGAAGTCCGCGGGATAATCCTGCGTTCATCGCGTGTTTCGAGATTGTCGATGTTGGCTCCGTTGCCATGGATCTCTTCGCCGATGGAATGTCCGGTACGATGCACAAAGTACTGGTCGTATCCTTTGTCCTTGAAGAAATTTCGCGCAGCGTCGTCAATCTGGTATCCGCAGATCTCTTTGCCCGCCTTAAACGCCTCCTGCACATAACGAAGCGCCGCATCGCGTCCGCCTTTTACGATTTCGAAGATTTTCGTGTACTCCTCTGGTACCGTCTCGCCAATGAATCCGGTCCAGGTAATATCCCCGTACACCGAATGCGGTTTGTCCGTCTTTGCCCAAAGGTCCAGCAGGACAAAATCCCCCTTCTTCAGCGGGCTATGGATTTCTTTTGTCGGCTCGTAATGTGGATTGGCGCTATTGGCGTTCACCGAACAGTTGGGGTCGCTCTCTGTTGTGATGCTGCGCTTCTTGAACTCAGAAAGCATGAACTGCTGGACATCGTATTCATGGAGCGGCGTATTCGAGAGAATGTGCTGTTTGATGAATCCAAAGGTGAGGTCGACAATCTGGCGAAGATGTTTCGCCGTCACCATGTTGTCTTCCGCCTGCTCATCGTTCCATGTCGCTTCGAAACGCGAGACGAGGTTTGCAGAGGAAACTACTTCCAGCCCCTGGCTCCGGACGAGCTCAATCGTTCCACCATCGACGTTGGACACATACGGGATGTTGCTCATCGGGGAATATTCCATCGCCACTTTTTTTGCGCCGCCGACAATCTTCTTCACTCCTTCGCGCAAAGATTGCCAACTGACATACAGCGTCTTCTCACCCGGCAGGCTGTCGAGATTCCATTGCTCGATATTATGGACGAGCTTCTGGGCAGTCCCCTGTGCCGGAATGTAGTAGAAATACCGGCGAGTCTGCATGATGTGCGTAGGAAGGTTCAGGATGCGCGTTGCAAAAACGTTGGAGCCTCGAAAATTGTAGAAGAGCCATCCGTCGATGTGTTCTTCCCGCAGTGCTTCCTGAATCATCTGGATTGTTTCTGGTCCGAGCGTTGCCATGAAGTCATCTCCGTACGATAGGTTGATCCGTGTCCTGTCTGAAAGTTGGCGTGTCTTCTAATAAACGAAAAAAGCCCGCAGCTCTCAAGCGCGGGCTTTTTTTACGTGAGTACAGCGCTGCTATTTGCCGACCGGCTCGAGTTCCCGTTTGGCGGGCTCGTTTGGAACCACCTTCTTTTCGGTCATCTTGCGGCGGCGCCGGTATTTCGTCTCGACGACCAGCTGTGGTTCGGGCTGTTCTTCTTCGACGTCCGGATAGGTGAAGATCTCATATTTGTAGTTGCGAAGGATAATATCTTTCCCGTTTCGTCCAAGGACGTACTGGGGCAGCAAAGGAATCTTTCCCCCTCCTCCCGGCGCGTCGATAACGTAGTAGGGAATGGCAAGACCGGAGGTATGGCCGCGCAACTTATCCATGATCTCCAGCCCCTTGCTGACCGGTGTGCGGAAGTGGTTTGTTCCTTTCGTCAAATCCGCCTGGTAAATATAGTACGGCCGAACACGCATCTTAAGAAGTTTGCGATGCAGGTCGAGCATAATGTCGGCATCGTCGTTCACACCTTTCATCAACACAGCCTGATTGCCCACCGGGCAGCCGGCGTCTGCAAGCATCGCACACGCCTTTTCGGCCTCAGGAGTGCATTCCCATGGATGATTGAAGTGCGTGTTGACATAGATTGGATGGTACTTCTTCAGCATCTTGCAGAGCTTTGGCGTGATGCGTTGCGGAAGCACGCAGGGCATCTTGGTACCGAGCCGGATAATCTCAACGTGCGGAATCGCCCGCAGGCTTGCCAGAACGCGCTCCAAGACATAGTCGGTCACCATCAAGGGATCGCCGCCGGAGAGGACGACATCGCGTACCTCCGGATGTGCAGCGATATAGTCAACGCCGTCCTGAATCCACTTTGAGTTGATTTTCGTGGAGTCACTCACCTTGCGTTTCCGCGTACAGAACCGACAGTACATCGAGCACTGGCTCGTCACGAGGAACAAGACGCGATCCGGGTAGCGATGGGTGATGCTTGGCACCGGACTGTCGGACTCTTCATTCAGCGGATCTTCGGGAGCATTGTGGTCTTCCAGCTCCACCGCATCAGGAATACACTGCAGCCAGATGGGATCGTTCGGGTAACGGATCAGGCTCAGGTAATACGGATTCACACGAATGTGAAAGAGCTTGTTGAGTTTTTCAGCCTGTTCTTTTTCGAATCCGAAGCGCTCAATGAGATCTTTGGCGCTATCCACACTCTGCCGCAACATCTCTTGCCAGAGTTCCATACAGGTTGTTGTTCCTCCTAGATGTATTTGAAGTAGACAACGAGGCCGTCTCCCGGAGCGTAGTAATCTTCGATCCGTGATGCCTCGGTGTAGTGATGATGCTCGTAGAACAAACGCGTCTTGTTGTATTTCTCCATCGACGATGTTTCCGCGATGATCAGTTTGCCTCCCTGTTGCCGAACGTATTCTTCACAGTGATGGAGCAACTGTTTCCCAACTCCCTTGCCATGGACTTGAGGATCGACCGCAATCCAGTATAAATCATAGGTCGTTTCCGTCATCGGCGTATGCCCGACACAGTAGTACCCTCGGACCGTATTCTTCTCGTCGACATACGTCGCGATCACATAATCCTTCTGGTCTTCAACCTCAGCAACAATTTCCATCAGCTCACGAGCAACGGCAACTTCTTCTTCCCGAAACACCTGTGTCGCTTCTACCAGCGCAACCAGAGATTGCAGATCCTCTTTTTGGAACGGTCGAATCGCCATAGCGCTCATCAGGGAGTACGCTCGAGAGCGTACTCGACAATTTTGTTGATGATCTGGTCGAACGTGAAGCCGTAGGCCCGGGCTGATCGGGCGAAGCCCGCATCATCGCTGATATCGGGATTCGGGTTAACTTCGATGACATAAAGATTATTGTTCTTGTCGAGCCGCATGTCGACGCGAGCATAGTCGCGGCATCCCATGATGCGGTAGCATTTGAGAGCGATCTCTTTCGCCTGCCGCTCGATCTCCTGTGGCACCGGTGCCGGACAGACTCCGACGGTACCCTTGTATTCGGTCGTCGCTTCCATCCACTTCGCGTTGTACGTTACGATGTGCGGGTAGTCTGCCGGCAATCCCGAGAAGTCTATCTCGGAAATGGGCAGTGGAATCGGACGCCGGTTTCCGATCACGGCGACATTGAGTTCGCGCCCTTCGATGTACTCGTCAACAATAGCAGGTTGATCGTAGCTCTGAAAAATTGTCCGCACGCGCTTCCGAAGTGCAGGAATGCTGTCCACAATCGAGCCATTGTCGATCCCTACGCTCGCATCTTCGAGAGATGGCTTGACGATGACCGGGAATCGAAGGTCGAATTCCTCCTCGTTGACTTCATTGGCGTTCTTATAAAGAGCGAATTTCGGGACCCGTATCTTGTGGAAACTCAGCACCTGCTTCGTTCTCGCCTTGTTCTGGCACATGCCAAGCGAAAACGCGCCGGCCCCCGTATAAGGAACTCCCAGCAACTCGTAAAGACCGGCCACAAACATTTCGTGCGTCGATTCATCTCCGACAGATTCGCACAGATTGAAAATCAGGTCCGGCTCTTTTTCCTCGATAAACTGAATCAGCCGCTTGATATCACTATTCATATTGAACAGCGAAGTCTTGTACCCGTTCTTCTGCAAAGCTTCCGCTACGTGCGTTCGCTCTTCAAGCACTCCGACTTCTGAAAGATCCACCGCCGAGGGTTGAGTTCCCGAAATCACCTGGGCGCGCGTCACACCGGCTTCGATCTTCCCCGTTTCGGAGATGAACTTTCTGCCGGTCGTCGTCTCAACCGTCGGTTCGTTAAACACTACAGCAACATGGATCTTCTTGGCCATACACTCCTCGCCCTAATGAACTCCGCCTGAAGCCTTCGCGCTCCCCGACTTACCGTTGTGCATCCCGTACCGAAGAATCGCTTCATCCAATACGGCGTTCAGCATTGCGTTGTATGAGAGTCCAGCTCCGCGTGCTGCCATCGGAAAACTGGAATGATCATCCGGATTAGGCAAAATCCCCGGAAGTGGATTCAGCTCAATCACATTCGGGATACCGTTCTCGTCGAGTCGCAAATCGATCCGGCACCAATCGCGGCATCTCAAGACGCGAAATACATTTAGAGACGTCTCCTTGATGAGGCGTTCGAGATCGTGGTCAGTTTTCGCAGGACAGTCATACATTTCGACCGGATGTTCTATCTGATCCCACACCCATTTCGCTTCATAAGAATAGATGGGGTTGACTCCCGGTGGAAGTCTGTCCAGGCGAATTTCCACTATTGGGAACACCCTCAATGTCGGCCCATTTCCGAGAAGTGCAACGGTGAATTCTCGGCCGGGCAGGAACTTTTCAACAAGCGCAGGTTCGTTGTAGTCGGTGAGAACACGCTGCACCTGCTCAGTGAGTTCTGCCTGCGTACGAACAATCGACGAATTCAGAACCCCTTTGCTGGAGCCTTCATGCAGTGGCTTCACAACGGAGGGAAATGAAATGACGCGACGATTCATTTCCTCGATGGAAGAGATCACATGAAATTCAGGGGTTGGAATTTTGTAATAGGAGAGAATTTCTTTCGCGCGCGCCTTATCAAGACAAATTCCGAGAGTCACAGGGTCGGAACCTGTGTACGGAATGCCAAGCATTTCCAGAACGGCAGGAATCTGCGCTTCTCGGGAGGGTCCTCTCAATCCTTCCGCGATATTGAACACAATATCGGGTTGAACTTCGAGTAGCTGGTGGGGAGCGTGATCAGTCGCTTCGATCATCGTCACGCTGTGTCGCTCCGCCAGGGCCGCCTTCACGGCGAGAATGGTTGCTTCACTATCCCATTCTGCGTATGTGTCGTGTCTCGTCTCTTGAAGTTTCGTTCGAGATGCTACTGCTACTCCACTCTCTTCAGTCTCTTCACTCCGAGGATGATTGGAAACATCATCCGCGTTTTCCTTCTTCATGTTATAGACGAGCGCGACATGCAATCGCGGTAACAAGCAGGTTGCTCAACCTTTCAATTGTGGGAGGACGACCTATCAATGAACATCAAACGCTGATACAAATATAATGTTTTAATCGTCGTTGTCAAGTCTGAGAGCCTCTTTTCGCTCATCTTTCGCGTGTCATGACTTGACACGACTCGCGATCGGACGAGGGTGAGAGTGTCACCGCGAGGTCGCGCCGCGTCGCGGGAAGAACTTCAGAGGACATTTCCGGAACACGTGACGATCGTCGGACAAAACGAACGAGAGGAACGAGCGACTGATGAAGGGGAAGGTCAACGACGACGGAAGATGCGAATCATCCAACGCTACCAAGCGCGAACGCATCCTTGTAGCGTTGTTCGAAGTGTCGCCGCAGCGATTGATGGGCGACAGAGCGCAGCTGGGGATCACCATCGACGAGGTGAAAGGCCTCCGTTCGGGCAAGGACGATGAGCTCACCGTCCTCGAGGATGTTCGCAATCCTGAATTCCGGGATGCCGCTCTGCCGGACTCCAAAGAACTCACCGGGTCCGCGCAACCGGAGGTCAACTTCTGCGATCTTGAACCCGTCCGCCGTCTGCACCATGGTCTCCAGACGGGTCCGGGCATTGAGCTTTTCCTTCTTCACTTCGCCGGACTCAAGCCCTTTGTGGTGTTCGTCGAACCAGCCATAGTTCGCAATCAGAATGCAGTAGGATTGATCAGCTCCACGGCCTACCCTCCCCCGCAATTGGTGAAGCTGTGAGAGTCCGAACCGTTCCGCGTTTTCGATGATCATGATTGCCGCATTGGGGACATCGATTCCAACCTCGATCACGGTCGTGGAGACGAGTATCTGAATCTCGCCCGCTTTGAAACGCGCCATGATTTCATCCTTCTCTTCGGACTTCATTCGCCCATGGAGAAGGCCCAATTGGTATTCGGGAAAAGTCGACGACCGCAGTTGCTCGAATTCCACCGTCGCTGCTTTTAAGTCAACTTTTTCCGATTCGTCAATCAGCGGAAAAACGATGTACACTTGCCGGCCGCGAGCGACCTCTTCCCTGACAAACTGATAGACCTTTCCCTTGTCAGCTTCCGTCCGCAATCCGGTCTTAATGGGTTTGCGGTTCGCCGGCATTTCATCGATGACCGATACATCGAGATCGCCATAGACGGTAAGCGAGAGCGTGCGCGGGATTGGCGTCGCCGTCATGACGAGGACATCCGGATTAAATCCTTTCTCTCGCAGCGTAGCGCGCTGCAGAACGCCGAACCGGTGCTGTTCGTCAATCACCACGAAGCCCAATTTGCCGAAGGTGACGTTCTCTTCGATCAGCGCGTGCGTGCCAACAACGATGTTCGCCCGACCGTTGTGGATGTCCCCGAGGATGTCTTCGCGCAATTTCTTTTTCTGTCCGCCGATAAGAAGCCGAACGGTGACGGGCAGGTCTTTCAGATAGCCGTCCAACGTCCGAAAATGCTGCTCAGCGAGAATTTCCGTCGGGGCCATGAACGCCACTTGATACCCGTTGTCGATCGCAACAAGCATCGCAAGCAGCGCGACGATCGTTTTTCCGCTGCCGACATCGCCCTGGAGAAGGCGATTCATCGGTTTCGACAATTTCATGTCACCGGCGATTTCGTTGACGACGCGACGTTGAGCCTTCGTCAAATCAAACGGCAAACGTTCGACCAGCGTTCGGGCTAAGGAGCTTTCGATGGAGTAGGTGATGCCTTTTTGTTCCTGGCCAATGCGACGTTTTCGATAGGCGAGCATCAACTGCAGAAAAAAGAGTTCATCAAATTTCAGACGCTTTCGGGCAGCGGCAAGATTTTCGCCGTGTAGCGGGAAATGGATCTGATCGAGCGCTGCGCCGAGCGGAAGCAGACCACAGCGCGATCGAATTTCCTCAGGAAGAATCTCTTCCACGCTGTTGAGATGACTCTTCAACGCGTTTCGTATCACGCGCCGGAAACCGCGGCTGTCCAATCCCACATTTGTGAGGTCAGCGGAAGAGGAATACTTTGGAATAATCGCTCCCGTGTTGAAGAGCTTTCCCCAGTCGGGCTCATCCTCTTCTTCCGCTCCCTTCAGACGATCGAACTCCGGATGGGTGAACTGGATACGACCGAGCTTGTCAAAGTCGGGATACGCGGAGACGGCGAGCAATTCACCCTGCTCGAACGCATTTTTGTACCACTGGACACCCTGGAAAAAAACGCATGTCACGCTCCCCGTCTCATCTTTGAGGGTCAGGAAAAACACCAGGCGGTTGGATCGTCGCGATCGACGCAGTTCCTGCCGGAAGACCTCTCCGATCACGGTGACGGGCTTCTCGGCGTCGACGTGCTTGCGGAGATCATGGATCTTCACAATACTGCTGCGATCGAGATAGTCGAAAGGGAAATAGTGTAACAATTCCTGGACGGAGTGGATGCCAATCTGCTCGAGGGCGGCCGCCCGCTTGGGCCCGATACCCTTTACATATTGAAGAGGCGATCCTGCCTGAGGAGGGTTGCTCACAGATTTGGATGGTGGTTTTCGGTTCACGTGCTCACGAGTACTACGGTGTGCTCAATTTGGTAGATGGCAACGTTTCTTTCTCCGGTTCTTCGGTGCTTTCTTTGAGTCTTTGGGAGATATCCTCGAGCGACGTCCAATTCTCCATCAGCTGCGGCATGTATTCGGATGTTGAAATGAACGTCCAGATGTAGGCAACGATGGAATAGATGGCCCCGGTGCTGAAATCGTCCAGGTCGATGGCAATGAACAGGACTGCAACGAAAATCGCGAGCAGCGCCACCCGCATGACACCAAAATTCAGCGCCCCCCAGTTCGCGATTTTCTGTTTGAGAACCGTCGCCCTGCCATAGTAGGCCTTTACCTCGTCTTGACTCTGCCGGGCGAAGACGTCAAATGTTGTTTCGTAGTTGTCATGATACTCTTTTTGCAGAGAACTGACTTTTCTGGTGTAGACGCGGGCGATTTGCACGAGGGGGAGTATAATCGTCAAGCAAGCCACGGAAATTCGCCAGTCGAATGCCGCGAGCGCAATCACGGCGCCGCCGATCGAAATAATCTGTTCGACAATCTCCGGCATGCTGTATTGAAGAAAACTGATGTACTGCTCGGACAGCTGCGCTCGCGCGACCGTCTTGGAGACCGCGGTCTTTCTCTTCCGGCCACTGGAGGCAATCCCTGTAGCAATCTCTGAATAGATGCGAAGATAGATTCGCTCGTCGACGATACGACGAACTACTCCTGTACCGGAGTTGACCAAAAAGACGAGAATCCAAAGGAACAATGGAAACACATCAAGCGATTTCAGGCTGGGACCGTCTGAACTCACTCGTTCGATGAGCGCGTCGATCACCTTTCCGAACACTGCCGGCTCGATGATCCATGCCACCTGTTCGAGAACGACCAGCGAAAGGGCGATGAGGATCCCCTTCCGGTACCGAGCCGCCAGTTCGAACAATTTGATCTTCATCTAATACTCACCTCATCGACCTCGTCTCTGATGATCTAAGTACGCCGGCCCACACCAAACATCGATGTCACTCCCGAATGTTCTAGTCGGGAGTCCAGGACGCGCTGTCTGGATTCCCGTTAAAAACATGCGGGAATGACTTTTTCTCTTTTTTGAGATCGCAGTTATTTATCGTAGACGATTTTTCCGCCGACCACCGTCAGTTCAACTCCCACTGACTCGATCTTCACGGGGTCAATGGAAAGAATGTCTTCGGAGAGAACGATGAGATCGGCCATCTTGCCGGGGGTGACGGATCCTTTTTCGTTTTCTTCGAAGACTGCATATGCGCAGTTGATCGTGTACGCCTCGATCGCTTCCTTCACCGTAATCCTCTGCTCGGGGAACCAGCCGTTTGGGTTCGCACCGTCTGTCGTGCGGCGTGTCACGGCAGCGTAGATACCCAGGATCGGATTCAACGGGGCAACCGTCCAGTCGCTCCCGAAGCACATCTTCACGCCGTTGTCGAGAAATGTTCTGAACGGATATGTCGTCTTGCACCGGTCATGACCGATCCGCTTCTCCGCCCATCGTCCGTCGTCGATCGCGTGGTACGGTTGGACGGATGCAATCACGCCAAGTTTCGCGAACCTCTGGAAATCCTGCGGACGAATGTGCTGCGCGTGCTCGATCCGAAATCTTCGGTCCCACGCCGGATTTTCCTTCGTGATTTTCTCAAACAGATCCAGCGTCAGACTATTTGCGCTGTCGCCGATGGCATGGATAGAGAGTTGAAGGCCCGCGCGATCAGCAGCAAGCGACCACTTTTCGAATCTGCCGTCGAGGACGACATCCATAGCAAGGCCACGGGTTCCGGGATCGGACGTAAACGGTTCAAAGAAGAGTGCCGTCGACGAACCGAGCGATCCGTCCGCGAATTCTTTCAGCGATCCAAGCCGCACCCATTCATCACCAAAGGGAACTCTGATACCTGAAGCAGCCAGGTGTTGCCACTGGCTCAGAGGCAGTCGGCAGTGAAACCGGGAAGTGAGTTCTCCCTTGTCACGGAGCATTTGATAGATCCGTACGTCCGCGCCCGAGGAAACGTCTTGTATGCTCGTGACTCCGTATTTTCGCGCTTCAGCAAGCCCCAGCCTCGCTGCTTCAAGCATCTCCTGCTCGCTCGGGTCCGGCACTTTGGCGTAGACGAGACTCATGGCCGCATCTTTGAGCACTCCTGTGGGCTCGCCGGTTTTTTTGTCGTGGACGATGGTCCCCCCTTGCGGATCGGGGGTATGCTTGTCGATACCCGCAAGCTTCAGTGCCTTCGAATTTGCGAGGGCCATGTGACCGTCATAGCGGTTGACGAAGACGGGCGTGGAGGTCGTAAACTGATCGATGAGTTCTTTCACCGGCAGGTTCCCGCCGGGCCAATTGTCGTGATCCCAATCTCCACCCGTGATCCATCGGTCAGGATGCTTCTCCGCCCGCTGCCTTATCACGTTCGCGAATTCCGCTTCATTCTTCGTGTAACGGAGATCCACACTCTGAAGCTGAAAACCACCGCTCATGAAATGAGCGTGGTTATCGATGAATCCCGGAAGCATGCGCTTCCCTTTCAAATCGATCACTCTTGTTTTTGGACCGATGCATTTCTTGAGCTCCGCAGTTGAACCGACAGAGAGAATGCGTCCGCCAAGGACAGCAACTGCTTCAGCTTCCGGTTTCGCTCTGTCAACGGTCCATATTTTTCCATTCACAAAAACGATGTCAGCAATTTGAGATTGACTCAGGGCAATGGTTACCGTCAGGAGCGCACAGGTGATCAAAAACGTTCGCATGGGTTCCTCTTTCTTTGAGGGTCGAGGCGTGGGTAAACAGGCGTGGGCAAAAGATAGCCAAAGACGCAGTGAAATTCAACGTTTCACGAGGCGGGGGAACGGGAGTTGACTTTCCACTCCCAAGTCTCTAATTTGAGGAACACCGAAAATGCATTGCTGACCTTTACCCACTGCACCGGAGGATCTCATGAGTCACTTCAAACCGTATCAGGTCTTCGTATTCCTGTTGTTTCTTGCCGTCGGCTTGACATGTGCAGCCTCGGGTCAGACGACAGCCAATATGGGTCTCGGTCAGAAGGATTCGTCGGTGCAGGAGATCGCAAAACGCGTCGACAGCCTCCAATTCATCGTGATCTACAATGCCGAACTTCTCAGGAGAGATCTTGATGCAAAGATGATACTGATCTACGTCATGCTTGGCATCATCACCATCGCGGCTCTGTTGATGTACGCTCTGCTCAGGCAATACCAGCGACAGCGAAAGGAATTGGAAGAAAATCTGTTCCACCAGCTCTCCATGTCTGTTGCGGACTTGGAAGCGAAGATCAAGATTGTTCAGGCCGGACTCGCGCCTCCTGCGAAGCCGGCAGTGAAAAAGGCAGCCCCGAAAAAGAAGGGAAAATGATTCCCGCTTTATCCTATTGCCTATTGAAACGAAAAAAGGCGACCCCTCTGGAGGTCGCCTTTTTTTTGCTGCGGATGTTCTGACATGGTAAAAGCCGGTCTTCTGTGTAGAATACTTATACGGAGGTCGGAGATCGAACAGACTATTTCATTAAAACCAGCTTCCCTGATTGTGTGAATGCCTTTTCCCCGCCGATCGGAGTTGCCGTGAACCGATAGAGATACATTCCGCTTGAGACTTGGCTACCGTTTTCGTCTCTTCCATTCCAGACAACATTGTGATAGCCTGCCGACCTGCTTTCATCTACCAGACTCCTCACTTTCCTTCCGGCGACATCGTATATATCGAGTTTGACGGATGAATTCTCCGGAACCGAGTATGAGATTGTTGTGCTTGGATTGAACGGATTCGGATAACTCCCTATGGAGAACACTGTCGGCTCCGCTGCAACTCTTTTCTCGGCAGTCAAGTTTGTGCCGTCGCACACATCAACCTCCTGGCCGAACTGATTGACGGTCGCTTCATATCCCTCGTTTGAAGTCTGATTGTCAATGCCGCACACATAGTACATGTATTCGGGACCATCCTTCGGAGCTTTTACGATGATGTCATTATCAGTCCAGGATTGCACGAGGCAACAAAAGAAAAGATCAGTGCGCTGAGCAGAGTACATCGACGCACTGATCCGAACCTCTCTCTTTTGTCTGCGATTTGGCTTGAGGCGGTGCTAGACCCACCGCCTCAGCTTATTGAACGGAACACTTGATTATCCTGCCTTTTCATCACCTCCCATGGTAGACAACCGTGTTCTTGTAATCGTTACCAACGATAAATACCTCGGTCCCATCTGTCCAGACATCAGACAATTCAATGCCCTGAATGTGCAGATCCTTAAACTCAAACAGATCTTTGCCATTCCAATGATAGATCGACGATCCTATCGCAAAGAAGTTATCTTCTGCAACACCACAGATGCGGTAGATCGCTGGTGCGTAAAACAGCCTGTTCCAAGTACCATCCTGTAGCACATCCACACCCGTGGTTCCGCGATACATCTTCCCCCATGGAGCAGACCACAAACAACTGATCGTCTGACCGTACGTGGAGTCCACGCGACTCCAAGTACTGTTATGGCGTCTGAAAATATGACATCGATACCCATTCGAACCTGGAATAGCCGCAAGCAACGCAGCGTACGTCTCATTTGGCGTCGAACTTGCTCCGCTGAAGAACTGCGATGCCGGGTCGATGGATCTCGCAAGTGTCATCATTGCCGAATCTGGGGTAATTGACATTCCGTCATAGTGGAGCAGTGTTCCATCGAGTCCCCCCATCCAAACATCGGAGGAAGAACTTCCCCATATCGACTCCAGCATGCTCACGTTCCCCGCGGACATTTCGTACCACCTCGATCCATTGTAGCGAACTACCACCGCTGATCGCGAGGGATCGGGATAAACGTCTTTTTGGCCAACGACCCAGACATCATTCGCCCCAAATCCAAACACACCGGTCAGGCTGAGTATCCTGAATGGCGTGCTCACCGGTTGCCATGACGATCCGTCGTAGTGGTACACGAACCCGTAGGCCGACCAGTTATGTCCAGCCGCATACACATTTTTCGGGCTGCTTCCCCATACACTCAACATCAGAGTCTGAAAGCTCCCCGGATAGGAAAGTGTGTCGATCGTCCATGTGTATTCGCGCGGTTTTTTGGATTCTGGTTCGGTTGGCCCGGGTGTGCAGCCAAACTGAATCAAGATGCAAACTGCAATCACTCCCCAAATGGCAAGTGTTGATTTGCCGGTGCAGTATCGTACGATTCTGTCACTTCCCTCTTTCACTTTGATTCCTCCCATATCGTGATGATACCCAACGTACTCCTGGCCTTACGACCGAGGTAAGCAGCCTCAACCTTTTGCTTGCGACAAGAGGGATGGTGGTCGCACACCATCCCTTATTTTTTTGCTTTGAGGATCCCCCGTTTGATGAGTCTATCGTCCGTGCAGCACGAGAGTTCTGTCTGTTTGCAGATCGTTGCTGCCAACAATGAACGCATCGGTGGCGGTGGCCCATGCGCCTCTTAGCGAGTGTCCCGATCCGACAACGTTCGTCAGTTGCTCCCAACTCTGACCGTCAAAGTAGTAGATAAGCGAGCCCTGTCCGACGGCGAAAGCAGTGGACTGAGAAGAAGCATACAGCCACTGAATCGCGTAGTCTGTATTAAGCACCTTTTGCCATCCATCGCTGTGCATCGCGTAAATACCGTACCCTACTGAGTAGAGAGTCCCTCCGATGTAGCCCAGCTTAGCTTCGCCAAACCTGGTACCAAATTGCGATGACGCTACACTCATCGAGTCAATGATCCGCCACTTCGCTCCATCATAATGATAGAGTACTGTGTAGTTGAGATAATAGTTGACGTCATCGTTGACATGGGTTCCCAAAAGGTAGATATCGTTTGATGCCATGCCGGAAATGGACTTGACATCAAGTCGCGGATCAACTGTGACCCTCGACCAAGTCGCACCATCGGAATGAAACAAGGTGCCTGCGTGCCCTCCTGTCCACACGTCGCTGGGTGAACTGCCCCACACTGAGAGAAGGGCCCTTCCGTTTGTCACGTGTTGTTCAACCCACTGACTGCGGCCAAAGTGCATAATGACGCTGGAGTCCGTGCCAGTATCGAATCGTGCTCCCACGGTATATATATCATTAGGCCCGAAACCGGTCATGGCGAAGATGTTCCCAAAATCGTATACCGTGGCGAATGTCACCGGTGTCCAAGAATTGCCGTCATAGTGAAACAGTGAGGCGATGGACCAGGTTGATCTATTTCCTCCAATGTAGATGTCTGCCGGCGAACTGCCCCAAATGCAGTTCATCGAGATCACCTCCCCGGGTATTGCTACAGTATCAATTTGCCACCGATAGTTACGCGGTTCCGTGATTCCAGGTTCGGTTGGGCCGCGCGTGCAGCCAAATTGAAACGACATGCAAACTGCAATCACTCCCCAAATGGCAAGTGTTGCTTTGCTGGTGCAGTATCGTACGATTCTGTCACTTCCCTCTTTCACTTTGACTCCTCCCGTATCATGATGATACCCGACGTGGTCCAGGCCTTACGACCGAGGTGAGCAGCCTCATACCTTTTGTTTGATAACCACAGGGCGGTGCTAGTAACACCGCCCTTTTGATTTCATCGATGTCTCAATCCTCAACTGATCAGGAACGAATCACGACATCCGACTCAAAACCTACAATTTGGTCTTTCCCTCGAGATTCCCCCTTGGTTTGCTGCAATCCTTTCTTGGCACGCGCCCAGTCACTATTTACCAGACAGAATGGCTGGATTTTTACCATGCAGAACGAGCGAATTTTCTCCGTCGATCCAGCCCAAGACGAACACCTGCTTCTCATCTGCCCAACCTCCAGAGTATATTACATTGGGCTGAGCGAGATACGTATATTCATACCAATCTGAGCCATTGTAGTGCATCAGTAATCCATGTACACCGGTCACAAATAGATTGTCGTCCCCTGTTCCAAAGACACTCTCTGTGTTCTTGACCGTCTGGAGCCGAGAAATCCAGCTCCCACCTATCCATTGAAATACTCCGTACGTATCCACAGAGTACGCAGAGCCGGAAGTCAACACAGACAAATATGCGCCTCCCCATTTGGCGGCAATCTGCGCTGAATTTCTCTCGAATGTGTCAGCTAGTGCCGTTTCAAATTAGTTAGCTTGAGTTTTCTTTTCTTGTTTCGAGAGTAGCGATAGCGTAAGAACTTGATCATTGCCGTTCGGACTTCTGCGTGAGACTTGTGGTTGGAGTTGTGAAA
>Ga0182021_10000103_pt1 | contig 75146 bp, 63 predicted proteins | sample 612E3MmetaG_FD_120493 | JGI IMG/M metagenome (GOLD analysis project Ga0182021, IMG submission 120493) | Permafrost microbial communities from Stordalen Mire, Sweden - 612E3M metaG (Illumina Assembly) | ecosystem: Environmental > Terrestrial > Soil > Wetlands > Permafrost | place: Sweden...
TCAAGACTAAAAAATAGGTTTAAAAACAGTAAAAAAATAGGCTACCTCGCGGTAGCCTATTTTTTATTTTGTAAAGATTTTTGTAAGTACAGCAGAAATGCCAATTACTATACTGATAGCGGAGAGAATCCAACTCCATGTCACATCTCTTGAAGATGCTTTTGTATCCAATAATAATTTGAAGTCCTGCAATTGTCGTATTTGTAAATCTACCTTTTCTACGTAGGCTTCATGCGCCGTTTTGGTCATGAATGTGGTACTCTGGTCGCGCAGTGTAGCCCTGAACTCGTTCATTGTATCAAGGCGTTTATCCATTGCTTCTAGTGCCAATCGGCGCGCTTCTTCCGTGGCTTTAAATTTTTGTTCAACCGCATCCAACGCTAACTTGCGTGCCTCTTCAATAGTAACGAACTTCTCACTCATGCTTTCAGAACGTTCACTAATATTTTTTTCAAGTTCGTTTATCCATAGTGTAAAAAACTCTTTTACTGTGATACCGTTGGAACTAGGTTTGCTGGTGTTTGATTCATCTCCGTTTGTCATTGCTGCATTTCCTCCTTATACTTTAATGTTTTATTTCTTGCCATCCTCTCACATAAAATTAGACTTTTATACTTGCACATAACCCACCAATTTTATTGGTAGAACTCTTCCGTAGCCAATTCCTTCATAATATGTGTTAAGGTAATTAAAAAAGCCATAAGATAAAGGAGGAATACCGCTATTGATAGCTACGTTTACTCCGGTCACCGTTGTAGGTAGTTTTGAAACCGGAATGGAAATCACTGCATCCACCCAATCTTGTATTTCCCCGGTAGGGGCGAACGTCCAACTCATTGTGTTCATTCCCGCTTTTCCAGCTTTTAATGACATGAACACCTGTGGAGGAGTCGTATCCTGATATTCGCTGGTCTGACCACTGCCGATAGTCAGCGAACCCACATATTGGTCACCTCCACCAAAGTCCAGTAACAAATCTCCAGCCTTTGAAGGAACTGAGACAGAAGCAACCTGTCCAACATGTCCGCTGGCTATATTCATGCCATCCACGTCCAGAGAACCGTTCACGGTTTCAGCCATGATATGATAAGAAATATTATCTCCAAGATTAGTCCAGTTGACGATTACCGTTTGCGCACCCGCTGCGGGTGTGAGTAAGCCAAAGAGATAGAGAGCAATATTATCATCGGGAGATGGTATTGATTTAAGCAAGGTCATCGGCACACCACCGTAGGATGCAGTTGGATTAATGATGGCTTTTTGCCATACATAAAAAGCTACCAGCGCATAGGTTGGTATTCCCAATGGAGTATGTGTACCAGTCGCGCTTATATCCTGTACCCATCTGGCACTTGCAATTGAACTGGCGTTTGTTACCTCATCAGGGATTAAGGTCATCAAGAACCTGTATATACCCGGTTTGAGAACTTTTGCTGTTGCCAGCGTCCATGTTACATTGGAAGTTGCCCCGTTGACAACGATATTTCCCAAATCAGCTAGTACCGTAGACGCATCATTTTGTATTTGTAGATTGTATGTACCGGATGCATTGATATCCCATTTTACTTCTGTTAATTTTAAAGGTCTGGTTATTTCCAGTCTTGCACACCAATTTCTGTATGTTGAAGGACTGACCGCATCGGTATCTGCACCATTTTGGGCTGTGCTAACACTGAAGACATACTGGTTTCCGCCGTATACTATTTCTAGTTCTGGATGAGTATATACCCCATCGCTGGTTGATGCGAATTGTCTGAAGGCGGTTGAACTAGAGCCATAGTCTGCTATGATAACTCCCATTGTATTGCCGGATTGCCAGCCTGACCTGTAGAGAACATCTTGAACAGCATCCGTTATATCAAAATAATAGGTTGTGCCCAAAACCCAATCGGGCACAGCCAGACTGCTGTAGTAGGATGATGTCATAACTTTGGAGTTCAAACTTGACCAGTCTGTAGGCGCTTGGGAATCATCCACATCTTCACAACCTATTTTTACTTTTACTGCATCGGATATTCCCGCAAAATTGCAAGTTATTTTCAAGGTTGCATAGAGTACACTTACAGCCCCAACGCTTACTGTAAAAGGTATATAAGATTTTGATATGCCATTACTACCACCGGGAGATATGTTTCCCAAATATAAACCCGTGCTGGTATTGGAAAAGGTAGTGTTTACCTGTCCATAACAATTGCGATTAGGAGACTGCGCCGGGAAAACAGGATAGAGCGATGTTTGATACAGCGTGCTTTCGCTGTCGAATTCGCTCACACTGTCAAAATATGTTGCAGCATGATTTACAGAAAGCAACGGTGTAGCCGCAAGCGTGGATACGCTATCGAAAACAGCCCTTGAAGAACTTGTTGATGGTGTAAACCCTTTTACTTTTAATGAAAACGACTTTGTTGTTTTTCTGTATAGATTGAAAGAATATTCATCCATTTGTTTTCTCCTTTCAATTTACACAGTATCTAGAGTAAAGATTAGATTTCCTGCTCCAAAAATAACCTGTGTTGTCGTTACAATTGTAATAGCGGGGGTTAAGTCAGTATAGAACCACACATTCCCCGTTGCACGTGCTGATGTATCAGCAAGGAAAATAGACAGTGCTTTACCCCAATCCGCACCTGCTGTTGCAAACGTGACCGGCAGTTTGTTTTGCAGAGTATAGGTGGTTGGCGTGGTAAAATTAGTATCGCCAACTTGAAGCTGCACTCTGGCGTAGTTTGAACCACCAGTTGTCACTGGCTCAGTTACGCTCGCTATTCCAGTTTCATCCACCTGCGTAAGACTTAAACCAACATAATAACCTGTGTTGCCGACCAGTGTGCCTATTGCTGTTGCAAGGTCTCCTGAACCGGTTGTTTGAAAAAGATACTTGAGAACTCTTATTTTTAAGTACGTTGTCATTGCCATAGTTTTATCATCTCCTGTTAACTCGCGATTGCGGGTTCGATTAGAATGTCACCCTGTGCCGGACGGTATATCTTTCCTACACTGTCGGTTATCACAGGCTGATGAGTATACTTGCCGTATAAATCAATCGTATCGGTACTTGTTAGAGCAACTGTAAAGACAGAAGTGGATATAATCGTCCCGTTCTTTTCCAGTATGTTTACATCCGGTTGCCCCCAAGGGCACAGCATCCATTCTATGCTTGAGCCAGCAAGGTTAATGGGTACACCTAAGTTATCATAAACGGTGAAACTCAGCGTTATGTCTGTGCCAGCAATAAAGGCTATTTCCCCAAGGGAATTTAACTCCAAATAATCTGTATATGCCATATTATCTCTCCTTTATAACCCAACCAATTTACCGGGCAATACGCCGGTTTCGCCTATATCATAATCTAAATAGCGGAAGAATTGAAATAATCCTCTTACAGGATATACACCACCCCCGCCACCATTTACAAATATTCCAAAAGCAGTAGGAGTAAATGGCGGAGTTTGAGTACCGTTAAAATCGCCAAACTCTATTCCGTTTGTAGAAGCTCCATAACAATAACTACCACCTGAATTTCTTCTAATTCGGAAATAAATATTATGCTCGCTTGCTATATCATATTCAGAAGCCGGAGCTTTATAATTTGTAAAGGCAACGGTTTGCCAGAAGATATTATCCCAACCCCACATCAAATGATTAGTTGCAAGCTGCTTGGTACTATCAGTCGGGTCTTCCCACAACGCCAATCCTATAGTTGTATAATTATATCTGTGGGATATTAAATTAACTTTTGTCCAGATTGTAAATTCTCCGGCTGGTATTGTTTGATAGATACCGACTATATTGGTATCTAAATAGCGAGTATCGATGTCTAACAGTATAGCGTTATACGCACTGCTTTCTGTTACATTCAATATAGCATCAGGGTCAAATACTGTCCATTTACCAGTATCGAACGAACCATCATCAAATTCATCGTCTATCGCTGATGGAATGGCAGGTGGAGCATCTGCATTCCATACTATTTTACCTCCTCCACCTACTCCGGTAGCACCCTGTAAACCAGTTACACCTGTTGCACCACCGGGGTTTCCAGTTGCACCAGTTACGCCTTTTAGCCCGGTTACGCCTGTTGCACCACCGGGGTCTCCAGTTGCACCAGTTACACCTGTTGCACCGGGTACTATTGAAGAAGCACCTGTTACACCGGTAGCACCCTCTGCTCCTACAGGAGGGGTATCATCATCTGTATCCAACCACAATCTTCCATCGATAGGATACGGAGGGATTGTACCCTGCACAAACGGGATATCTTCTATTCCTACAATGGTTCTTACACTTATATCGTCCGTACCTGTTACATAATTTCCAGCGAATTCCAAAACAGGTTCTTGGGCAAAAGTTACACCATTAATATCAATAGTGTGACCACCGCCCCCTACTCCTGTAACACCTGTATCACCGATGATGCTCATACCGGTTACACCGGTTGCGCCACCGGGGTCACCCTGCGCACCAGTTATACCGCTATCTCCTTGTAAACCTTGTATACCGGTTACGCCTGTTGCTCCTGTAGTACCTGTGACACCCGTATTACCTTTTCCGGTAACACCTGTTGCGCCGGGTACGTTGGAAATTCCTGTTACACCGGTAGGCCCAAGACTTCCGTTTTCCACAAAGGAAACAATAAGGTCTCCTGTAATGGTTGAAGTAAGGTTATTATAGAGGGCTAATATGGTAATAGGAAACATATAAGCACCACCGGTATAAGTCCAAGTTCCGGTTACCGTGTAGTACCAATAGCTTCCCGTTGATTTAAATTGTAATTCCAGTATCCCTTTGTTATTTGAAGTGCCGCCATAGGTCATTTGCTGCAACCATGCCGCCATATTAACACCATCAGCATCGACTACGTTTATGTATACATGGGTAGCCATATTCAGATTTATATGGTTAACACTTACCAAGCCAGTACCGGGGTCGCTTTCAGCCGTGCTGGTGGAGAATGTCCACTCAGCCCCATTCGCTATATAGCCTCCTGTTCCGGTTACACCCGCCAACCCTGTAACACCGGTTGCACCAATTGTACCTAAACCAGTGACACCGGTTGAGCCAGTTATGCTTGAACCAGTTATACCTGTTGCGCCGGGTACATTAGAAATACCTGTAACGCCGGTTGAACCCGTAATACCGGTAACTCCCGTATTGCCACTTCCTGTTACTCCTGTAGCACCGGGTACATTGGATACACCTGTAACACCGGTTGAACCGGTTACACTTGCACCGGTAACACCTGTTTGACCTAATGAGCCAGTTATACCCGTAGCACCGGGCACATTAGAAATTCCGGTTACTCCGGTATTACCTATTCCCGTAACTCCTGTACCACCATAGCCGGTAGTTCCCGTAGCTCCGGGTACATTAGATACACCGGTTATACCGGTTGAGCCTGTTACGGAAGCACCGGTTGTGCCAGTAGAACCAGTTGTACCCGTAGTGCCCGTAGCACCCGGAACATTGGAAACGCCGGTTACACCCGTATTACCTATTCCCGTAACTCCTGTACCACCATAGCCGGTAGTTCCCGTAGCTCCGGGTACATTGGAAATTCCGGTAACTCCGGTATTTCCAATTCCTGTTACGCCAGTCATGCCCAAGTTGCCTGTAACGCCCTGTATTCCGGTTACGCCCGTATCACCCATTCCAGCATACGAACCGGGTATACCTGTAACACCGGTTGCGCCATGCCCACCGGTCATACCTGTAGCACCCGGAATGCTTGAAGCTGCACCTGTTGTTCCGGTGCTGCCTTTTATTCCCTGTGCACCCTGTATGCCTGTAGCGCCGGGTACTGTTGACTGAGCACCGGTAATACCTGTTGCACCGCCGGGGTCTCCTTGAGCGCCGGTAACACCACTAGCGCCGAACGCTCCGGTCACGCCGGTCATTCCTTGCATGCCAGTTCTTCCAGTTACTCCGGTTGAACCAACCAAACCAGTTATGCCCGTATCTCCCTGATAGACAGCACTTCCGGGTGCACCGGTGACACCCGTATTACCAATACCGGTAATACCAGTTGCCCCATGCACACCGGCTGAGCCAGTAACACCGGTATCGCCCATTCCAGCATACGAACCGGGTATACCCGTAACACCCGTATTGCCAATACCAGTAACACCGGTTGCACCCATAAGGGCGATACTGCTGCCACCATCCCTAATAACCTTGCCATCTGTACCCTCGAATACAGCTATATTTCCATCTACCGAAGTATAGGTGTCCGTAGTTACGAAACTTGCGTCCAGTTCCCATTTACTGTAGATGTCCAGTGTGGCATCCCCTTGATTATCAAAGGTGACAGAACCAAGCGGGAAGATAAGTCTGTCAACCCTTTGTTCGGTTGAAGGTGCGTTGATTGCAATGCATAAATGCGATTCAATATAAGCGTGGTGCATGTAGAGGTCTGGAGCATAAGCCCACCCCATCGGGGTTAAACCAGTATGCGTGGCGGTTATGCAAGACATTGCAACCGTTTGCTCAGTATATGGGGCTGTTCCACCGGGGATTACATAAGTTCTCTCCAGTTCTGCAATAAGTGTTTGCCCGTGAGTGGTTTCTACATTAATAGGGCGCACAAATGGCCCCGTTTGTACGGGTAACCAGCCGTAAGTAGGAACATGGTCACCAAAATAAGCAACGTCAAAAACAAGGTTATGAGCAAGGGTTGGAACATTTAAAGTCCAAGGCGCAGCATCTACTTCTTTCCATCCTGTCCACGTATGGTGGTAGAACGGATAATACTGGTCTACATTATACAATTCTTGCACATACATGTATAGTGCATGACCGTTTAGACCTTTTACACCGCCGGATGGGTCAAAGCCAACATGTACGCGATATATACCGGGAGTATCCGGCAAGTCTTCGTCAAGAAGATAATACGAAGCAACAAGAATATCTGTTCCTAAAGGAACATCTCCTTGATGGTCTGCCGTGAGTTCGTTCATGGCAACCCCATTAAAGGTAACGGGAGGATTTACATTATCAAAATCAACTGCTCCATCAAGACCACAACCAATAAGGAGCAGCGCCATTCTGTTGTTTTTCTTTCCTTTCGTAATGGTAAAATCAACATCCAACTGATTACATCCGAGGTCAAGGTCAGCATCATCTCCTCCTTGATTACCATCACAATTATCTTGAATATCAAAATTTTTCCATGCTTGAAGGTGTGTCCCTCGTTGTGGAGTTGCTAGAGGGGCTGCTCCCCTGACAATCACGCCACCGCTCTCAATATCTACATCAGTGGATTTGTTGTTGTGGTTGTCTGTTACTCTAACTCCATTCCCGATAAAATTGAGGGCTGGTTGTTGTGGAAAGCTTATCGCATTCTGCTCTATAACATGCCCATTAACGCCCCTTTTTGATACAGCACCTGTGCTGTTTGAAGCAGTGCCTGAATTACCGGTCATACCGCTCAAAGTAGCGGCATTGCCGAATAGGTCGCTGTAAACAAACTTGCTGTTATCCAGCCTGTATCGGTTCGAGAACGTCATGGAGAAATTGGCTGGATTTTCATAATCAATGACCATTTCCAGCATGACTGCAATAAGTGCAGCCTGTCCTTCGAACACCTGCACGTTCGCTGTTTTTCCCAATTCCAGTTGGCTGATAAACGGAATATATTCTTTTAATGCAATAAAATCACTAATATCTGCGGTGAACTCGTATCTTGGCTGAGATACTCTGGAAAGAACATCGCTTCCTTGATTGTACAAATCTTGAGAAGCTGCTTGCAGTTCGTCCGCATCCGGCTGAGCACTTACAACGATATTTGCATTATTGTACGTATTCTCATAGATATAACTTGAAAGTTCAAGATATTGGTCTGTTGTAAAGCTAAAATCGCTGTAGGTGACAATATCCAAGTAGTTTGTTAGCTCTGAAATAATAGTGCTTATTTTAGTAGTTACGGTTGTGTCTGGAACAAAACCATAAAGTAGGTCAAAGAGGGTTTGCAACTGATTGCTTGCAGTTGTGATAGCTCCCTGTAATGAAGTCAATTCATCGGCAGATAACGGGTAAGAAGAAAATCCGTTCCTGACCATTGTCTGTATATCGGTTATATAATTGATAGAATCGTTTATTGAGTTTATCAGGGTTGGCAACTGTGTGGCAAATAAGTCCACATCAAAGGTTGGATAATCATTGACTGTATCTGCATTATAGGTTATCTGCCAATTCGCGGATATCCAGTTCATATCTACCAGCATTGCAACCAAGTCCTCTGCGAACATGGAGAACGAATATTCAGATGTGAAAGTGAGGTTGTGTACAATTTTCTTCAATTGTACTTTAAGTCCATTAATTTGTATTTGCAGACTTGCTATTCTGTTGTTTTGAGTGGTGATTAGAACCTGCTGGTCATAGATTTGTTGAAGGATTGCGGTAATAGGCGCTTGTGCTGCCAGTGCCGCAGCTTTCTGGTCTTCCAAACTTTGTAGATTTCCCTGATAATCGGTCAGGGTGTCCTGCGCTGTAATCATAGCCGTATCCGCTTCCAGCAAACGATTTAACAAAGCTGAATAGGCAGGTTGTTGGGTATTGGCTGCTCTTTCCCATGTATTCAGCGAATCTATCAGACCTTGGCTCATCCACTTTAGATTTTTAAAATAACTGAAGTTATAAATAGCATTTGTACCAAGTGGGTTGACATAATGAATGTCCACTGCATCTCCACCATAGCAGTAGAGTGCGGTTGCCAATTCATCGGACATTTCCTTGAAATCTATTTTTTTAGTTAGGTTGTACAAACTAAAATAAATGTCCGTAGGTTTGGAGAAGGTCATAATATCATGTGCAATAATGGTTCTGTCAAAAGTATTGAACTCAAAAACACAGTTGTAGGCTTTTTCCACATCCGCTATCAGGAAGTTATACATGGTGTTATTATTAACATCAAAAGTCCTGTATTTAGGATATGCGGCAGAAGCCAGCAGGGTCGCGTCTACTTCCCCAATCGTCCAAGTAGGGAACATGCTGGACATGATACCGAGCAGAGTAACGGAAGGATTGGCAGTATCATAAAGAGCATACGTGCCAACAAAATCAGTTATCCTACGGAACAGAAGTTCCACTTCAAGAGATTTGCAAAGGCAGTGCTTTCTTGGTGTCGTACCGTCTTTGCTCTCGTCCGCTTCAAGAATGATATAATAGCCAACGTCTTCTATTAATACCAGCATCTTATTCACAATATATGCGTATGCCGGGTCAATCGTTCCTAGATTGTCCGTAGACTCCGCTATATCGAATTCAAGTTCTGAAATTGCATTATAGCGAAGCGTGTTCTTAACGTTATAGGTTCTCCCCAATGAATATAATTTTTCTTTGTTGGCGTTGCAGAGGGTTAATTGGGGTGTTTCCATCTGTCCGTTTATATCAAAATTTATTTTCATTGGCTTGTCCTTTCTAGCCAGCTATCTTGCGTGCGTTCTGATGAGTTAGTTTTATTGTTTTTACATTGCCGCTAATGGTGAGTTTATTATTACCCTGTACGTAACGCAACCAGCTACTAGGATTTATAAAATTGGATAATCTGAGAACATTCTCAGACGATGTTATTGTTTGCAAATCGTTATTTATTGTAAGTACTTCGTTCATATCCAAACCGACAAAATTAAAAATGCGGGTAGGTTCGGCAGAATTCACGATAGAAACATCTCCGCCGAATACATTCATGGTTATTTCTATTGTTGGATAAGTATAGAATGTATTGTCGGATGTGTTGTTAATTGCTATTGTTTCATTCATATCATACCCCGTAAAGTTGTAGGTATAGGTCTTCGGAAATTCCCATGCCCAAGGCGCATCGCAGGTAAAAGTACCACCAGAACCACGGATGATGTTCCCTGCTTTTTGCAGTTCCGGCTTGACGAAGATACCATTAAAGTAGACATTCCGCATATCTGGCTGGCATATCTGCAATTTCTTATAGGTTTGCCTTCCATATAACCATCTGGAAGCTAGTTCTGCTTCCTGCGCGCTCTGTTCATATGGCACGTTCAAGTCAATATCCAATTCAAGAATAGGTGTTTGCTGCACGCCAAACAGATAGGGAACGGGTCTGTGATAGACTTCCTGTGTGTATAGCTTTACATCAACACCTGCCGGGGTAACGATTTCTACGGCGGTACGCCTCAAGTTTTCGCAGGTTATCTGTAAACCGTAGAACTCTGAAGGTACACCATCAAAGATAAAATGCTTTGCATAAAAAGCCATTGTTGCCTCCTTATAGGAAAACAGGGGATATAACTATCCCCTGCTCTCTTTTTAAAAACTATATTTATCCGCAGAACGCAAAACCCCTCTGCTATACATGTGCTTCATGAGTTTATCAACCACATCGTTTGTAAGCCTCTGTATGTCGGGTACGACAGTTTTATCCAGATTACCGGTCACGTTAAAGGTAAGCAGGTTATCAACTTTCCAATCGCTGCTGACACTTTTAGGAGTAGCCCCACCTGTATATCCAGCGTTCGCCATGCTTGAAAGATTCTTTCCCAATAAAGCGGCAGATTTTCCAGAACTAGCACTATTCATAATGTTTAACATGTTATTTCCCAAGGCATCCGCAGCGGTTTTCTTGATTACAAATTCTCCCGGCATCAACATGGCAGGAACAGAATCTTTTCCTTCTTCCCCGCCACCTACTTTTCCACCCTCGCTTTTGTTATGAGCCAGAATACCGTTTACGAAATAGTTGTGGGTTTCACTCCCTGTGCTTAAGTTATATACCGGACAATCATCTAATATTTTTTCAATTCTCGTAATCTCAACAAATTCGCCGCTTTTTGAAAATAGCATATCCCCAAGTTTAATATCTTCTGCCAGTACCCACTTTGAGTTCACATATAGAGGGTGCTCACCTGTTACTCCGAGAAAATCGTTCAGTAAGTAATATCCTTTACTGTTCTCATGCTTGAATGTCTTTATGATTTCAGCAGGGAAGATAAGCTGACTGTTCGTATTATATGAAAGAACAAGGTCACCAATCTGCATATCTTCAATATTTTTAAAAGTTCCATCTGCCATAGATATTTTCGTTCCCGCTATAAAGCAAGCCGGAGTTTGATAGTAATTTGCCGGACGAACGGGTGTATACACCTCGTATGGTTCTCGATAATAGTCTTCCGGTCTCATGGCAGGAGGAGGAGTTGCCGGAGTACTAGGCTTAGTACTAGGGACATAACTGCCCCCGCCACCCGTTCCGCTACCTACAGCGTTTTTATAATTGTTCCAAGCAGCCTGTGCATCTTTCCATGCTTTTACAACATCGTTTTCAATTCCGCTGCCGTAAATGCCATTCCATTCAATCAGCTTGTTGTATAAATCCTGACCACCGCTTTTTGCCATAGCAATAGCATCCTGCATCATCCTGCCGGGTTCTGCAAGGTATTTATCAATAGCATCAATCATTGGCTTGATAGTAGCAGTAAAGTCTGCAAGTTCTTGGTCTAGAGCAGCTTTCTCTTCGGTGATTTGATGAGTTCTCTGTGTCTTGGCGATATCCGTCTTGCTCTTAGCCAAGTCGTCTTCCAGTTTCACTCTCTTGGCTTTTGCTTCCGCACTGTTATCAAGCGCAAGCGCATCCAACTGCATCTGGATTTTTGATTGGTCTTTCTCTTTATTATTTAGCTCTTCCTGATAAGTTATTTCCTGCTCTTTCAGGTCGATGGCTTTTTTCTCTGCATCGATGATGGTTTTCATTCCATCAATACGTGCTTGCAGAGCAGCCTTCTCATCATCCTTTTGTTTCTTGATGTAAGATTCAACCAGCTTATAATAAGCATCGGCTGTGGGCGCAGACCCACCTCCACCTCCGCTTGGTGCTTTCATTGTAAATCCACCCGCCGGTACTTTAGCAAGTGCTGCACCTATTGAGACAATAGCCTGATACTCTTCCCATAATGCCGCTGTTTCCTGCGAAAGCGGGTCAACAACCGCGGCTGCTGCCCATGCAACATACGCGGTTGATTGTGCTTTCATTATTTCTGCTGCGGCGCATGCTCTTGCAACCTCGGCGTTGAGGGTCATCTTTCCGGTTACCGCATCGATGGATATTGCTGTTGCATAACCAGCATCAATTAATTTTAACAGGTTATCAATGGTAAGTCCACCGTCTTTTTGCTGTTGGGCATACGCGTCCGCAAGCAACTGCTGGTGAGTTTCGAATGCGGTTAGCATATCACCAACAGCTTTAGCTTGACCCGCGCTTGCTTCCGCAGAATCAATTTCTCCCTGAATATAGGCTTGCTGTTCCGTGGTTAAATCATATGTTGTGCTTAATTCGTCTTTTAAACCATCGACATATTTTTTTAAAGATGCTGCTGTTAGTTCATATTGCCCGGTTTGTTGGTTAAGTACAACATCTAAACCTAAGTTTGCGGCTTTGGCAAGTTCAGCCTCTGTGACAGTTCCTGTCATCAAATCTTTTTGCAAAGATGCTAAATCACTTATCTTTGCGTGTAATTCTGCGGCTTGCCTACCAAACGCACTGGCATCCAAGGTAACTTTGATACCGTGCAGTTTATTGAACTCAGCTTGAAGCTTTGCTACATTGGCTGCGGTTTCCGCAACCAACTGGTCATTAAGCATACCTTGAAATACTTTTCTCAGTGCAGGGTCGGTTAATGTTGATATAAACGCTTCCTGTGAATCATGTCCAGCCTTTTTGAAAGCTTCTTCCATTGTACTAAGAGAGTCTTGATATGATGTTTGAAATTCTGCTTTTTGTTTATCAGTATAGCCCCAAGACCATATTCCCTGCGACCCTTGCAGAACATTGAGTTGCTCTTGCAAATCTTTAGCGCCACCTTTTAATGAATTATCGGCAGCTTGCTTTGCGTCAGCAGCAGCCGCTTTCATATGGTCTAGCGTTGTCCCTGTTAAATCACCCATTGCGGCAGAGCTTTTGAGGATGGCGTTTCCAAGGTCATCATATCCAACAACCAGTTCTGGTATAAGTGTTGCCAGTTGATTTGAAACATCGTAGAGTTTTTGAGTATCGTCTGCTGATAAACCCGCGGTATTCTGTTGTGTTATTAGCGATTGGTATTGAGTCCCAAGGTCAGTGATTTGCTTCATGGAATTGGCAAGGTCTTGTACTTTTTGGGCAGCTTTATCGGCTGCTGCTGCTAAATCTTGTATATGCTGCGCGGGGGTTACACTTAAAAAGTGTATAGCTGCTGCGCCAAGAGCAACGAGTGCCATTATAAGCAAGTTCATTCCCATCGTTGCTCCGGTTTCCGAGCCGGTAATTAAAACAAGCAAATCGTTGAAACTCTCTAGCGCAATATCACCTGTTGCCAGTTCTGCTGGAAGATTCATAAGCATGCTTATAAATCCTTCTATGGCAGTTCCAGCCATTAGAAGTTTTGTTTTTAAAAATTCCAGATTAAATAATATCAATCCTGTTACCACTACTGCAAGTATGGTAGGAATTCCACCCATTGCATTAATGAATTTTAATATTGCACTTACAACATTTAGAACAGCAACATAAACAGGAACAAATTGCTCCGTTATGCTCATAGCAAGCCCTTGCGCGGATGCCTTCATTCTGTTCTGTGCTGCTTCAGCGCCTTGCAAATATATTGCATATCTTTCCTGTGCCAAGCCAGCCGAATCTGCTTCGGCAGTTTGGTCAGCCATAGCCTGACCCATGTTCTCCATAAGAACACGGAACATGTTCGCCTGACGTATACCGCCAATCATTTTGCCGATATAGGCTTGCGTAGCACTATCCAGAGTACTCCATTTTCCAGCAACCTCCTGAAGAACATCGCCCATGTCCCTGAAGTTGCCGCTAGTGTCCCTGAGGGTTACATTAGCTCTTGCAAGAGCGGCTTCCACATTGTTGATGCCAATACCATCCGCATCAATCTTTCCTGCCTTGATATCTGCCATACGAGCCAGCATGGTCTTCATAGCCTGACCAACCTGCTCGGCGTGTTGCCTTGTTACAGATGAAATAACTCCGATGTAAGAAACCAGTTGGTCAAAACTTACACCAACAGCATATGCTTCAGCGGCTGAATATCTTAAAGCAGTCGCTAACTCGTTCGTTGTGGTTGCACTTCTGTTGCTTACGGCAACCAGCTTATCAACAACAGTTGCTGAATCCTCAACGCTCATATTAAAGGAATTTATGGTTGAGGTCAAAAGGTCTGTTGCCGTTGCCACATCCATAAGACCCAACTTGGCGAGGTAGGTTGATGCAGTGACCAGCTTTTCTGTTTCCTGAATACTATAGCCCTGCTTTAACCACTCTTGGCTTCCCTTTGCAATTTCGAGAGTGGTTGTGCCCAACGCCTGAGCCAGATTGTTATAATCCTGTGCAAGACCGGCAATTTCAGAACCAGTTGTTAAACCTTTTATGCCCAATTCCTGAACCTGAATCATTTGCTTGTTTAGGTCAATGGCAAACTGCACAGCCTGATTTAGAAGCCTGAAAGCCTCCATAACCAGTTTTAAGGACATGGAGTAACTCAAAGTACGGGTGAATGCCTGACTGATTTGTTCGCCCCAATTTGCAAAAATGCTAGTGCTTTCCTTTGCAGCGTCTCCAACCTCTTTTACCGGCACAACCAAGCCACTAGCCATTTCATTCAATTTCTGAAGGCTTGCCTCGCCTCTTTGACCGAGCATGTCAAAACTTGTTGCTGTATCGAGCACGTTTTGCGCTACTGCTCTCTGCTCATCAATTTCTGCGCTTTCGCCCGCGGTTGTAGCATCCAAGTATGCTTGTGCAGTTTCTCTTACCTGTGCATATCCTTCATTTACACTGTCTATCGCAGTTCTATATTTCCCAAAAGCGTCTGCGGTTTTAGTAATCGTTTGCTCATCTACAATTTTTGCTGTTCCACTGGCTAACTTTGCATTTACAGCAGCCACATCTTCATATTGGCTTACTACTTTGTCAAGTCCTTGCTGCCAATTGACGGTTTGCTGAACAATATATTTTGTCTGGTCGCCGGTTTCCAAGTCTTCAAGGGTTTGCACCTTCATGGTTACTTGGTCAATTCCGTCCGCTTGCTGAAGGATGAGATTGAGCTTTGTTTGGGCAAGTTGTAGACTACCCGCATCTGCGGTCTGCCCCTGAGCCAGAGGGATTTGTAAAGGCTGGCTTTTCAGTGATTCGGCAAAAGATTTAATATCAGAGTTTAAGCCGGTTGTATCTCCTTGAAAGCCTACCGTATAGGTAAAATCTGCCATCTAAAACCTCCTTCAACAAAGCCCGAAAGAGGCTTTATTGCATCATTACAATTTTAAGTTTTCCAACTCCTTGTATGTCCTGTCGCGCGCCGTGCTATCATCATAAAGCGTGACCATTTCCAAGCTGCTCCAACCGAATATTTCTTTTATCAATACTTGCGGAACATTCTTCTTGGATAGCAGTGTCGTCAAATAATGGCGCAGTGCGTGTGTATAAAATGGAACTTTTAAGTGGTCTTCAAACTCCTTTACCCAACCCCTGATGGTGGCTGGAGTTGCAGGAGTGCCATCCTGTTTTATGAAAAGAAACTTGTGGTCTAACTTCTTCTTCTTTAAAATCTTTGTACGTTCAATTAGCCAAACATTATAATAAGGCAAGAATTTCTCACGAACGATATACTTGTAAAGAAGTTTACCGGCTTTTCCCCTGCCTTTTGTCTTTAACTGTCGGGTCGTTTCCAAGAACAAATCCCCAAAAGCCATCCTATTTTCGTCTATCATATCTGTTTCAAAACTCAATAATTCTGTGAACCTAGCACCACTGGTAATAGCCAGTGCCACCCAACAGGCTTGCTGCTTGTTATGTTTGCTTAAATATGCCAGTAATTCTTCAACTTGTTCCACAGTTAAAATAGTTTTTTCCCTGCGTTGCTCTTTTGGTGAGGATTCCACAACCTTCAAAATAACGTTCCTGAAATCCGGGTATTCCTCATCATAAAATTTTTCAATAAAGGCGGAAAAAGAGGACAAAACACTGCGCATATTGTTTAGTTTTGAAGAACCAACCTTTAGCTCATCCACCGCAAAGCTAAAGAAATCTGCGAATTCCAGTTTCTTTATATCTATAAAGAACTTATTGTTGTTATGCAATAAATTCCATGTAAAGAACATTGTCAGGTTCGAGTCATATACCACAATTGTTTTGTCGCTGGTGCGGGTTGATTTCTCCTTAAGAAATCTCTTCATCAGAGTTATATTTTCTGGATTTATTTGTGCTGTAAGTTCATCCGATGTTATCTTATTGCGAAAAGTTTTTCTTGGCATTGCTGCCTCCATGCTCAGCGAAATACGCCATAGCAAGTGCAAAAGCGTCTGATTCGTCAAGGCTGTTGAATTTCATCTTGGGATATTTTTTTAAGATGATATCCCGTATCTCTTCTTTGGTCATGTTTCCTTTTCCACCGACTATTTTTTTTACGGTGGTAGCGGGATAGTATATTTGTTCAAATTCACAAAAAATATAATTTGCAATTCCGTGAACTTTGAATATTGCCTGAGTGCTTTTATTGTACAGGGTAAATCCCTGCTCAATAATAACTACAGTAGGCATATATTCTCTCATTAGTTTTATGAATTCTTTTCCAATCATTTTAAGTTTCAGTTTGGATTCATCCAAGCTTTTCGTGTCTATGGTTACTGCTTTTACAAAAATACCATCATTGGTAAAGATACAAACTCCCGTGGAATTCAGGGATAGGTCGAGTGCGTAAACATATTTTTCTCTCATAGTATTATAATTCCCAAAAAAGAGAGGCGGATGGTGAGTCCGCCTCTCTCAATTGAATTACTTCCCTTTAAATAGTGCTTCGTGAACAGCGACCAGTTTGTTGTATGCTTTCTGCAAAAAGATTGCTGCGAATGCTACTGCTGCAATTGCAAAATATGGTGCGATTACCGCTAGTGTTGCCTGAGGAACGTATGTTATAACCGCATATGCTCCACCGCCAATCACCAGAGAAGCAGCAAAGAAAATCCATTGCCTAATATTCTCGGCTAGAGCCGCATAGCTAGGGATTTGTCCTAATAACCAAGATGCGACAATCATAAAGCCGCCTCCGGTTAACCAGATTAAGAAATCACTAATATTCATTTTTCTCCTTTTATTTTTTTAATTCTTTTGGATAATTAACAGCAAGAAGCTTATGCTGTTTTTGAAGATTTGCCATTGCCTCAAAGAATGCCAGCCTTGTTGATTCTGAAAATAAGTTATACTCTTCTTTATAAATACTTGTGTCAAGCCCAACATGAAGATTCTTTTTGATGTTTAACTCTATTTCAAGGTGCACATTTCCCATACTAAAAACGCCAGCCTTAAAATCACTAGCAGAGTTAGTAGTTATAGTTACTCTGGCACGTGGTTCGAACAGGGGTGCACTGGGATTATTTTTTACATCGAGCATTGCTAGTAATTTTGGTACATCTAATCTAAAAAATATCCATGCTGCAAGATATTCAAATAGAAACCATTCAACCCCTTGCCTTTTTCCTTTATCATATACTTCGGTTTCAATCAGCAACAATGCCATGAGCTTATGAAAAATCTCAGCCAGCCCTACGATAAGGCCAATAATAGGGTTAATAACAACATCTATGTCTATATCTAGCTTTTTCTTTAAGGCTGCTCCTCCCTCCTCTGCTGCTTTTTTCTCTTTTCTTTTAAGTCTTTCTTCTGCACTTACATGCCAATTAGGGCTTGTTGGCGTATAGCCTTGCCACGCCCCGGCTGCAATAGTTGCTTTACCAACATTAAGGCTTCCACTGCTAATGGCTTTCATTTCAGGAGCTAAAGCTAAAACAAGTTGGTCTGTAATACCTTGTCTTTCAGCCTCCAGTCGCAAATCCGGGCCGGATATGTTGTTGATTGGAAATCCTAAAACCATGTTTTCAAAGAATGCCCCCATGTACCCACCACCACCACCACCCGAAAACATGGTGGCTTGTGTGTCAATGTTCATGTTGACTTCTCTTTTCGCGCTTTTTCCTGTTCCTATGTTTAAGCTTACATCTCCGAGTTTTAAGTTTTTCGGATTGCTACCATGCGCAAAAAACCATCCTTGCGGAAGCCCTGTTGATGTTTCGTAAGATTTATCTGTCATCGCAGTAATGGCTTGCGGAGTCAAACTTTCCGCCATTATCGTTGTAACAACATTTATCATGTTGTCAAGAGTATATCCAGCCATACCTTCAACTTGCATAACGTGACCAGATAAATCAGCAAGCAACACTTTAGCTGCTTCTGGAGTTATATTCCCCTGCGCGTCTACGAGAGCCATTGCCTTTTCTCCCATAATCGTACCAATTTTCTCTTCAAATGGCATAGATACCTCCTTTCTTACGAAAAATTAAGATTTTTATAAAGTTAAATCATCTTCTTGTCTGCGCCTTCTTTTCTGTTCTACCTCTCGTTCATAGTCGCAATTTCTATTGGAACAAGCAATATATTCTTTTGGAACAATCACCTCGATTCCATTATTCATGGTTTTAACATCAATCACCCTTAGCTGGAGAACTTTCCCGCATTCGGGGCAGCGCTCTTTTAAGGAATGTTTAAGTCTGCCGAGCGTCATTGCTGCGCTTTCACTTCCACTTGCTGCTTCAAAGCGTCTTCTCCCAAAACAGATGATTCCTTAAGCTTGTCAGCAAGTTCTAATCCTGCTTTTTTTGTGCTCTCAATCTGCTCCGGGGTTATCTCAGCAAGACTTTTCAATAACGGTTCTGCCCTGTTTACTAGGTCGCTAATAACCGTTCCAAGAGAATTTGCCAAAACAAGTTGTTCTTTTACTTCACCAACAATGTTTTCCAATCTATATCTAAAATCGTTATAGTTCACAATCTCAGATGTTATTCTTTCAACAAACTCCGGGTCAACATAAGCATCATTATTCAAAGTTTCCACATCTATATTTGTGCATCCTTGAAGGATGTAGTTGAACAGGTTGAACTCTGCCGGAATATAGTTGTAGTCTGAAAGAGGAATTAAGGGCTTATCACTCTTCCCAAAATAATCGCCCATATAACGGTTGATTAGAACCGCTTGGTGCGCCAGAGCCAGAAAGGGTATTATTTCAATGCTAACACCCTTATATACAATTGTTTTCTTTTCTGGAATTTTGAATTCCACTGTAACCTTATCCATTTAAATCTCCATTTAGGATTAAAAATACACCGCTACTTTTCAGTAACGGTGTATCTGTATGTTATAGGGTAATAATATCCCCTACCTTGTATTTCTTATATTCTTCGGTTATTGGAATTTTATAACCGTTTTCTTTGTCATCTTTCAGCATCAGGCAACCTTTTACAATCCCGGTAACTGTTGCTTTTACCTTGCCCTTTGAAGAATCTTTTTCTTTTGCTGTTTTTACTTCAGCTTCAAGAGGAATCTCAACCTTGGGAATTATAGGCTCTTCAAAAAGCTCTTTTTCCGTTTTATCTTTAACCATTATACCTCCTCCAAAGGGAGGGGGCGGTTTATCCGCCCCTACTATTGTTCAAAAGTTACACGATGGTAATGGTAACGGTTGTATCGATTGGGTTAGTCCATCCGGTAGTATTGCTGATAAGAGCAGTAACAATGGCAGGCCCGGTCGCTGTTGCAGCAGTAACAACACCGCTATGCGCAGCAACACTTGCTCCCGCAGGAGAACCGGCGAGCATTGAGAATAGTAAATCCGCAACCGGTGCTTTGAAGGCAGAGCCGGATGAAGGAACAGCCCAAACATTCAGGGTTGTAGTTGTGTTGTGGGTCATATTGAAATCTCCGCCAACAACAGTTAAACCAATTACGTTATCGTACCAGACAGCGGTATCGATGACTTCAATAATTTTTGCGTAATATGGCTCAATAGAGCACGGAGTGGTTGTTCCAATTGGGTCGGTATAAGCCAGAGCAGTACCGGTCAAAGGAGTATTGGAAACACCATCGCTCTTCATTGCAATGTTGAAAGCGCCAGACAAGGTAACGGTAGGTGCGATAATTTGTACAATACCAATCTTGTTGGAACTAACATCAGCAGAGTTCAACTGTGTTTCCATAACCAATCTTACAACTTTTGGAACAATGTTTGCGTTAACAGTAACATAGTTAGCACCAGCATCGTTTTCAAAATATCTTACGCAGACATACTCTCCCATCGCTCCCAATATTTCGCCACCGGTGGTTACAAAACTCCACGGCGTACCTGTGGTAAAGGTAACCCTGTAGGTTGCGCTGCTATCAGCCTTGGTAGCCCAACCATAAATAGTTGTACCACCAATATCGGACAGCGGAACAACATCAGCAGCCATCAAGCCGCCGGTTGTGGAGGTCAACTGTACGTTTGCCTCCTTGTAAGTGCCTGTGCTGGTTTCAATATCGCTACCAACAGTAGAGCCAAGCAAACCAAGATTCCACTGAGTATCAGTCAAGGTGAATTTCATGATGCCTGTGTGGTAGTAGATGTACTGCAACTGAGCGCCACGTCCACCGTGTACGGGTGTAGAGCCGAGAGCTACATCTATAGAGCTATCTAGCAGGGTTTTGCTGGTGAAAATGATTTCATCAGTTTCGGTGTTATAGCCGTAAACGTCTGCAACGCTCGTTAAGAATTTTCTAATTGCCATTTTTCGAACCTCCTAATTTTGTAGTAAAGTGCTACTTTTTAGCACTTTCCATAGAAATCGTGCTTTTAACCGCATCCAAACTTATAGAAACATCGGCATACTTATCTTCATCAAGATTGGTAAGCCAGTGCTTTATAATAGACTTATCTTTAAATTCAGTAAAGCCAGCTATGGATGCAGCCAAATAAATCTTGTAATGTATTAAATTATCCAGTCTCCTTATGCTTTTTGTGAATTTCCTTACGCTCATCGCACGAATATAATCCAGATTCCAGCCAGTTGCCACAGAAAGAGAAACTATATAATCCTCAAAGGATGCTGGTTTCGCACCGTTCATTTTGTTTTTATATTCTCTTGCTTTTTCCAGAGAATCCCTGACCTCTTTTGACATGTTCTCATCTGGAAGGTCAATTAGATTCTGTTCAGAGATTATTTTCTTAATCTCATCAAAATCCTGAGGAGTATATATTTCATTTTCAATGATAAAGAATGGTTTTCTCTTTTCATCGAACTTATAACGATTCATGCTCTCTTTTACATCTTCAAATGATTTTTCATCTCTCAAACATATGGAAAGCAATCTATCAAAGAATATCAAATAGGGTTTTCCTTCCTTTTCGGTTACATTATATAGATACTCTAATTCTGTCATTGAAATTATTTTTGGGTCTGGTATGCTGTTCTTATCCAGAAGAAAACATTGCGAATATGTATTGAAGAGCATATAGTCTTTTACTGTTGCTGGATATATTTTTATGGTTTTGTAAGGAACTGGTAAATCAAATACGGTATACTGAGTAATGTCCATGTTATCCTTATGATATGGGTGATGCTGCTGCCGAATACGTGCTGAATATCAAGGATTTCCCGCCAAAAGGTATTTGACCAGATTCAAATAATCTCGAACTCTGGTCAGCCATTTTACTAAAGCTAAGTAATCCCAAACCGCCAACATCTGCCCCATTGAATACGGTAAGCAACTCTTGTGCAATGCTATCAACACGGGTCTTATAATTTGTTAGATGGTTTATTTTATAATGCGCATATACCTCCATGCTTATTTCGATATAACCAACAGTTCTGTTTAAGCCAACGGCATAATGCGGCATTATTCTCAGCAAAGCTATCTCGTTCATTAAAACATCCGGCTGTTTTCCATCCATGAATACATGGTACTGAGATGTGTCCTGCTGACCTGAATATATCAGGTCGGCTTTTTCCTGATGTGTTAAATCAGGTTTGTTCCAAGCATCTGAAGAATTCCATTTTAATAGTTTCCAGATAAGTTCATTGTTATCCATTAAACAGCTTATGCAGTTATATGACAATTCTGAAAATCTCTCAAAACCGTTATAAGCAGTCGCCCCAATATTGGGAGTAATGTAAGGTGTTGTCATTTTTTTTCTCCACTATCCGGCATTGTCGTTCAGCCATGCACCGCGCAAATAAACATCAAATGCTCTGATGCTCGAACCGCCATCGCAGCTTACCGTTAGCTTATCTGTAACACATCTTTTTTTGTTCCAGATGTGAAAATGATTATCGTCAACCTGTACAAAACCGTAACATTCAATAGGAACAGTATGAACATCACACGTGATAAGGAATGAGTCTGGTTGCTGAACATCATTCTCATACAAATATACGCTGTATATCTGGTCTTCCTTTTCAAGAATATAGTTTCTATCAGGACTAATTATTATGCCAGTATTTGTTGCAGGAGAAGCAGTAACTGTTATAGTACAAGCAGCATGTACTGGATTTCCTTCAATGGTGGCTGTTATTGTGCAAGTCCCATTTCTTACAAGGGTAACAAGACCGGTATCATTAACCGTAGCAACACCAAAACTAGAAGTTTCCCATAGCACTTTTCTCATAGTGGTGTCTCCATTATAGGTGATACTTGGGATTAACTGTATAGTATCTCCAACCTTTCCCTCAGCGGTTGCCCTGTTCAAAGTAAGTGTATAAACATTTGTATTAACACTAGCAATTCCGTTTACAATATCGTCTAATTCCTCATTGACAAAATCAGCCGTTAGGTCAATCACCAATAATTTAGAACTTTCATTATCATCTGTGATATTGTTTCTAAAATCGTTCAAACCGCTACCGACCACTTTATAGCAAGTCCAGTGTTCAGGATTACCAAACAAAAATCTTTGGTTTTGCCTTATCTTATTGGTGTTCTCGTTAAACTGCGTCCACATATGCATGAAACCACCCGGTGTTTCAAATGGAGAACCGCCTGTAGAATAATCTCTAGGCTCTTTTAACTCATATTTAATAGTGCAAGGTTCTTCATAATATACACCCGTAGGTTCATCAATCCATCTTAACATGTTATTGCATCTACGAATGGTGCAAGTGCCGGTAAGGTTCTTATAGAATTCGGTATTTACGGTAATCCACGTATTATTATCAAAAAGATAATGCTTACCCAAATCTATCGGGTGGTTAACGTCTTTAAATAGCAAACCCTTCCAGTCATCGCCCAAATCCAAACCTGTCTCTGTATTAATAACATGGTTGATGCGTACATCAAGGTCTACATATTCCTTTGAACCAACATATGTTTCTTCCTGTATAGTCCACCAATCGGAAGAATTATAGAACTGATTGTTTAGGGTTTGCTGAAATAGTTCAATGTAATCGTCTTTTGGAGTTTTACCTCTTTTGCCCGTTATGAGCAACCCCGCGGGAACATATTTATATGTGTATGGCATAGTTAACCCCTAAAATCTTGATTGAACCATCTCGCCCAATCAACTCTTCTATAGCTGTAATCCTGTAATAGTTGTGAACATTGCTCCTTTACGACATTCAACTGTGCGACCTTTTCCCTTATGTTTTGTGCCTCGGAAGCGGTCTTAAAATCTTTGTCGGTGATGTGCAAGTTCATTTGAGTTATATCGTTCACATTTTTTTGCATCCAGAATTTCATCATTAAGGTTGCAAGGATGACTTTGTTATCCCTGCTTAGCGTTTCAGGAAATTCTTGTGTATACTCATCATAGTTCAAATTTTGGTCGCATACATAGAAATCCGTGATTGCAAATTGCAACCATGCGCTTACAAAGTTTTCAAAGTCATCCTGCGATAGTTCGAATAGCTCGTTCAACCTATAATCGGTGACAGTCTGCATAAAGAGGTCGTAAATCTCACTTAGAGTAGTATTTGCCATAGACCTCCTTTTTGGCAGTTTAGTCCTGCCTATTTTCGTTTTATTTATGCTCTTGGTTCAGCAGGTTTCATCAATTCTCTCATATCATCTGCCTTTTCAATAAACTTTATATTAGAAAGGCGAGATATTTTATCGACCAGATTAAGGTCAATACCCTTCGGGTCTTCTACCAATCTCTGTAAAATCATATCAGAGATAACCTGTTGCTGACCTTTACTTGCGGCAGCAAAAAGTGCAACTCCTTCGTCTGTGTTAGAAAAGATATTCTCGATTTTTTCTTTGGTGAGAATTTTTTCATAAGCCTCATCGAGACCGTGCGCACGAACGACCCTTGGATTTAAAATAATGAAATAACCCTGCTCCAAAAACTCGTGGGCTACTTCCAAAATATCTACCAAATCGCTGTAGATTATTTTTTTAATCTGATAGAGCGTATCAAATCGATAGACCTTACCCTGTCCTTTTTCCTTGGTGCAGAGGTTCAGTCTATAGGGAAGTAAAGACATGACCTTAATATATTCACTTTGGTTAATAACGATTTCTTCTCCGCTATTTTCGTCAAGTTCTTTAGATTCATATCTTGCCACTTTGTCTTCCAATTCCTTTACGTAGGCGTTGTAGCCATCACTTGTGCCAGCCACCTTATTTTTAGAACCTTTAGTTCTAGCCATTTCAATTTCTCCTTGTTTTTATATAGTGGGAGGGGTTACCCCCTCCCTTTAAATTTTTAATTATGCCGTAATTATACGGTCATAACTGCACCAACTGCGTTAGTAGCAACACCAACACCCCAAGACTTAATCATAGTGCTAGTCTGAGTCAAATTGGCATTTGCATAAACGTCAGTTGTATAGGCAAGAGTATTGCCTTCCAAAACAACCTTTATCAACTTCTGAGCGGTAGGACTTACGAACCACAGATAGTTGTTGGAGATTGCTGTAGTGAAAGGTGTGCTCCAATCAGCAATCTGTGGGATGATAACAATATCAGTGCCCATGAAGTTGCGGATGTAGCCCAATTTCACATAGTCACTCTCGATGTCGTAACGATAGTTAGCATCGGCAGGGAAAATGTTTGCAAGAGCAAGCTGAGTGCCAAGAACAACGGGCTTAATACCACCGTTCCATGCGGTAACTTTCTGTGCAAGCGTTACGAAATCGGTTTGAGTATAACCAACAACCTTCAAACCATTAGCACCAGTTGAAAGACCAGCCATAGCGGGTACAAAAGCGTTGTAAACATCGATGGTAAGCTGAGTCTCGAAAGAGCGAGCTACCTTGGCTACGAAGTCAGCAAGGGATTCCTTGCCAGCAAGTACGCGGTAAAGAGAAACACCAACGGTCAATTCGCGCTGCTCAGGGTTGATAACAACCTGTCCTCTGAACTGCTTGTGAACTTCACTGGTTCTCTTAGCACGACCATTCTTAGAAACCACGAACAAATCACGTGGCTCGATATCGAAAGCAGCAGAATCGCCCCAACCAATCGTGCGAACATCGGAGTAAAGACCGATGCTGTCGATGATGGTCTCAGGGAGAATCATATCAACCATTGCAGAAACAACGGCAAAGGTTGCCCAACGAAGGGTAGGATGTGTAGCCCAAGTTTCCAGAGGGAACGCATCGAAGTTTGCAACACCAGCAACACGCATAATCTCTTTCTTAAGAGCAGCGTTCATTGCGGCTTCTTTCTCATCGTAAGAGATGGATACAACCTCACCATCTTTATTAACGGTGGTTGTAGAGAATTCGAGACCCTCTACGCCGGTGCGAGAACGATACTGATTCCAGTAATCGTGAAACATCTTGTAGACAGCCATGTTGTTCTCACCTGCGAACATAACAACCTGTGCAGGAATTTTTGTAGATGAAATAGTCATTTTTTCCTCCTATAAATATGATAGTTCAGATTAGCTCTGAACAAGAACTTCCATTAGATAAGCGGTAACACGTCCAGTATCCCCAAATCCGCCCGTTCCGATACTGATGTACTGAGTAGCAATATACTTCAAGCTTAGAGCACCGGCTGTCTGAGTAGCACCCCAAACAAGCTGTACCTGAGAATCGGTAGCGTTAGCAAAAGTGTTCACGCCTTTTACACCGGTAAAGCAATCCTCATCCAGCAGAATCAAATCATAAGGCTGAGGCAGGAACGCACTAAAAACACGCCCTATCCCAACGTTAAAATTACGAACATCAGGGTCTAACCCACGATAGTTACCACTCCAAACCAGTTCGGGGTCATATACCATCCAGCATTTACTGAGAGAAGCGGTAGCAGGAACTGTAGCAGTCCATACTTCTGCCTCACCCTGTGTAGTGGACTTTGCTAATAGATTCACTAAACCGCCGTTTTCCAAAATATTTGTTGCGCAAATACCGGGGCGATTCCATGCGTCTACATTGGTCGCTGCAATAGCAGTCGGAATCATAACACCATAAGACATTTTATTTTCCTCCTATAAGATTAAGCGCTAACAACTTCAAATTGATAAGCGGTTATGCGCTGAGTATCCATCGCACCAGTAGCAAGACTGATGTATGTTAAAGCAATATATTTTGCACAAAATACAGTCAGGTCAACAGCATGAACCCATTCGGGTTGCACACCAGAACCGTTGGTTGCCTTGATGAATAAATCAGCAGGGCCTGTACCAGTGGCAAGACCATCTTCGGTAATTACAAAAAGGTCGCCAACTTGTGGCTTGAAGGCACTGAACACTCTTGTTGCCTTAGTGTAATAGTTACGAACATCAGGGTCTAACCCACGATAGTTACCACTCCAGACAAGTTCGGGTTCATAAGCCATCCAAAGACCAGAAAGACCAACACCGGCAGATGGTGCAACGGCAGTCCATACTTCTGACTCTCCGCTGGCAACACCATAGGTGGTCAGTTTAAGAAGATTACCGTTATCAACATCTGAAGCGCACACGCAAGGGCGGTTGTAGCTATCGATGTTAGTAGCAGCAATTGCACTAGGAATTAATATAGAATGAGTAGTCATTGTTTATTCTCCTAGTTATTTTGTGCCAGCCCAAACATCGCTGTTTGGTTTAAGTTTTCCGGTAGCCCAAGGATTGCCGAGTTTCTTTGGTTCATCCTTGCCGGTTTCTCTCATAGCAAAATCAAATGACTTTGCCTTTACATACTGCTTCCACTGTTCGAGGTCAGCATATGCAAATTCGTCAGCCTTTGCAGCCATTTCTTTCTTGGCTTCATCAGGAAGTACAACTTTTGCAGCCATTTCGTTCAAGGTTTTCTCAACTTCGAATTCCTTCTTCTCGGCTTCGACTGCGGCTTTGAACTTCTTGAGTTCCTCGTTCTCAGCCATCATGACCTTATCTTCCTCTTCCTTTTTGGCTAGTTTTGCTGCCATATCGCACATCTTGGAATACATGGCGTGCACAATAATTCCGGGTTCATAAGTTTCGCCCTTTTTTATTTTGGCGCATTCCTCTTTTGCCATTTTGAACATGTTGCCATCTTGACCGTCTTGACCGTCTTCGCCATCCTCGCCAACGATAATGACGGTGGTATCAAACATTTGGCTCATCTTGTCCCAATCAAAGTGCTTAGGAAACTCAAATTTCTTGTTTTCCTTGTCCACTTCCTGCTCCTTTTTCTCTTCTGCGCGAGTTTCTTTCTCCTCTTCCGCAGGAGAGCCTTCGGCGGGTTTTGCAGCCATTTCCTCTTCTTTCTTTTCTACTTCATCTGCCATTTTTTCTTCCTCCTTTTGGGGTTCAAGCCCTAATTTTTTTTGTATATTTGCTGCTTTACCCGCAGCGACAGATTGGTTTTGCCCCTTGGCTCTGCCAATTGCTGACGATAAAGCGCCAGAGTTATATACAAATTTCCCGCCTACTTCTTGCATTACGGGATATTTCAACGACTGTGAGGGATGGTCTTCCCATCCGTTTTCTACGATGAGATAAACATCATCGACCAAAGACTTATAATTACTTGCACCCAATACTTTATGCATGAGTGCTGTCTTATCAACATCACCCCAAGCCGTATTGGACACAGCCTCTTTGGATTTGTCTGTTTCAATTGCTTCGCCTTTTCCCAAGTCTTCTTTTGCAAACTCTTTTTCTTCCTCTGTGGCATTTTCCACAATCTTTTCCGTTGCATTTTCTACAAGGTTTTCAGTTGCATTTTCTACAACTGCATTTTCTACAACTGCATTTTCTACAACTTTTTCAGGCTCAGCGTTTTCTACAATTTTTTCTTCTTCTGCCATACTTGCTGCATCCTTTTCTACCCAATGTCCGTCCTCGACTTTATGGGTCTTTTTGAAAGAACTAATGGCAATAGCCCACCCGTTCTTTTTTTCGTCAGAACCAATTGCATCAGCCTGTTTTGCTATTGCGTTGGCTTGTGCAACACTAATAGGAGGTTCTATTCCTTTTAACGCAGGATTCGCATCTTTCATGGATTTATAAGGAAACGTTACAATCAGTTCTTTCATCCTATCGTTTTCCTTTTCGTTCAATTCATCTCCAATTGTTTCATCGGTGACTGACTCGGTAGGAAGCGTAGAAACCAATTTCTTCATTTTCTCGTCTTCTTTTTTACCCAACTCGTCTGCGATTGACTGCGCCCACACCATACCAGCAGTACCACCCCACAGCAACCAGTCAATATGCTCTGGAGAACTGCTCTCGGCTAAACCAGCGCTTTTATGCTCTGAAAAATATGCCGCCATCTGCTTTATCTTTTCTGGTTTTGCTTTGTTCTCGGTAGCTAGATATTTTGCAGTGGCTATACTAGCTGCCCTCCAGCGTCCGGTCATGCCGGGTTGCACTCTGAGCATCAAACCATTCTTTGCATTATCTTTTACATCAGCGGGTATAATCAAAGCAACATCAGGAAATTCTTCCTCTAGTGCTTTATTATATTCCTTTTTCACATCTGCAAAAGATAGAACGTTTGCAACTGCTCCCGGTATGGCAGGTGTTACGAAAGTACCTAAAACGGTTATGGCATCATATTTAAAATTAATAAGTTCTGTCAAACCGTTTCCCATAGGCTTTGCATCAAAAACTTCTATTTCCACACTAACGGGTTTTATACCCCCATCGCGTTTAAAGAAATTGAGCAACTCTCCGGTGTATTTCTTCCACACATAGGCAATAACGGACAGCATTGTTCTGCCATCCTCCATTTTTTTGCTTTTTATTTCAGAACTTTCTGGCACAAACCCGCATGGAACTTCCTGAATATCGTGCGTACCAATATCGTCCAGTTCAGGGTCATATTCCCATACGATAGGGCAGTTCTTGATTGTACCTGCGGTCTTTGCCAACGTATCTTCTGAAACATACATTTCGTGAAGATTCTTTCCAGAAGCAAAAAAGTCTAAATCCAAGATGGCAAAATTAGAATTGGGATTCTCGTCTATCATCTTGGCATCTTCAATTGTAAAACTTAGTTTTTTTGTCAATTTTTACCTCCTTCCTGTGGGACTTGTATCTCACTAGGATGTTATTTTGCCAAACCAGCCAATATTTTTAAGCGCAAAGGCATTTTCTTTAAAGCTGCGTTTAGCCTTTCGGTTTTGGCGAAATAATAGGAATCTCCGTCAAGACCAAGTACAGGCAAAGAACATTTATATACAAGATACCTCATAACAGGTTTTTTGCATTTATACTTGTTTTCAATGACTGAGCTATTAACTATCATAATCACCTCTAATCGACTTCTGTAGAATCATTCCATACTTTGACCCTATACCAGTCACTACCGCAAAGTTCTGCGTTATCGAAAAACGTTGTTGCTTCCTCATACTCGTTTTGCTGCTTTGTAATCATTTCACGCATTTTTTCCTCAACCACCGGGTTATTTTCTGAAATCGCCATCTTTTTAATTTCATCGATACTGGTTGTAGTAAGAATTTCGCGGTCTACATAAGCTTGCGCAATATCAACAACAGAATTAAACTTAATGTCTATTGCGTCAATTTCTGGAATGATTATGTCTGCGTTAATATCGGTAAGCAAGTTGAAGAATTCTAGCGAATGTCCTGTTTCCTCTTCGTGCTGTTGTTCAAAATGTTTGGAGAGATTGTCAAAACCCTTGTTTCTCAAAAATCCACATATGAACAGGTAGAGATTCGCATTGTATTTTTCATGCCCTATTTGTTCACAAATAGCACTACGCAACGCTTCACTTATTAGTGAATATCCCATTTTTACCTTGCCTTTCCGCCACGTCCAATATTAGTTCCCTGAGCACGGGTTTGTTCACCTTCATCAGATATTTTCGAATCGCTCTTTGTTGGTCTACCTCTTTGGGCTGGCATTCCTGTATCCGGTTTCCCGGTTGTTGGTGCTGTTGGTACTTTCGGCACTGGTGGTGCTTTTGCTGTACTCGGTGCTGGCTTTGGATTTAACTTTGCTGTTGTTTTAACAAGGTCTTGTTGGTCTTTAGCCGTTTCTCCAAGAATCGCTTCTTGGTTCAGAACAGATGGAACGGTAAGCATACTCATAAAGTCCATTGATTTTGCTTCCGCCATGTGCTTAATAAGGTCTGCTGGTTTCATGCCCATTGCAGCCGCAATCTTCTGCGGCAGGACAATACCCTGCGAGAATAAAGTCATTGCGTTCTCAAGTCTTGCAGCCCTGTTCAGATAGAAATCAGTGCCCTCAAAGACAAATCTAAAATGGTATGTCTTTGTAAACTTATTCACCCAATAATTCATGAAGTCATTAAACTGGTCATAAAGTATTGTCATCATCTGCTCATCAACATTCAAACTTAGTTGAGTTTCAATAGCATTTGGTTTAATATTGCTGGTGAATATAAGATTGGTATTAATACCACTCATCCCCAAGGTAGTTCTTACATAGCTGTCATACATACTATTGTCCGCATCAAAACTAATAGCCTTTATGTTCTGTAGTGGCGCGGATGCTACCCGGATAGAATCTGAAATAGCACTTCTTACCAAAGCCATGAACTTGCCAAGTAAATCAGGACTAATCCCAATCGTATCTTTTACCGTAGATTTTGCGTCTTTATTGAGCATGGGAACTTCGCCCATAATTAACCTGCTTGCAGCAGCCATGTTGCTATTTTTTTGGAGATTACGCATCAATCCTTGTAAAATTAAATCGCTGAACAGAGGGGTAAAGTAAGGCAATCTGGTTGCCAATTCAGGTGTGAATTTAAAACAAACCCCAATGGTTGTAGGTACATCCACCCAATAAATCCAAGAACTTTTATCCCTTTTTTCGGGAGGCAAAGCGGGGTCATAACTTCGTGTAATATTTGCATTTTTCCATATTTCATTGAATTTCTTTTTAAAGAAATCTGGATACATATCAATATCGACACCGGGCTGAATGAACCAATACATGTTGAAACTGAATAAGAAACCACCGTCCCATCTGCCTGTTATTTTGCAATACTCAGAAGGTAATTCCTGTAAAACAAATTTATCACCTGTATCGACAAAACAGGCAAAGAAGGCATCGTTTCTCAACATCTCTTTTACAGCGCTTCGAAATTCTTTTCTATATTCGAAACGGTTCAGGAATTTTTCTACAGCGGCAAGGTCTTTCTTGTATTTCGGTGCATCATAATCATCCGCTTCTGCGGTTGATGTATAGGTTATATCAAAAGAAAGCATATCCCCTAAATAAGAAAGCAAGCGCTTATAAACCATGCTTGTCAGTTCGAAAGACTGTGAGAATTCCTGTATTTGCCTTTCACTTTCCTTGGGGTTTCTCATTGCCGCATCGAGCATATCCTGTGTGGCTTGCATCGGGTTGAGAGTAACATCTCTCATTCTGCCGCTTACCAAATCAGGATTTAGGTATACATTACCATACATCCCGCTCATAGACCGTGCAAATTCTATAACTGACCAAGTTTCTTTCTCAGTTAGCAAGGGTTCTTCTGAGTTGTTTTTTATTTCATCATTTTCTGCCATTATGCTCCTTTCTAGGATACAGTAAACGCTGCCAAGAACGCTTCTTCATCAGTTCCTGTATTCCTGTCTTTCAATAGCTCTGTATCCATTAAGGACACGTAATAATTAAGATAACTGCACGAGGTATAACGGTCTTTTCTAGCCCCGGCAGGTTCAATCAAACGAACTAATCCATTCGCTAATGCCATTTCCAATGCAATCGATTCGTTTATCAGTAAGGTTGTTTGTAAATGTGCTTGCAGCAAATATGCTCTGATACCAGTATTATCTTGGTCTAAGATATCTTTGTTGCCAGATTTTATCAAAAAGTCCTCCTCGGTATTATCATCAACTAAAAACGTCAATAATTTTTTCTTTAGCCTTTCCCTGAATTTAACTGCTATCATCGAGTTTAACTGTGCGGTAGCAGAGATTGGGAAGATACAACCCTTTGCTTCTTTCCCAAGAGTTCTGGCTATCAGTTCTTCATAAACCTTGTCGTCAACATTTTCGGAATTCATCGCCGTATAAGGCGGATACTCAATATTTCTTGTCTCATCCTTGGTTACAGATGAAAGCGCATCGAACACACTAATACCCGCATTTGCCAAGTCTAATACAAGAATATCTCCCTGAAACTCCTCATATATTTGTTTTATACGCAAAGCTTGTAAACTTGTATTTTTGCCATTATGGGATTCCATATAGCATATTTCTGTCATCCAACCTTTCCTGCTTGGGAATAATCTTCCGCAAGTTATAATCGTATTATCGTTCGTAGACCCGGCACGCATAGCCACGTCTACAGAAACAATACGCATTTCGTCTCCTGTTTTTGGTATATCGTAAGGGTTTTTTCTTGTGGTTATATACATCTCATCGGTTATTGGTCTCCAACTTCTTTTTATGGAACGATTGAACAAGCCAAGCTTATAAAAAGAATTTGTTGAAGAGCCATACGGGATATTGCCATATTCCATCAAGAAAGTAATTGGGTCGAGGTCTCTTTTCTCCTTTGCCATCTGCTTTTTGGTTTTTATGCCATGATGTAAAGATATCCAGTAATCAAAGAAAATTCCCTTGATATCCGGGTCATCGTTTGCCATCATCTTTATGAATTTCTTGGCTTCCGCCCACCATTCATAGGATTTATAATATACGCTCGAAATAATGATTTCCAAAGGTTCTTCCCGTAGCTCTTCTGTTTCCGCATATTCTGCCTTTTTCAGATATGGAGGTTGACGAGCAACCAAGAAAGGGCGTATGATTGAATCAATGATAACAGTTGGAATTAAACGCCTTTCCTCCAGCACGGTTACATGACTTCTGTGCCCACGTCCACCTTCACCCGATACCACCACGTTTATTTTTGAACCGTTTACAAAGGTCATTTCCCATTTGTTCTGGTTGGTGACAATGCTTACGGTTTCTCTTGCAATATTAGGGTGTTCGTTATGCAGACTGACACATTTTTCAGAGATAATTAAGCCAGCCTGTGCTTTTGTAGAAGAAGCCAAAGCCACGATTGTACCCGGATAAAGAATGCAACGCGCAATTGCATATACAGCGATAAGCCAACTTTTTGCACTGGCGCGAGACGCATATCCAATAAATTCAGTAGAACGGGAAATAAGATTAATCCAAAAACGCTGATAAGGATATAGTTTTACATCCATGTAATGTTCCACAAAATAGCTAGGGTTTTTTCTGTAGAAAGTAATCCAAGATTTTAACCTGTCTATTTTCTGTCTGGTCATTCCCTTGTCTGTCACCATTTTAACAGGCTCGCCCTGTCTAGAATAAGGTTTCATGTTTCTCAGAAAAGGGGAATCGGTTCTCTGTATTTTTTTTGGCATGGCGTTATTCCTCGTCTACCGTTCCATCGTCAATGCCTTCAAATTTAGCGGTTTCCTCATCGGTTAATGCAAACTCGTCTTCGTCCTTATCTCCTTCTTCTACGTTAAAATCTTTACTGTTTGTGATAAAATTTTTTAAAGGTCTTACCACGTATTTTTGAAAATATTCTTCCACATTGCCTACATCTCTATACATATCTCCGCGCGGGTCGGTGGATAGCCATTGCGCTGGCTCTTCTTTTTCTATATCCTCTATCCATAGCCCAAATGTTTCCAAGCCTTTATCGGCGTTGGCTGCATTAACAGCGTTTGGAGAGATAGCCAGATGTATCATTAACTCCTGCAACTCTTTTACCAACTTGGAAGTATCGTTCGGTGGGGTGTTTGCCCTTGCAGATTTAATATCCAGCATGGTATAACATACCTGCTTGAGTAAAACAATTTCTGCATAGGTATCTGCTTTATGGGTTTGCTTGAAATTTGCATATTGCTGTTCCAAAAACTCAATATCGTCTCTTTTTAAATCCTTACCCCAAAATGTAACAACATCCTGCGGAATAGGTATCTCTTTGGTATTGATTGCTTCGGTAGTGAAAATAGTACCTACATCTTCATAGGTCTGGTCTTCCATACCTTGTTTATCCATGCTCTTTTTAGTAGCGGTCAATTTCATTTTAAAAATACTAAAGATGGCGTTGACTTTCTTTCCACTTTCCAGCAGAGTATTGATGTGAGCCTTTGTTGCAGAAACAGCCTCATTGGAAAATTGCACGTTCAAAGACGTGCATAGTTTATGTATCGTCTTTTCCATGCTGTTACTTTCTGCATACAATTTATCATACATCAATTGGATGCAATCTTTGCAAACGCTCATCAAACCGTTCGCATCAATAAAGCCAGCATCCACGCAATCATAGAATTCCGAAGCAGGGCGCATTTGCATACACTTTCTGCAATAGGATTCTTTGATAACAACACCTGTCTTGGTGGTTATTTCTTTCAATTCTCTTGGCATTTCGCCCTCCAGACAAACATAAAATCTGAATTTTATTTGGTGCGGAAGGAATCGAACCTTCCTAAACAGCCAGTGCACCGGTTTTTATAATTAACCCTGTGGGACTTCTGAAGCAGGGATGGGTTCAGGAGCAGGTGGAACAACTGGAGCAGGGGCAACTTTATCTATCTCAGCTTGTATTCCTGCTACTACTGTGGTGATTTGCTGTGCATTGACAGCAATAGCAGCCAAAAGTTTGCTCTCTATATCGTTGGCTAATTCTTCTATCTTGGCAGTAGCAAGATTACCCTGTACAACAAGGTCAGCCAGAGCCGCATTTACAATATCAACACTAACCATTTCTATTCTCCTTTCCAAATACTTACTTTTTACTTTTAGGAAATAAGTTTGTTATAAAAGCTTCAATCAAACCACTACAGCTTCCGTTTACGGGGCTTGGGTTTGGGCTTGGGTTTTCTAAAGGGAGTTCGACTGCGGTGACAGCTTCTCCTCCATTTCTAAGTAATAGAGTAAGGTCTGCTTCCGAAATATAAGCCTTGCCGTTTATACCCCATCCGCCATCCCAAGAATTCTGAATGCCGTATAGATTGTTCTCGGTAACCTCGTTTATTAAATAAGCATGCCCACCTGCCACATCTCCTGTGGCGTGCACAATGTTATCCGCATCCGGGGTGAACATGTTATTTGTCCATGTCGTACCCATGATAACTGGGCCTTGAGTGAGCAACCAGTATTTTAGTTCTGCAACAGATGCAGCAAACGCATAAGCGTTCATTCTACCTGCGCTTTTTAGCACCTTTGCGATAGAGCGTACACTTGAACCGTTTTCTTGATTTGGTTCTCCATCAATTATTTTACATTTATAATAGAAATTATGCCCATCCTGATTAGTATAATTATCCTGCACAGGATTGCAGATACCCCAATCCGCACCGCTAAAGCCCACGCAGTGTGGGGTTTCTCCTTGGTTTAAAGGCTCAGCAAGAAAATCCCACTTCATGCTTTTAGGGACTGGAAGGTTATAATAATCCTTTGCCATAAACGCAGAGAGAGCCATATCTCTTGCATCGAACGCGGAAGGATTTCTACCAAGATAAAATTTCATATGCTCTCCAATATATATGGGCGGGGGATTCACCCCGCCCATACTCTAATTGATATTAACTAACAAAGTAAAGGTCTAGTTTTTTAACGCCGTTCATTGTACCGGCGACAGACCAAACACACAGGCTGAGCGTAGCACTAGCGGTAAACGAACCAGCATCATTTGTGCCATTGAAATCATGTGCAAGCAAAAGAGCAGCATCGTTTAGGGCAACCGGCAAGCCGATTTTAACACCACGACCAAGGGATACCGTATCACCCGGAGCGCTTCTGGCAGGAAAATCAATGGAAGTAATTGTTGCGAAAGCCACAACACCATTTGTAGTGGTAGCATTCCCTTCAGCAATCGTATCGCTGACAACATTACCGGCATAATCCGTACCATGCACAACTACGTTGCCAACTTGGTTGGCGGACGTAGTGATGCTAACTGTTCTTGGTACATCCGGGCTGGTGATACCGGTGATAACACCGGGTTGTGCTAGTCCGGTCAAAGTAAGGGCTGCGTGTACAGAAACCAAATCGTCCACGAGAGGGGCAGTGGTATATTTTACCTCAGCAACCGCAGAAAAAATACCCGTAGAAGAAGATGGTGGAGTAATTCCACCCGTGAGAATTGTGCCAAGACCACCGGCACGCTGTGAAGCAACGTTCATATGGTCTAAATCATAAATCATTTTCGCAGTTAAGGCTTTTGACATTTTAAATTATCCTTATATTAATTGACAAAGTAAAGGTCAACTTTTTTAACGCCATCCATTGTTCCGCTGATAGCGCAGACGCATAGGCTGAGAGTTGCACTAGGAGTAAACGCACCGCCATCGGCTGCACCATCGAAATCATGTGCAAGCAGAAGTGCGGCATCTGCCAGAGCTACCGGCAAACCAATCTTAGCACCACGCCCAATAGAAACCGTATCTGTACCAGCATGCGTCTGTACAGGGAAGTCAATTGACGTAATCGTTGCGAAAGCAACCACACCCAAAACTTCTACAGCAGCATTCAAAGCAATCGTATCGCTGACAACTGTGCCAGCATAATCTGTGCCGTGAATTACAACGTTACCGCCGATACCAGCCGCATTACCCTTGATGGTAACATTTCTTGGCACATCTGGCTGAATGATACCAGCGGTATAACCAGTCTGTGCAAGAGCAGTCAGCGGAATTGCTGCGAGTGTACCGGTTGCGCTTTTAACAGAAGGAGCGGTAGTATATTTTATACGTGAAACCGCAGAAAAAGTACCCGTAGATGAAGATGGCGGAGTAATTCCACCTGAGAGAATCGTACCGAGACCACCAGCACGCTGTGAAGCGACATTCATGTGGTCTAAATCATAAATCATTTTTGCAGTTAAAGCTTTTGACATTTTGTATCCTCCTTGATTGGATTGATTAAATTGTTCGTCAGGCAAGCATCGAAGTCTTGAGTGGCGAGATGAATGAAAAACATCGCATGTGTGCGATGGTATAACTTATAAAATTTTGCCTAACCCTCAGCGTCTACTTCTGCCCAATCAGTACCAGTCCATCTTTTTAATTTTTTTGAGGTGAACGTAGCTCCATCATAAACTTCTAGTTTTGCTTTTACCCAAGCAGTACCCGTCCATCTTTTTAAAATACCATAATATGTAGTAAGTAGTTCGAAATTAACTCTATGAAAAGTTGGTAGGGTATAGGCGACTTCATCAAAATCTATCGCATCTAAAGATGGTTCACTATACGAAGATAGTATGGATTGATATGTGCTTATGTCTGGTTTGATATAGGCAGATGTAAGGGAAAAATTTACAGCATCAAGTGCGGGTTTATTGTATATCATATTTTACCTCTATTGAGATAAAAACGGGCTTCCGGGTGCAGTGTAATAAACACCTCCGGTTGTATACTGAACAAATGCCGCACCTACCTTGCCGGATACAATTGATGAACTCCATGTTCCATCAGTTGGTGTTGTAATTACTTCAACAAGGATTGGATTGGTTAGTAAGTTGTCGTCTGCTTGAATCACAATAACTTTTGCACCTACAACCGGAGAAGCGTTCAGTGTAACCGTACCGCTGATTGAAAATGTTGATAATGCCTCTTCTTCAAACATAACTTCAACAAAGTAGTTATTAGCTATAGCAGAATTACTTGTTCCTGCTGCCGCAATTACTTGAACCAGAATCTCATCACTTGGACGAAGTTTAAATTCCATACCTGCGTTGCCGACTATACCGGGCAACAGATTTTTTCCAATATTAGGTCTCTGTTGTTCAACTGCTGTATGCATCCTGTTATCAAATTTTTCCCATATAGTAATTCCGGGGGTAGCAGTAATACGAGCCATTTCTAGTAATGCTGCCCTGAATACCACATTGGGGTCAGATGACTGTGTGGTATCAAATCCGGTTTTTTCCACAAGTTGTCCGCCGCTTATTGCTGTAGCCCTGCTTGCTCTTAACAAAGGGGTCACTACTGCAAGAACTACTGTATCATCTACTGAAATGTTTATTGAACGAATATTTACATTTACGCGCGATGCAGATTGGTTTTCAATAGAAAACAGGTTCTGAGTGACAGCATCGTTCCCCAAAATAACATGGGTTCTAGCCATCCCTCTATACGTTATGGTCATTTACACCTCTTCCCAAGCACATGCCACAATATAATGGTTGGTTGCAGGGTTAGAACCACCTGCTGGAGCAACAACCTGAACCAGCATAGCTTGATTCTGACGAAGAATAAAATCTTGTGTATCAACAATATAAGGCAATAACTCACTATCGGGCATGAGTATCTGTCCAACAGCGGTATGCACGCGCATCACGAACTGTTCCCATATAGCATCACCTGCCGTGGCGGTAGGGCCGGAGTTTGCACCACCATCAGATGATGTTGAGCATCGGCAGATAGTATTGGCATTAGATGAATTGTTGGTGTCAAACTGAGCCTTGTTAAGAGTAGTACCACCAGTGGGTACGCCTGTTGCTCTTGACACACGATAAATAGGTGTAACGGTTGCAAGTGCAACTGTTTCATCTGCCATCACAATTAAACGCCTTATCTTTACCAAGTTCGACCCGTCTATGTTCTCAATTGAGAAAAGGTTTTGAGGCGTAGCTGCTGTACCTACCATACGCCATGTAGCGACTGAAAAATATCCTGCCATTTTTATCTCCTTTTAATTTGTATCAACCCATAGGTCTCCGGCAACAGCACCTATAGGGCTTACCGTATCAACCGTTATTGTTGTTAATCCATTTCCGGTTATACCTGGGCCGGTTACACCAGTATCTCCTATACCAGTCACACCAGTATCGCCAGCAACAGTAGAAGCTGCTCCGGTAACGCCCGTAGCACCTATACCGGTAACACCTGTAGCACCGGTAATTCCGCCCATGCCGGTTACACCGGTATCACCCGGATTACCCAAGCCGGTTACTCCCTGTATTCCTTGGGAAACATATTTCCATGTAGCCGTCACCGGGTCATAATATTTTAATTGTGACATGCGCTATGCTCCTTCTTGCTGATTAATTTATGCTGTTCTAGTCCATTGATAAACACCAGAATCGCCTTGTACTACACCGGTAGCTCCCCAAGTACCGCCAAACAAACCTCCGGGGTCTGTACTATCAAGAGATAAATAAATAATTCCAACAGGATAGACATCCAGTAGAGAAACAACACCCGGAATTCCTTGCACACCCGTAACTCCCGTATCGCCGCCTATGATGGAAGCCATGCCGGTGATGCCTGTATCTCCTGCTATTCCCAAGCCTGTAATTCCAGTATCACCAGCTATCGTAGAAGCCATACCGGTAACGCCTGTATCCCCTGATAATCCCAAACCTGTTACACCGGTATTGCCTATATCACCTGCCGTACCAGTTATTCCGGTGTCTCCGGGTACTATAGAAGCTAAACCGGTAACTCCGGTCTCACCAATATTTCCCGGCCCGCCAGCACCTGTTACGCCTGTATTTCCGATTATTCCTAATCCTGTAACTCCGGTATTGCCAGCATTACCCGGAGTGCCAGCACCGGTTACACCGGTTTGTCCTAATAAGCCGGTAACACCGGTTGTGCCTTTGTAACCTCTTACTCCCGTGTTGCCTGTAAATCCTTGAACACCATCAGTACCCGGAGTTCCGGGTATACCTTGCAAACCAGTAGCGCCTGTTGCGCCTCCGGGGTCGCCTTGTGCACCGGTTACTCCGGTTTCACCATCTATACCGTTTGTACCAGCCAAACCAGTTACACCAGTCGCACCACCGGGGTCACCGGTTGCGCCTGTGATACCTGTATCTCCTTGTGTTCCAAAGCTTGTAGTAGAAACCGTGACAAGTATGCCGGTTGTATTATTTATGATAGGAGTAATATCCATTTTCTGCCTCCTGCTATTTAACACGCAATACCAGTACACCCGCTAGAACAGTTTGAACATAACTGTCAGGTGCTGGTGTTGTCCAGTTCATATACCAACCATGCTTTGCCGGTAACAAGTTTATCAAATCATTTTCTGTTATTATTATATTCATCTGTCCTAGCGAATAATTGGTCACATCAACAGTAACTTCAATTTCGCTGCTGCCATCTTCAGGAATGACGTAGGCATTAAAAGTATAATCTGTTAAATCCATATTAAAAACGTTATCCTGATAAGTATATTGCCATTCGATTGAAAAAACGAGGTCGTTGCCTTTGACCATTTCAATGTTTAATTCGCCCGGAACTTGAGTAACATAATTACTTACTGTCGAATTTGTCATATATCGACCTCCTTTTTAAAATCATTATTTTATTTCAAACGTTCTATGCAAACCTCACAAACCTGCCATGTATCATATTTAGCATTATCTTCTGCAAAAGCAAGGTACAGGTTTTGCGCACCTGAGGTAACCGCTGTGCTTGCCGGGGTTAGAACTGTTATTTCCGCATTTGAATCCGTACCCTCTGCGGTGGTAATATGATTCTGGCAAACTCCTGTTGTCCAGATATGAGTAGTATCTACACCGGTTAGAATGAATTCAACAGCCCAATATGTTGTTTGGGTTGTACTTGTTGCTATTGGTATAAAAAAATATGGCGATAATTGAGTAGCACCCCAAAAACATGCCATCTCAGCGTTTCTTGCACTACTGCTAGAAGCTTGAAAGTTACCAATTGCTTTTACTCTCCAAACACTACCAGCAGCCGCCGTACTCGACAATACAGGCGATGGATTATTATAGCTGGTTGTTGACATGGTGTATGTCCAGTCAGCGGTTAAACCAACCGATATACCGAGATACACACCCATTGCACCGGTTTGCCCTGTTACCCCGGTTGCACCCGATGTGAGTCCGGTTACACCTATTCTTGTAGCACCGGTTATGCCTATTGCACCGGTCACACCTGTTTGACCCTTCAAACCGGTAACTCCTGTATTGCCTATTAGATTTACACCTGTTATGCCGGTTAACCCCTGCGAGCCGGTTACTCCGGTTGCACCCGTAGTTCCGGTTGCACCGGGTTTTCCCAAACCGGTAACTCCAATCGCACCGGTTACACCCGTGCTACCCACTTTTCCTGTTTGCCCGGTTATTTGTAAACCGGTAACGCCTGTTTTGCCCTGCAAACCGGTGACTCCTGTCGCACTACCCTGTAAGCCGGTAACGCCGGTACTGGTTATTCCGGTAACACCCACCAAGCCAGTAACACCGGTATTGCCCCCTGCACCGGTTACTCCGGTTGCACCCGCACCGCCTAAACCTGTAATTCCCTGTAAGCCGGTAACTCCGGTATTAGTACCCGGTAAACCGGTTACGCCAATAGCGCTTCCTAAACCAGTTACACCGGTATTACCTAATACTCCTACGGAAACATATTTCCAACTAGAAGTGCCAGCATCCCAAATTTTTAATTGTGACATATGGCTCTCCTTTTATTTTAAGCGTTCCATTGTAACTTGTTGAATAACCCAACTATCAGTAGCAACCGCAACACTCATTGAGAAACGTAAGTCGAGCGTTTGTGCACCACTGGTGACAGTAGTTGACCCTAGGGCTAAACACGTAAGTTCGGCGGCAGAATCTGTTCCACCAGCAGTGCTAAGGTTGTTGTAGAATATTCCTTCGCTATATACGGTAGTTGTATTGCTTCCGACTATATAATAATCCAAAGCCCATTGGGTTGTCTGCGCAGTGCTTGTTTTTACTACTACAGCAAAATTTCCCAATGCCGTTGAAGCCCAATATGCGGCGATTTGTGCGTTTCTAGCTGTTGCTGAACTTACAGCCGTAAACTTACCGTATGCACGAATTCTCCATACGCTTCCGCTTGCTGCTGTCTGGTTTGTTAAAGTGATACCCCCTGTAGTATATGTGACAGTATCATTAATGGTTGTAGTGCTGGTCAAACCTCCTGAGAATGAAAGCTGTGCACCGGTTACACCAGTAGCACCAGTCACTCCTGTCGCAGATGCACCGGTTACACCAGTATTACCAACACTACCTGTAACACCGGTTTGCCCTGCTGCACCGGTAATGCCCGTTAGTCCTAACAAACCGGTAACACCCGTATTACCTACTGTGCCTCCCCCGCCAGTAATTCCTTGTTGACCAGTTACACCGGTTTGCCCTTTTGCAGACGGCCCTGTAACTCCAGTATTGCCTACTGTTGTTCCGGTAACACCTGTATTGCCAGCAGCACCTGTTCTACCGGTTATACCTTGCAAACCAGTTACACCGGTTGCACCTGTAATGCCAGTAGCTCCTATTGCACCTGTAACACCGGTGTTTCCTATTGCACCAGTTACCCCTGTTGCCCCTTTTCCAGTAACCCCCGTGTTACCAACTAAGCCGGTTACACCGGTTGCTGCTGATGATGAAATTCCAGTAACTCCTGTGTTTCCTAATGTTCCTGTAAGACCCTGTAAACCGGTAACACCGGTATCACCGGCTGAACCCGTAACACCTGTAGCGCCGATACCAGTTACACCAGTATTGCCAACTACTCCTTGAGAGACGTATTGCCAGCTAGACGTGCCAGCGTTCCAAATTTTTAATTGTGACATATGCGCCTCTTTTCCTTATTCCAGACGTTCTATGGAAATTTGGTCAATAGTAAAAACATCGCCAGTACGCGGTAAAAACAAAAATTGGAAATCAATAGTTTGTGCGCCACTGCTAACCGTAGTGCTGGCTGTTTGCATTAAAATTATCTCGCCAATAGTATCTGTACCATCTGGTTTTGCAAGATGGTTGAAAAGGACTGCCTTAGTATATACGGTAGTCGTATCACCGCCGATTATATAATAATCGCACTCCCAACCCGCTGTGAAAGCACTGCCGGAGGCTGATAGTGCCCCCGATATGGCAGGTAAGGCAGTTGCACCCCAAAACGCTTTCATATAAACAGTATTTGCTGATACCGAAGTTCCAGTTATAAGCTTGCCGTTTGCGCGAATTCTCCATGATGATGTTGCTGTTGCTGTTTGACTTGTTAAAGTAACGCCGCCAGTAATATAACTTGCACTGTTAATAGTTGCGGGGCTGAGTAAAGCACCGGAATATGACAGGAACGCCCCGGTTACGCCAGTTGCTCCAGCATTTCCTCCGAGACCAGTAACACCTGTTGCACCGCCAGCGTCGGTTTGTCCTGTTACTCCGGTTGCTCCGGTTGTGCCGGTTATTCCCTGCAAACCGGTGACTCCTGTACCGCCCAAGCCGGTTACTCCTGTAGCGCCTTTAACCCCGGTTACTCCTGTAGCACTCGCTATACCGGTTACACCAGTGCTGCCAGCCAATCCTGTTACACCGGTGCTGTTACTTAATCCTGTTACCCCTGTAGCTCCTGTAACACCTGTTGCCCCCACTAAGCCGGTTACACCTGTTAAACCAGTTAATCCGGTTACACCAGTATTGCCGGTTAAACCGGTAACCCCGGTAGCTCCTAGACCTGTAACTCCTGTATTACCTGCTAATCCGGTTACACCCTGCGTACCGGTTACACCAGTTGCACCCACGCTTCCACTATTTGCTCCAGTATAACCTTGTATACCGGTTACACCAGTATTACCGTCCAAACCAGTAACTCCCGTATTTCCTGTACCTGCAACTCCTGTATTGCCGGGTGACCCTTGAGAGACGTATTTCCAACTGGTATCGCCCAAATTATATGCTTTTAAGTTTGGCATGATACGTTTCTCCTTTCCAATAAAACTCTTCTTTTATGTTATGCAGGATAGATGCGAGCAAAAGAATATGCAAGGGTTATACCACCCGCATTAGCCCACTTTAGGGTTACATCTCCTCCAGTTCCCCATCCGCCTGTTGTATAAACACATCTTCTATAAGTACAAGCCTGTTTCCAAGAACCATCTGGCGATTGTCCACCCCACCAGCTTGTGGAATAAGGGGATACTATCTCTTGATTTGCGACATCTGCGATATAGTTATTCCCTGAATTATTCCAACCACCAACAACTCCCCACAACATTTCATCCGCACCCAATGTGATTGTTGTAGTGATTGGGTCTGACGCTCCTGTACTACCAGAACCGGTGGCAGCAGTCGTTTGGTTAACCCCGAACATGCTCACGCACCAATATGAACCCCACATATCACTAGCACCTACGGTTTGGAAATCAACTGTATTTGCTCCTGTAGATGGATTTTTTTTATAAAAAATATAACTATATGTACTACCGGTGACACGTGTATCTAGTTGTGTCATTGCAGCACCGTTATAGGTAGCCGTGATAGTATCATTACCACCAACTCCATATGATACAAATAAAAACAGTGCCCTGTTACCGAATTCAGTACCCACTGTATGCGTCCAACTTACATCATTAGCTCCAGATGTTGTTCCATAAGTTATATTGTCCAATAGGATTGGAGGAGGAGCGGGATTTGCATATTGTTTCAGCATTAATCCAACATGAACATTTGGGGTACTAGGATAACCCCAAGTTATTGCTTCCGTGTTAGTTCCGGTAAGAAGGCTACATTCTGCTACTGAGAGGTTGCCGGTAACGCCGTTAGCGTCTATTACCATTGTTGAAGGTGAGTTAGCAAAAAGAGGGTCGGTTTGTCCTAGTGTTGCAAAAAAACTCACACACACATCACCGGGTACGGGTTTGAACTTTATTGTTGAACTAACCCTAGTATAATAATCTTTGACACATTCACCAATACTACCTACATTATCCCAAGAACTGGCAACAAAAGCCATATCTTGTGCAACCGCAGTGGTTACCACTACGTTGTGTGCCCCTGATGCCGGGAGATTCGTTTCCAATAAATACCATATTTGAATGGCTATATCTCCTTGCAAGTTATCGGTAATACAGCATGTCATTGATGTAGCATTATATGTAACTCCTGTGGCATAACCACTAGAACGATACGCTGTAGCTACAAGAAGGCATCTGCTGAAATTTCCATCGATTGTATGGCTGAACGTGGAAGTTGTTTCTCCGCCCACATATGTTACATACTTAGTTACAGCATCCAAAGTAGGACTAAGAACTACTGTTTTTTGATTATCGGGTAGCCCAAAACTATCAAGTTGCCCGACATTGTATCTCATTCTTTCGTGTGTTATTGCCATATTACGTTATCCTATTTACAAAACCGTGTATCACCATTTTGTTTGCAACAGATGCAAACGCTGTGACAACCAGAGAATTTTGTAATACCAATCCGGGTACAACAAGCATCAAGCCGTTATTGGCTTCAACATAATTAATGATGTTGCCGTTTGGCACGGTAGTTTCACCCCACTCGATAGTTAATTTACCTCTTTGAGTATCGCTGTTAAAACAATACAACCATATTTCGTCCCAACTTGAAGTGCCAGTTACCGCTGTATGAATGGTAGTACCGGTGGTAGCCGTAGCTACCACCTTTATGCCTTTTCCGTTTGTACTACCTGATAGAATTACTTTAGCAAAAGTTGACATTTAGGTAACTCCTATGAGAATATTTGAACTTGAATTATATCAGCACCACCGCTGCCAGTACCGGTTACACCAGTAGCACCACTTATTCCTGTTATACCAGTAGCACCACCGGCAGGGCCTGACGGCCCAGTTGTGCCTGTAGAACCAGTTGTACCAGCACCGGTTACACCTGTTGAACCCTGTGATGGGCTTGTGTTATCGCTTGTATCCCACCACAGCCTACCGCTCAAAGTAGGTGGTGCAGCACCTGCGCTTACGTAAGGAATATCCGGCATGGTTACGGTTGTTTTGTTTGTATCATCCGCAGCCACCAGATAGTTACCTGTAAAGTTCAACACTGTTCTTTGAACAAGGGTAACACCCTCATCTTGAACGGCTGTATAAAAACTGCTACCCAAACCGGTAATACCTTGAATACCAGTAACGCCTGTATTACCAACGCCACCAGCACCGGTTACACCTGTTTGTCCTACAGTACCAGCACCAGTTACGCCAGTATTACCAACGCTACCTAAACCGGTAACGCCGGTATTACCAACGCTACCTAAACCTGTTACACCAGTATTACCAACGCTACCTAATCCAGTTACACCGGTAGCGCCGGTTGTACCAGCACCAGTAACGCCTGTATTACCAGCGCTACCTAAACCGGTAACACCAGTATTACCAACGCTACCTAATCCGGTAACGCCTGTATTACCAATACCACCGGCAGTACCGGTTACACCAGTGTTACCAACACCGGTTACACCCGTGTTACCAGCTATTGTTGAAGCAGCGCCAGTTACACCCGTATTACCGATACCGGTTACACCAGTATTTCCTACAGTTCCTGCTAGACCAGTAACACCCGTATTGCCCGTGTTACCTGCTAAACCAGTTACACCCGTATTTCCGGTGTTTCCAGTTAAACCAGTCACACCGGTTACACCAGCACCAGTCACACCAGTATTACCAGTAACACCAGTACGACCAGTTACACCAGTATCCCCATATCCAGTTTGTCCTTGGATACCTGTTACACCAGTTTGTCCTAATAGTCCGGTTACTCCAGTTACGCCAGCACCGGTGACACCTGTATTTCCAGCGTTTCCTGCTAAGCCGGTTACGCCTGTGTTGCCCGTGTTACCTGTTAATCCGGTTACACCTGTATTTCCAGTATTTCCAGTTAAACCAGTTACGCCTGTTACACCAGCACCCGTTACACCGATTGCACCGGTTACACCTGTATTGCCAGTAACTCCAGTACGACCAGTTACGCCAGTATCACCATAACCTGTTTGACCTTGAATACCTGTTATACCCGTTTGTCCGAGTAAACCAGTGACACCCGTATTACCAATTCCTGTTACACCCGTATTACCGACTAAGCCGGTTACGCCTGTATTACCAACACCGGTTACACCTGTTGCTCCTGTTACGCCTGTGTTACCTACCAAGCCTGTAACGCCTGTTACACCAGCACCGGTTACGCCTGTTGCCCCTGTTGTACCTTGTATACCGGTACGACCAGTTACTCCAGTATCACCGTCTACACCGGTTACACCCGTGTTACCAACCAATCCAGTAACACCTGTAACTCCAGCACCTGTTGTTCCTTGAATACCGGTTACGCCGGTATTACCTGCCACTGTAGAAGCAGCACCAGTAACACCCGTATTACCAATCGGGCCGGTAACTCCTGTTACACCTGTTACACCAGTAGCACCAACAGGGCCTGTTACACCGGTCATGCCGGTTACGCCAGTCGAACCAGTTACACCGGTTCTACCGGTTACACCTGTATCGCCATAACCAGTTTGTCCTTGAATACCAGTCACACCGGTTTGACCAAGTAGACCTGTCACACCAGTTACACCAGCACCTGTTACACCTGTTTGACCTGTTATACCGGTTACACCAGTTGCACCCGTTACGCCTGTATTACCAATTCCTGTTACACCTGTTTGACCGGTTATTCCGGTAACGCCTGTTACACCTGTTACACCTGTGTTACCAATTCCGGTGACACCGGTTTGACCAAGCAAACCTGTTACACCTGTGTTACCAATTCCGGTGACACCGGTTGCACCTGTAACACCTGTTTGACCGAGCAAGCCTGTTACACCCGTGTTTCCAATTCCCGTTACACCGGTATTGCCTGTAATACCCGTTACGCCTGTTGCTCCAGTAACGCCTGTGTTTCCAATTCCTGTAACACCTGTTTGACCGAGCAAGCCGGTTACACCTGTGTTCCCAATTGGGCCGGTTACTCCGGTTACACCAGTTACTCCGGTATTACCAACTAAACCAGTTACGCCAGTATTACCGATTCCGGTAACACCTGTTTGACCAGTTATACCGGTTACACCAGTTACACCAGTTACGCCTGTATTTCCTATTCCTGTAACACCAGTATTACCAACTAAGCCAGTAACACCTGTTGTACCCGTAATACCTGTTACACCTGTAGTACCGGTAATTCCGGTAGCACCGGTTACACCAGTACGACCCGTAACACCTGTGTCGCCATATCCAGTTTGACCCTGAATACCTGTAACACCGGTTTGTCCTAACAAGCCGGTTACACCCGTATTTCCAATACCTGTAACACCAGTCTGACCGGTAATACCAGTTACTCCGGTTGCTCCAGTTACACCGGTATTCCCAATACCTGTTACGCCTGTTTGACCGAGTAATCCGGTAACTCCTGTATTACCAACCGGGCCTGTAACGCCTGTTACACCGGTTACGCCTGTATTACCAATCAAGCCAGTAACACCTGTAACACCTGCACCTGTAACACCAGTAGCACCGGTAACACCGGTTGTGCCTTGTACACCTGTTCTACCGGTTACACCAGTATCGCCATCTACTCCGGTGACACCTGTTTGACCGAGCAAACCTGTAATGCCAGTAGCACCAGTTACTCCGGTATTTCCTATACCAGTTACGCCGGTTTGTCCTAATAAGCCTGTCACACCGGTATTACCAATTCCTGTTACACCGGTAGCTCCAGTTACTCCGGTTTGACCAAGCAAACCAGTAACACCAGTAGCACCTACCGGGCCTGTTACACCAGTAACACCGGTTACGCCGGTTGCTCCGGTAACTCCGGTTCGACCAGTAACGCCTGTATCACCGTCTACGCCAGTAAATCCTGTTAAACCAGTAACGCCTGTCTGTCCTAATAATCCGGTAACACCTGTATTTCCAATACCAGTTACACCAGTACCACCCGTTATTCCTGTAACACCGGTTGCTCCGGTTACGCCCGTATTGCCTATACCTGTAACGCCCGTGTTACCTACTAAACCGGTTACACCTGTTGTTCCGGTAATGCCTGTTACACCTGTAGTGCCGGTAATACCAGTAGCACCAGTGACTCCAGTTCGACCAGTTACGCCAGTATCACCATAGCCAGTTTGACCTTGTATACCAGTAACACCGGTTTGACCAAGCAAGCCAGTAACACCAGTATTTCCTATACCGGTCACACCGGTTTGTCCTAATAAACCAGTTACGCCTGTGTTACCGGTTATACCCGTAACACCTGTTACACCAGTAACACCAGTTTGACCGAGTAAACCAGTAACGCCAGTATTACCAATTCCTGTTACACCGGTTGCTCCCGTAACACCAGTTTGTCCTAACAAGCCAGTAACACCGGTAGCACCAACTGGGCCTGTAACTCCGGTTACTCCGGTTACTCCGGTTGAACCAGTGACTCCAGTACGACCAGTTACACCGGTATCGCCATCTACTCCGGTAAAGCCAGTTAATCCGGTAACACCGGTTTGTCCTAATAAGCCAGTGACACCAGTAGCACCTACCGGGCCTGTAACTCCAGTTACTCCGGTTACACCTGTTTGACCAAGTAAACCTGTGACACCTGTGTTACCAATTCCGGTTACTCCGGTTGCACCTGTTATACCAGTAGCGCCTGTAATTCCAGTAACTCCTGTTGCTCCCGTAACACCAGTATTTCCTATACCGGTAACACCTGTATTACCAACTAATCCGGTGACACCCGTGTTTCCGATTCCTGTAACTCCAGTTGCTCCAGTAACACCTGTTGTACCCTGTACACCGGTTCTACCAGTAACACCCGTGTCACCGTCTACTCCGGTGACACCCGTTTGTCCGAGCAAACCAGTAACACCTGTTGCTCCAGTTACTCCCGTGTTACCGATACCGGTAACACCTGTATTACCAACTAATCCGGTAACACCCGTAACTCCAGCACCGGTAACGCCTGTTGCACCGGTAACGCCTGTCGTTCCTTGTACACCGGTTCTTCCAGTTACGCCGGTATCACCATCTACGCCTGTTACACCGGTTTGCCCAAGCAGACCGGTTACCCCTGTTGCACCAGTTACACCGGTTTGTCCTAATAGACCGGTCACACCAGTATTACCTACTAAACCAGTAACGCCGGTTGCACCAGTTACTCCGGTATTTCCAATTCCTGTAACACCAGTATTACCTACTAAACCAGTAACGCCGGTTGCACCAGTTACACCAGTTTGACCTAACAATCCAGTTATACCCGTATTACCAACTAATCCAGTAACACCGGTTGCGCCTGTAATTCCTGTAACGCCAGTAGCACCAGTTACACCAGTAGCACCAGTTACACCTGTTCGACCAGTTACACCTGTATCACCATATCCAGTTTGACCCTGAATACCAGTGACACCAGTTTGTCCTAATAAGCCAGTGACACCCGTATTACCGATACCGGTAACACCAGTTTGTCCTGTAATACCTGTCAACCCTGTAGCACCAGTTATACCAGTTTGACCTAATAAACCAGTCACGCCTGTATTGCCGGTTATTCCTGTGACACCCGTTGCTCCGGTTACTCCCGTGTTGCCTATACCAGTAACGCCTGTATTACCAACTAATCCTGTAACACCGGTAACTCCTGCACCTGTCACACCGGTTGCTCCGGTAACACCAGTTGTACCTTGTACGCCAGTTCTTCCGGTTACTCCTGTATCACCATCTACTCCGGTGACACCTGTTTGTCCTAGTAATCCGGTTACGCCCGTAACTCCTGCACCGGTAACTCCAGTAGCTCCAGTTACGCCAGTTTGACCAAGCAAGCCTGTAATACCAGTAGCACCAACCGGGCCTGTTACCCCTGTAACACCAGTTACGCCAGTTGCTCCGGTGACTCCAGTTCGACCAGTTACGCCGGTATCACCATCTACGCCGGTGACACCCGTTTGACCAAGCAAACCCGTAACACCCGTTTGCCCTAGTAAGCCGGTGACACCTGTATTGCCGATACCCGTAACTCCTGTTTGACCAAGTAAACCAGTAACGCCAGTAGCACCGGTTATACCGGTAACCCCGGTTGCTCCGGTGATACCTGTTTGTCCTAATAGACCTGTTACACCTGTTACACCAGCGCCAGTTATACCTGTTTGACCAAGCAAACCAGTAACGCCGGTATTACCAACTAAACCTGTAACGCCTGTTGCACCAGTTACGCCGGTTTGTCCAAGTAAACCAGTTACGCCGGTATTACCAACTAAACCTGTAACGCCCGTTGCACCGGTGACACCTGTTTGACCAAGTAGACCAGTTACTCCTGTAGCACCAGTTATACCGGTAACGCCAGTTGCTCCGGTTACACCGGTTTGTCCTAATAATCCGGTAACACCGGTGTTACCCACTAATCCGGTAACGCCAGTTGCTCCGGTTACTCCTGTATTTCCAATACCGGTTACACCCGTGTTACCAACCAAACCGGTTACACCAGTTGTACCCTGTATACCTGTAACGCCTGTAGCACCGGTTACTCCGGTAGCACCAGTAACGCCAGTGCGACCAGTAACACCCGTATCTCCGTATCCAGTTTGACCCTGAATACCGGTAATGCCGGTTTGTCCTAATAAACCAGTAACACCTGTGTTACCTATACCTGTTACACCAGTTTGACCGAGTAAACCGGTAACGCCTGTGTTTCCAACTAATCCTGTAACACCGGTTGCTCCGGTAATGCCTGTCTGTCCTAATAAGCCGGTAACTCCTGTTACTCCAGCACCAGTAACACCAGTTGCTCCAGTAATACCCGTTGCACCGGTGATTCCTGTTACACCTGTATTGCCCGTAATTCCGGTTAATCCGGTTGCTCCGGTAATGCCCGTTTGTCCTAACAAACCAGTTACACCCGTATTACCAACTAACCCGGTAACTCCGGTTGCACCTATAATTCCTGTGACTCCTGTCGCACCAGTTATACCGGTTTGTCCTAATAAGCCAGTAACTCCGGTATTGCCGATACCTGTTACACCGGTCTGTCCTGTTATACCAGTTACACCGGTTACGCCAGTAACACCAGTGTTACCAATACCAGTAACGCCTGTTTGTCCAAGCAAACCGGTAACACCGGTGTTTCCAATTCCTGTAACACCCGTGTTACCTGTAATACCGGTAACGCCTGTTGCGCCAGTGACACCCGTGTTTCCAATACCAGTTACACCAGTACCACCGGTTATACCCGTAACTCCGGTTGCACCGGTAACGCCTGTTTGTCCTAACAAGCCAGTTACGCCTGTGTTGCCAGCCAATCCTGTAACGCCTGTAGTGCCGGGTAATCCTGTAACACCCGTGTTACCTATACCAGTAACACCGGTCTGTCCTGTAATTCCGGTTACACCAGTAACACCAGTTATACCAGTTTGTCCTAATAAACCAGTAACACCTGTGTTACCCGTAATGCCGGTTAATCCTGTTGCTCCAGTTACACCAGTATTACCTATACCTGTTACACCAGTGTTTCCGACTAATCCGGTAACCCCTGTTGCACCAACTGGGCCGGTTACTCCGGTCATGCCAGTTACACCGGTTGCACCGGTTACTCCGGTTCGACCAGTAACGCCAGTATCTCCATAACCAGTCTGACCCTGAATACCAGTAATACCTGTTTGACCAAGTAAGCCTGTAACACCAGTGTTTCCAATTCCAGTAACACCAGTTTGTCCGAGTAAACCGGTAACTCCTGTATTACCAACTAAACCGGTTACGCCGGTTACGCCAGTTACACCAGTTTGACCGAGCAAGCCTGTAACACCAGTTACACCTGCCCCTGTAACACCAGTTGCTCCAGTTATACCGGTTTGACCAAGTAAACCTGTGACTCCTGTTTGACCGAGTAAACCAGTTACACCAGTCTGACCAAGTAAACCTGTAACACCAGTATTACCAACTAAACCGGTTACACCAGTTGCACCCGTAATACCTGTTTGACCAAGCAAACCAGTCACACCGGTTGCACCGGTTATACCAGTTTGCCCTAATAAGCCGGTAACTCCGGTTGCTCCAGTAGTACCTGTAGCACCCGTAATTCCTGTGACTCCTGTCGCACCAGTTACACCAGTATTTCCAATACCGGTTACACCCGTTTGACCGGTAATACCTGTGACTCCTGTCGCACCGGTAACACCAGTATTTCCGATTCCTGTAACACCCGTATTGCCGACCAAACCAGTGACACCTGTATTACCAATTCCTGTTACACCCGTTGCTCCAGTTATACCGGTCACACCGGTTGCACCGGTTACACCAGTATTTCCTATGCCGGTTACGCCGGTCTGTCCGGTAATACCTGTTACGCCGGTTACACCAGTTACACCCGTATTACCTATACCGGTTACTCCGGTTTGTCCTAATAAACCAGTAACACCCGTATTACCAACCGGGCCTGTAACACCGGTTACTCCGGTAACGCCAGTGTTGCCAACTAAACCAGTAACACCGGTATTTCCGATTCCGGTAACGCCTGTTTGACCTGTAATACCGGTTACGCCAGTAACGCCGGTTACACCTGTGTTGCCAATTCCTGTAACACCGGTATTACCTTGTAAACCTGTGACACCTGTAGTACCTGTTATTCCTGTTACGCCAGTAGCACCTGTTGTTCCTGTTGCTCCGGTTACTCCTGTTCGACCAGTAACGCCAGTGTCGCCATATCCTGTTTGTCCTTGAATACCAGTAACTCCGGTCTGACCTAATAAGCCAGTAACACCAGTATTGCCTATACCAGTAACACCAGTCTGACCAGTAATACCGGTAACTCCGGTGACACCTGTTACTCCGGTGTTTCCAATACCGGTTACACCGGTTTGACCTAAGAGACCGGTCACGCCTGTATTACCAGTTAATCCGGTTACACCCGTGACACCGGTTACACCAGTTTGTCCTAATAAACCGGTTACACCAGTTACACCCGCTCCGGTTATACCAGTTTGTCCTAATAGTCCAGTTACACCGGTTGCACCCGTAATACCTGTCAACCCTGTAGCACCGGTTATACCTGTCTGCCCTAATAATCCTGTAACGCCCGTATTACCGACTAACCCTGTTACTCCTGTGTTACCTATTCCTGTAACACCTGTTTGTCCTAGCAATCCTGTTACGCCAGTATTACCAACCGGGCCGGTTACTCCTGTAACTCCGGTTACACCCGTATTACCGACTAAGCCAGTAACGCCCGTGACACCTGCACCGGTAACTCCGGTTGCGCCTGTTGTACCAGTAGCTCCTGTGATGCCGGTTACGCCGGTTGCGCCAGTCGTGCCTGTTTGTCCTAATAAGCCAGTGACTCCAGTATTACCTACTAAACCTGTGACACCTGTTTGACCTGTAATACCAGTTACTCCGGTAACACCGGTTATTCCAGTATTTCCAACCAGTCCGGTCACGCCTGTTACGCCAGCACCAGTTATACCGGTATTGCCAGCGTTTCCTGTTAATCCTGTTATACCGGTATTTCCTTGGCTACCCGGAAGTCCGGGGTTGCCTTGTAAACCGGTTATACCAGTATTACCAACTAAACCGGTTACACCTGTTACACCCGCACCCGTAGTTCCGGTTGCGCCCGTAATGCCTGTAGTTCCGGTTGCACCAGTTACACCAGTATTTCCGATTCCTGTAACCCCTGTGTTTCCCGTAATTCCGGTAACACCTGTTACTCCCGTAACTCCCGTATTTCCTATTCCGGTTACACCGGTGTTACCAACCAAACCAGTAACACCTGTTACGCCAGCACCAGTAACGCCGGTTGTACCTTGTATACCCGTAACACCTGTAGTACCGGTTATTCCTGTATTTCCTTGTAAACCAGTAACGCCAGTTGCTCCGGTTGTTCCGGTTGCACCAGTTATACCTGTGCGTCCTGTAACACCCGTATCTCCATATCCGGTTTGACCTTGAATACCGGTCACACCTGTTTGTCCTAATAAGCCAGTTACACCGGTTTGTCCGAGCAAACCAGTAACACCTGTTGCTCCCGTAACGCCGGTATTTCCAACCAAACCTGTGACACCAGTTACACCAGCACCTGTTACGCCTGTTGCTCCCGTAACACCGGTAGCGCCGGTTATACCAGTAACACCGGTTGTACCAGTAACACCTGTTTGTCCTAATAAACCAGTTACGCCCGTGTTGCCAACCAAACCAGTAACACCGGTATTTCCGATTCCGGTAACGCCCGTTGCACCGGTAACACCTGTAGTACCGGGTAGTCCTGTTATGCCCGTGTTGCCTATGCCGGTAACACCGGTATTGCCAACTAATCCTGTGACACCTGTTACACCAGCACCGGTTATACCAGTTTGACCGAGCAAGCCCGTAATTCCGGTAGCACCGGTGATACCCGTTACTCCTGTTGCACCAGTCGTACCGGTTTGTCCTAATAGACCGGTAACACCGGTGTTGCCTACTAAACCAGTAACGCCTGTGTTTCCAATTCCTGTGACACCGGTATTACCGACTAATCCTGTGACACCCGTATTACCAATTCCGGTAATACCTGTGTTGCCTTGATTACCGGTTAGTCCTGTTACGCCAGTTGTACCCGTAGTGCCAGTTAATCCGGTTACACCGGTATTTCCTGTATTACCTGTGAGACCTGTAACACCCGTAACTCCAGCACCGGTTACACCCGTGTTGCCAGCATTTCCGGTTAAACCAGTAATACCCGTATTTCCTGCACTTCCGGTTAGACCCGTAACGCCTGTAGAACCAGCTACTGTTGAAGCAGCGCCGGTAACACCCGTGTTACCAATTCCTGTAACACCTGTATTGCCAGCGTTTCCAGTCAAACCTGTGACACCCGTAGCTCCGGTAGTTCCTAAACCGGTAATACCCGTATTTCCTTGGTTGCCGGTTAGTCCGGTTACACCCGTATTGCCAATACCTGTTACACCCGTAGCACCAGTCACACCGGTATTACCCACTAATCCTGTAACACCCGTGTTTCCAATGCCGGTTACACCAGTAGCACCTGTTATGCCAGTACCACCAGCCAACCCGGTCACACCTGTATTGCCAATACCAGTAACTCCGGTATCACCCTTATTGCCTGTCAAACCAGTAATGCCAGTATTTCCTGCATTACCGGTTAATCCTGTAATACCCGTATTTCCTTGGTTTCCGGTTAATCCGGTTACACCTGTGTTCCCAATTCCTGTAACGCCTGTGTTTCCTTGATTACCTGTTAAACCTGTAATACCAGTTCCACCCGTTGTGCCTAAACCAGTAACGCCGGTATTTCCTGCGTTGCCTGTTAAGCCGGTGACACCAGTATTTCCAATTCCCGTAACACCAGTAGCTCCTGTAATACCAGTCGAACCAGCCAAACCAGTAATTCCGGTATTTCCTATTCCTGTTACACCAGTATTACCAACTAATCCGGTTACACCAGTTACACCAGCACCTGTTATACCGGTTGTTCCTTGCAAACCGGTAACACCTGTTGCACCGGTAACTCCGGTATTTCCAATACCAGTAACACCGGTATTTCCAGTAAGTCCTGTTACACCCGTTACACCTGCCCCTGTCGTGCCTGTTGCACCAGTTATACCAGTCACACCAGTTGCACCGGTTATGCCTGTGTTTCCAATACCTGTAACACCAGTCGTTCCTTGTAAACCTGTTACACCGGTTACACCAGCACCAGTGATACCTGTATTTCCTTGATTACCGGTTAAGCCCGTAGTACCTGTCGGGCCAGCATTTCCAACTTGTCCGGTTACACCGGTGTCGCCTTTATTACCAGCCGAGCCGGTTACACCTGTGACTCCAGCGCCTGTTATTCCGGTATTGCCAGCATTTCCGGTCAATCCGGTAACACCTGTCGTACCGGCGTTACCAGTTAAACCAGTTATACCCGTATTACCAGCATTTCCTGTAAGACCGGTTACACCTGTATTTCCAATTCCGGTTATTCCGGTATTACCTTGATTTCCTGTTAATCCGGTTATACCAGTTCCACCGGTTGTACCCAAACCGGTAACTCCGGTTGTACCAGCATTTCCGGTTAGTCCTGTGACACCAGTATTTCCGATTCCCGTAGTACCCGTATCGCCTTTGTTACCTGTCAAACCAGTAACACCTGTAGAACCAGTTGTGCCTAATCCTGTCACGCCAGTTGTGCCAGCGTTTCCAGTTAGTCCGGTTACACCTGTATTGCCAATACCAGTAACACCTGTGTTTCCTACATTGCCAGCCAAACCGGTAATACCTGTTGCTCCGGTTACAGAAGCACCGGTCAAACCAGTTGCACCTGCATTGCCTGTTAAGCCAGTAACACCGGTTGTACCAGTTAAACCTGTGACACCTGTAGAACCGGCTACTGTTGATGCAGCACCGGTTATACCCGTTGCGCCAGTAGTACCTAAACCTGTGACACCTGTATTACCTGCATTTCCTGTAAGACCTGTGACACCGGTATTTCCTGCGTTACCTGTTAAACCAGTAACGCCCGTATTTCCTTGATTTCCAGTAAGACCCGTAACACCTGTTGTACCAGCATTACCAGCCAAACCAGTAATACCGGTATTGCCAGCATTACCCATAAGACCGGTAATACCTGTTGAACCAGTTGTTCCTAATCCAGTTATACCCGTATTACCGACATTGCCTTGCAAGCCGGTTATACCTGTATTGCCAGCATTACCCGGAGTTCCGGGTATGCCTTGCATACCGGTTATGCCTGTTGAACCACTATTACCAGCTAAGCCAGTAATACCTGTAGAGCCAGTAGTTCCTAAACCAGTAACACCCGTAGTGCCTTGATTTCCAGTAATACCGGTTACACCCGTGTCGCCAGTTCCTGTGACACCTGTTGCACCAGCATTACCCGTTAATCCTGTTACGCCGCTTGCTCCTGTTACGGAAGCACCGGTTATACCAGTATTTCCTTGATTTCCAGTAATACCGGTGATACCTGTATTTCCAATTCCTGTGACACCTGTTTGACCAATTATACCGGTCAAGCCAGTTGCACCGGTTACGGAAGCGCCGGTTATACCCGTGTCTCCGGGTATCGTAGAAGCAGCACCGGTTATACCAGTTGCGCCTGTTAAACCAGTTGTACCAGTAGAGCCGGTTGTTCCTAAACCAGTAATACCAGTAGCACCCGCGTCTCCTGCTAATCCAGTAATGCCGGTATTGCCTTGATTGCCTTGTGCACCTGTAACACCCGTATTGCCAGCATTACCCGGCCCACCTGCACCTGTAATGCCTGTATCACCCTTTACTGTAGAAGCCGCACCGGTTGTACCGGTAGCGCCTGTTGTTCCTAAGCCCGTAACACCGGTAGCACCATCATCACCCGATAAGCCTGTAACACCTGTATTGCCAATTCCAGTAACACCCGTATTACCTATTCCGGTAACGCCTGTCTGACCTGTTACGCCACCTTCGCCTGTAACACCGGTAGAACCGGGTATCGTAGATTGAGCACCAGTAACACCCGTATTACCTATTCCGGTAACGCCGGTATTGCCAATACCGGTAACACCCGTTTGTCCTGATAGCCCGACTGTGCCTGTATCACCTTTTAAACCACCGATACCTGTTGTACCAGTAGCACCTGTTATTCCTGTTGTTCCTGTAGCGCCGGTAACACCGGTCATTCCCTGTACACCGGTACGACCAGTAACACCAGTTTCACCTTCATCACCAGTTAAACCAGTAATACCCGTTGTACCAGCAATACCACCCTGACCGGTTATGCCCGTTGAACCGGGTGCACCGGTTATACCGGTTGTACCCTGTATACCAGTAATACCCGTATTGCCAAGCAAGCCAGTAACTCCGGTATTGCCTATGCCAGTAACACCAGTTGAACCGGTAGTTCCGGTGATGCCGGTTGTACCCTGTATACCACCAATACCTTGTATACCGGTTACACCTGTATTACCAATACCGGTGAGACCGGTAGCGCCAGCTACCGTGGAAGGTGCTCCGGTTGTACCCGTATCACCCTGATTTCCGGTTATTCCTGTTGTGCCTGTAGCGCCACGTACCGTAGAGGCAGCACCAGTTACACCAGTATCGCCTGTAGTACCTAAACCTGTTATGCCGGTATCCCCTTGGTCACCGGTTAAGCCAATTACACCAGTATCGCCTTGGTCACCCGTTGTTCCAGTATCGCCTTGGCTACCTGCTATTCCGGTATCCCCTTGGTCGCCAGTAAATCCTATAGTTCCAGTATCACCTTGATTACCGGTTAAACCAGTTACACCGGTTTGACCAACTCCGGTAACGCCTGTGTCACCCTGAACGCCGGTTACGCCTGTGTCACCAGTATCTCCAGTATCGCCTTGTTCACCTTGTACCCCCTGTACACCGGTATCTCCCTTACCAGCGAAAGAACCGGGGATGCCTGTTACACCCTGTAAACCGGTAAAACCTTGTAAACCGGTTATGCCTGTTGAACCTGTCTCGCCTTTTGCACCCTGTGGGCCGCCGGTGGATACTTCAACATCGACAGCGTTTTCTTCAACGGTAACATCTACTTTATTTGTGTTTCCGGTAATTGTAACATCAACAGGGTTGGCGGTTATTATAATGTCAGTTGTTTTTGCGGTTATTTTAGTCATGGGTAATCTATCGCTGTAAATGTTCCTGCCAAAACCCTACGAGTTGTGCCAGAAACACTCCAATCAAGATACCAATGATGTACCGCAAGAGCCAGTTTGGACATTTTTGCTACATCCAGTGCAATGCTAATCTTCCCTTCGGATAAATCAACATTGTTTACTGTCATTAGTATAGGAGTATTTGTTGCGGCGGTTATAATTTTTGAAGAGAAGGAATAGCCAGTTAAATCTATATTAAATTCCAAGAAGAATAAAAAATCATCGCTGCGAGCAGCGGTGATATTAAGTAATCCGGGTATTTGAGTAAAATCTGTCATGTTTTCCTCCTTTCCCGCCATTTTGAGACGAAATTAAAAATCAGCCCAACCCTACGGGGGTTGTTGGATTCGTGTTTGTGGTTGTTGTGGTGCTACCGCCAGTATTATCAGAAGGATTGGTAGTAGTTGTTATAGTGCTACCGCTGCCTGTATTATCGGAAGGGCTGGTGGTAGTCGTTGTGGTAGTATTTGAATCATCGGATAAAGATAAAACTTCTGCTTCGATATAAGCAGAAAGAATATCTTGGCCTATTATGATTTTTCTACCCGTAAGTATCTTGGTAGCCGTATCCATCGCATATTGTTTTCTATCGGTTATTTTTTTGGCATTGTATAATTGTTGTGCCGCACTCACCGCCATATTAGCAACAAATTTTATTTGTTCTCCCCTATCACCTGTTAGTTTTAATCTTGCTATATTGGTGTTTGCAGCAGCCAGTTGTATTCTTTTCGTAAGCAATATTCCAACCGCAGCAGCGATGGGGAGTAAAAGTGCAGATGCAATTGATGCAAGAACAGGCCAGAATGCTTCCATAATAACCTCCTTCTTTGGATAACAAAAAACTCCTACTAAAAAGTAGGAGTTTTTAAAAATTTTATAGAGCCGAATAGTGGAATTGCACCACTTACATTCTCTTTACAAGGGAGACGTTCTACTGGTGAACTAATCCGGCATTTTGGGGGAAGTAAATTTCCCCCTTTATTGCGAGTACCCTAGCCTCGACAGCTACAATCTTTTCTTTCAATTTCGGTAAGGTCAAGCGGATAGCTGCATAGTATTTCACATACTACGTCTTGCCATGCGTGCCTTACTTCTTCAGATAATTCGTCAAATGGGATGGTTTCACCCATCCCATTTTTCCCAACCATTTCGTCCAAATATCTATGATAGGCTTCATAAGCCTTACGTGCTAAGATTTCTCTAGCCCACTTTTCCAATGAAACCTCCTTCTATTCGTCAAAACAGGTACGGCAGGGGTCTGACCAAAACCACATCCTCCTATAAAACTTCACCCCAATAAACCTAACTGGAATAAAACTCGATAAAAGAATGCCGCTTTACCGCTGGTTGGGCTGACCTGATATGCCCCCGAAGGGACTGCACTACACTGCAATGCAGTCGTACTTCGGGTCGCTCAAAGTTTCTACCATCATGTCGTATGGGGTCAAGCCAACACCCTTCAAGATTGCCTTGAAAACGCTAGGTGACTGACCGGAAGCCAACTGGACACCGTGCTCGTCCATTTCGGCATGGAATACATTTCTGTTGCGTGAGTCTACCTGCCAGTAGACCATGTTAGGCAACTCGTAACCTGCACGAGCAAACTTCTCCTTCATCGCCTTGTTGAAAGTCTTTCCTCTGCTGTTTTCAGCAGAATCAATTTCCATATCGGAAATGATGATGATAGACTTTGGCATATCCGCCTGTGGCACACTGTACTTTACAGCAGTATCCAGAACTAGCTCGAATACAGCCTGTAGGTTGGTGTTCGCCACAATGGATGGCACGCACTTAATCTTGTCCTTAAGCGTCTTACCGGTCAAGGTAACGAAGCTAGGACTCTCGGAGAAGGTAATGAACTGGTTCTTGAACTGACCGGTGTTGCGCTCAGCAAAGTAGACAGCCAAGCCAACAGAGGTGCAGATAGGGCGACCTTCCATAGAGCCGGAAGTATCAGCAACGATAAGTACATTGTCGCCATCTTCCACATAGTTAGGAAGTGCCTTCCACTGCTCTTCAAGAACTTCATCCCAACTGCTCATGTTGAACTTTCCACCATAGCCGTAGCCAAAACCGAACCCCATCTTCTCGAAGAGGTCGTATGGATACAGGGTAGCAGAGTGAATAACTGCTTCACCCTTCTGTACCTTGGTGATGAATGAAGTGAAGCCCTCAGGGTCGTGGCGACCAAAAGCCTTGCGATAGTTCGCCATAGCCTTGCTAGGTACTGCGGAGTAGTTAATCTTATCCCATGCCTTTGCAGACATGAAAACTTCGGTCAACTTCAACCAGCCACGAAGCATAGCCAGATGCTTACGGTAATCGCGCTCGCTGTAGCCAATGTGCTTGGCGGTCAACTTACCAAGCTTGCGAGATTCCGGGCTACTGGTATTAATGGACTTCAACCACTTAGCCATTAAAGAGATAGGCTGTCCATGCTCGTAAGCGTTAATATCCTTGCTCCACTGCTCGGCAATCAAACCCCAAGCAATGCCCTCGGCTTCTGTTCCGATGAACGAATAGATATCATCCCAACGTCCGAACTCAGGGATGTGTGCCATGTTTCGAATCATAGTGTCACGATGGGTACTGGCAAGCCAAGCCCACATGCGGCGTGCAACTTCACGCTCGCCCAAACCACCACGCACGTTACGCGCGTAGAAAGAAAGCTTGGTGGCAAGCAACGGATTTTCGTTGTATGCCTTCTCGAACATGGAGTCCACATCATGTGGGCGGGTGCGCAATGCGCCTACCACGCCGAACAAGTCCAGTAAAGGACTTCCGGTAGAGCCAATGGCATCCGCACCATTCTCAGTGCGAGTCCAACTGGAGTTAGTAGCAAGTCGCTGTGCAAAAGTATTCATTTTCAAAAGTCTCCTTTAAAGAATTTTACTAGACGCATATAAACGAGTCAAATTTGCGGTTTGATTGGTTGGGTTGCTGTTAGCGTCTTAATAATTTAAATTTGTCACGACAGTTTTCCCACTTTTTGTTTTACAAGAGAAGCTGGAAACTCTTTTTTTCTGAGAGTAGGCTTTCGCCCCTCTTTCAGAATCATGAGTTGTGACGTGTTAGGTCTGTTTTGGGTTGCTGAGCCTGTCGTTAGTACTTTTTTTAATATATCACGGCGGTTCTTTTTTTCCCCGCCTACGGGGAGTAAAATCCCGTTGGGATTTTATTGGATTCGAACCAATCAGTATTTTGGGTTGCTGCACCCGCCGTTCTTTATAATTCCTCAAGACCCTTATTTATCAATTAACAGTTGATTTATTTTGGTTGCTGTCCGGGTCTTCTTACTTTATAATTCATCACGACCCATTTAAGATTCTTCTGATAGAATTTTTTATTGGGTTGCTGTTAGGGTCGTATTTTATAATTTCTCAAGGCTCTATTTTTTTCCAGTTTTCATATTGGTTTTTTGGGTTGCTGTATGAGCCTTTCAAATCATATTACTATTATACCACACTTTTCGATTTTTGTCAAGGGTAAAAAGCATTTTCCATTGGCATAAAAGTAAGATTTTAAATTACAATATATTTATAGCAGTCCAAGTAAATGTAGTATTACCAAAATGATTATGATAACAATCAGAGTGTGAATCCAATTACCGGTTGCAGGAAAGTTGGGAAATATATTTCCACCAAACGCACCAAGCAACCAAAGAATAAGTAAAATTATAATAATTGTCCACAACATGATATTACCTGTTTACCAAGGGATAAAGGCAGCAACAACAAAAGCAAAACCTAAATTCATAAAATCAATCGGGACATTTTTAGGAACTCCAAATGCTTTCAAGACAAAACAAATAAGTGCTATAATCAAAAAAACAATCGAAAGACTAAGCTTCATTTTTTATCTCCTCTCTTAAACCAAGAATACTCATCTTATCGGTATATCGCTTGCATATCGTCTAGATGTGACAGTGTAATTCGCTTTTATTATAATAAAACTTATATTTTATGCTAGACACATTTTAGGGGTTGAACCTATCTGCCCGAAGGCATTTAACCTAGAGATTGCTGTATGTGTCTGAGGCAGGTAGTGAGAGACTTGAACTCCCATCAAGAGTTTTGGAGACAATTATCCTTCCATTAGACGAACCACCTGAGTAGAGGCTTTAAACCCTATTTAGAATACGGGCCTCTGGTATATACTTTTTTAGCCGCGGGGCGGCGAGTTTTAGGCCATGAAAGGCGAGTGCTTTTCCTGCCCCAAGTTTTACTGTTTCCGTGTACTATTCGCATTTTATTTTCCTTTGTTGACTATGTTTAGAACTGGTAAACTGCTGGCTTACATGGGATACGCTGAATCGGGTATCGTCCTCACAGCCGTTCGATATTAAGGCGATTTTTATTATCGCCTGTCCTTATGTCCAATATGCAGTTTTTCGAGACTACCTTGTTCCGATACTCATCCTCCCCATTGAAGGAGGCATCTAAACATAGAGTGGAGTAGATGGGACTTGAACCCACAACCTTCTCAATGCCATTGAGACGCGCTCGCCAATTGCGCTACAACCCCATGCCCTGCGTTTTGAACAGTCGCAGGAACTGTGGAGAGATGAGGCAAGACCTCATGCTCTCTCCGCCACTTGCATTTGATAGATACAAGAAACTATGCTCTCTCGGCCACCAACATTTTAAAAATGCTGGAAACTTTGTTCAGTGGACACGGCGAGATTTGAACTCGCAACTCTTTCTTGCAAAGGAAGTGTTTTCCCGGTTGGCTACTACGCGCCCATGTCGCTCTCCTTACCCATTTTACTCTCAATCGAAACCTCAGCCTCTACGCCAACTACACGTAGCCTAGCTGTGGTGCTATCCCTTGTAAGGTAGGGTCTGAACGGCTTTCGTCAGTTTTACTAACAGAGCGTTTATTAAAATTAAAGCAGATTTTTATCCCATCATCCCAATGCTCCCCGGCAACTGCCAGAGCGGTCATAGCGATGACTGAAATCTGCGAAACAGTCAGTCACGGTCTTGCGATGAATATATTATACCACGTTCTTGCACTATTGTCAAGCGGGAACATTCTATCGCTAACCTTATATTTATTATACCACAGAATCCTTAGTTTGTCAAGGGTTCAGTTTAGGGAACAGGAGGAGTAGGAGGAGTAGTGACTGCAACTGCGGCGGCAAGTGCTGCGGTCTTTGCATCCAACTCTGCGGCTAAATCCACCAACTTCTGATTATCAATTCCGTCTGCGGCTAGTTCTGCGGAGATGGCGGTAATCTGTGCTGACAAACCTTCCAAAAGGGCAATTGCTGAATCCTCAACACCTTCCGTATTCTGTACCTCAACGATTAAAGCGTCTAATTGTGCTGACATTTTTATTTCCTCCTTATTTATTGAACCTAAAAGATTAATTATTTTATCCAGTTTATTTAAAAGCAATTCTTTAAAACGATATTCATTTCCTTCATACATATCCATCACATAAGCCCTCCTTTTCTACTTGTCAGGATTAATATTCTTATAAGCTTTTATATTGTCTCCGTCTACCTGACAAACAAAACCCTTATCCGTCAAACGCTGTATTTCCCCATTCGTATTCTCCAACGGACAATTTCTCCATTCGAACATAATTCTTTCTATATTGGATATATCGAACTGCGATAATATATCGCAATCCATTCCTTCTGCATCTATTTTTAAATAATCTATTTGCCGAATATTATATTTATCCAATAATTCTTTCACGGTTATCATCGGGACTTTTATTTTTTCTACAAGCCCTTGGAATTTGACTTCAAAATGATTGATATCTATAGAACCCAAACCTCTTACCCATTCTCCAAAACCATAAGCATACATTGTGTTTTGTGGAATATAGAAAAAGGTTACTGCTTTTGATTCAAGTCCGATAGCCGAGTTCTCGTAGAAAACGCCCGGAACTCTTTCAATCATATTGAAATATTCTGGAACGGGTTCTACGAGCAGACCTTTCCAACCCGCTTCTTTTGCGAGAGGGAGAAGAGTTTCATAATAGTTCGAACCGATTTCTACAAAAAATTTATTGTTCATGTCGCTCATGTTGGTTTTTTAAGAATGGCTTGTGCTATTAAATCACCTTTTATGCACCGCCCGTACCTGTTAAACCGCCTTTCAGCCACCAAGTATCCGTATCTTGTTTGTGAAGCGTTACACCGGCAAACTCACCAGCCAAATATATATCAGAACGCAAACTCTGGATGGTAACACCTGTATCTCCTACAACCGTTACTTGACCCACATTTCCTTGCTCCAAATCAATGAGCGTGCCAATAGGAAAGTCGGTAGTTGTACTAACCGGTATAACCGCGGTAATAGGTGCTATGTTGGAAAGAACAACCAGTTTTCCAGCATCTGCCAAGCCAAGGGTATATGATGTACCGGTATCGCCTTGTATACTTTCAAAGCCGAATGCGCCAGTAACGCCGGTTGAACCAACAGCGCCTAAGCCAGTAACACCAGTTTCACCGATAACGCCTAAGCCTGTAACACCCGTAGCGCCAGCGCCACCTAAACCGGTAACGCCAGTCTCGCCAATAATGCCTGAGCCGGTTACACCAGTATCACCAGAACCACCTAATCCGGTAACACCTGTAGCACCAACACCACCTAAACCAGTTACACCAGTATTGCCAACACTACCCAAGCCGGTAACACCTGTAGCACCAACGCTACCTAAACCAGTAACGCCGGTATTGCCAACACTACCTAAACCAGTAATTCCTGTAGCACCACCAATACCTAAACCGGTCACTCCAGTAGAGCCACGCACACCGGTTACCCCGGTATTACCTGCGCCGCCCCCACCTCCGCCACTGATGGGCAGATAATAATCGCTTAGATATTCGTTGTCGGCTACTATTCTCCATTCCATAGTGTCGGTTAGATATATCGTAGAGCCAAGAATGCTTGCACCGGAAATGGTTTCGTTCCCATCTATATCGGTTGCTATATCTGTTGATAGTGCCGTATAGTTCGGCACATTAAGTCTTCCAATAAATTTTAGAGCCATCTATAATCCTCCTTTGCCCCCTCATCGGGGAAAAAACATAAGAGGAACTATTATAAATTATAGAACCTCTATTTATTATATTTATCTTTTGGCAACCAGTGCCAGCCGGGTTGAGTGGTATCTATTGCACTCTCGTATAAATGATACAAATCCTCGAACCACTTCTGATATTCTAATTTGACATTATCCATCAGGTAACGTTCTCCGTACTCCCGTATCTTTTTATGATTGACGGTTTTGGCTTTCAATGCGGCTTCTACAAAGTCCTCCAGTGTATTACAACGGAAACCGATAGTCCCGTTCACGCAGTCCGGTATCGTACCGGGAAAAACACCGAAGTTAGTTGTGATTGGAGGCGTGCCAGAGAGCATCGCCTCAATATGAGTGCCGCCGAATATTTCCATGTATTCGGTTGGTACGAACATAGCAGTTGCGTTCGCCATTAAAGGCTTGCGTTCTTCCACTCCCTTGTAGCCGACATATTCCCAAGTCATCGGTTCTAGGTCGAAGTCCAAATCACCCGTTGGCTGTAAATGCCCATTGGACAATACCCTGCCACCCTGTCCGGCGATAATAAGTTTTGCACCGATGGCACGGCAAGCCAGAGCCGCCGTGATAATTCCCTTGCGCTTAATCATGCGCCCGATGTAAAGATAATAATCTTCTTTTTTATTGCTGAACTCGAAATCATCGGGGTCAAAGAAATTAGGGATAACGCGGTCATAATAAGAACCGTTTATATCCCCTCCGGGGTGCTCACTACCGTAGGTAAAGTTTTGCATGGAAGAACTTTCAAAAGCGCGGAAATGGTTTTGTTTAGGGAAAGAGCCACGATAGCCGATACCCGATTCGCAGGAGAGGAACATGTTCAGTTCGTCCTCGATGCATTTGAAATAGTAACCCATTGAGTTCAAAAGAAAATCATCAGGTTTGCCTATTTCTCGGATATGCTCGACCACGTTTCTATAAAATTTGAGCGTGGCTGGTTTCTTGTCAGTATTGAAGTCGTGGCGGAACTCGCCACCGTGCCAGTTATAACCAACTTCAAACCGGTTGTCGCCATCGCCCCATGAATCGCAAATATCTTTCAAAGTGTGAGTTTGCACAAAGTGCAGTTTATCAGAGTTGCAGTATTCTTCCACATCACTGCCCTCACTACCATAGAAGAAGACCTCGTTCCCTAAAGAGGTAAGCATTTTTGCCAATTTGCGATTTTTCTGTGTAAAAGCACAGGACATATATTCCTTGCTTTGTGGAAGATGAACCAGTGACAGCAAGTGAAATCTAAAAGTTTTATTTTCCATATTGACTTCCCATAAAGATACCGTAATAGGCATGCCCGACACAACCGCTTTCGTTGAGCAGTTCTGTTTTGCCATAACCACCCAACCAGCTATTCATTTTGTTCTCGGTAAGAACGTGCAAATGCCCATCGGTTTCAGGTATATCCAGCCATTCAAAAACACGAATTATTGTAGAGTAAGCGCGTGCAATTTTGATGACCTCGGCAGGGTCAATAACATGCTGTAAGCAATTGTACAGCCATACCTCGTCATAGCACTTGTCCAGTTTCAGCCCTTCGGCTGGCTGTACAATATATTTTATTCCTGCCGCAGCATAGCGCGCATAAACCCAATCAGGAAATTTGCAGGGGTCAACCACCACTGCTTCACTGAATCCGCTGGATTTTAACAACAAAGAATATGCACCGCCCCCAATATCCAGTATACTTGCGTTTTGCAAGATAATATTATAAGGTGTCCTTACATCATTGTAAAAGGACAGCCCCATTCTTTTTGCATAGACAATCTGTTTTAATTCCTCGTTTAAAGAATTAACGCAGTTGCCATGCCATAGGCGTTCCCATTCTTGTGCTTCCTTCCATTCGTTACTTGCTGACATGATTCACTAATCCTCTTTATTTTTTATTGTGATATGCTGCCAGAGAGCAGCGTTTGAAAACCTTCTTACTTAACAAACTTTTGTGGGTCTAATGAAAATCTTACAGCGGTAGCGACAGCACTCTTTACGAAGATACCATAATATTTCCAAGACAGGTTCTTTATTTCGAACTCTTCTGCCACACCCGCGGCGAGGGCTGTTTCACCCTTTACCGGCTGTACCAAAACAAGTTCCTTTTCGCTGTTACCACCCAAAATTTTGTAGGTCAATTCTTCCTTGCCGGTGTTCTCAATCTTTACGATAAAATCTGCAAAATTAATGCAATCAAACACTTTGGCTAGTACGAATTCTCCGGGTACAATGTCTATCGGTTTGATGGCTGAATCTATTACCACCTTTTCGGGCTTCTCCACTTTTTCGGGCTTCTCCACCTTTTCGGGCTTCTCCACCTTTTCGGGCTTCTCTGCCTTTACGGGCTTCTCTACAACGGGTTTTTCTTCAATTATTTCTGCCATTTTTATTCTCCTTTTCTAGTTTTTGTTAAATCAGATTGTCAAATGATTGACTTATTTTTTATTGTAATAATGCCGCCAACGCAGCGGTTTCAGAGCGTTCTGTTTTTATCAGATGAACACTCCCATATAGTTTATTACCTGTCAATCTGTCGCTCAGTCTTTCCAAGCCTGAGTTCTCTTCGAACACAACCTTGTCGGATTGTGCTGTGTCACCCAAGAACATAATAACCGAGTTCTTGCCAATACGAGAAACAAGCAGTGTAACGTGTTCTCCTGTCAGGTTCTCTGACTCATCCACGATGACAATGCTGTTCTCGAAACTGCGCCCACGGGCAAAGCCCAAGTGGAGCAGTTCTATCCTTTCGTCTTCCAACAGGCGGAACAGTTCCGCCTGACTACCAAGAAGGTCAACCGCTGGCATTGCAAACGGTAAGAGTTTTTCGTTGATACCAGCCGGTAATGCACCCAAAGGGCAGGAGTTCTTTACTTCGATATTATTGCGTATCATCACTATCTTTTTGTAAATGCTTTTGCCCTTCCCCCAATTATCAATTGCTTCCAGTGCATAAGTGAAAGCGCAGTAGTTTTTGCCGCTACCGGCAACCCCTGTGATTTGTTTTACAGTGATGCTCTCATCCTGCAATAAATCGAACAGCGCCTGTTGCTCGTCATTCACAGGTTTTATCTTACCAATCCTGTGACTATCAATTGGTTTGAATTTCAGTGGTACGAGCGAATTGCCATCCCATTTCCTTTTCTCTATAATTTGGTCTCTTTCGTCCTTTATGAAAAGGTACTGATTGGTTTCCAAATCCGTTTTGTATTTCCCCTCATAGAGTGCTGCAATATCAACATCTGTTAACGTTACGGTTCTTATTCCTGTATTCAAAATGTTGCCCTCCTCTTCGCTGTGAAATGGATGCTACTACGTATTAGCCTGAAACTCCTTTCTGTTTTTAATTTATATGGATTAATTAATAAGCTTTGTTTTGTTCTGCCGTTAAGCGAATACTTGCGCCATCCCCCTTGGCATATACACCAACATACTTCCAAGAAAGATTATCCAGCACGAAGTCTTCGTCTGCACCGGCTTCAAGACCGGTATCTTTTTTAATAAGTTCTATCAATTCCACACTGTTATCGTTACCACCCACGATTTTATAGGTCAATGGTTTTTCACTGGTATTTTCCAGCTTTACCCACAAAGCCGCAAACCGTGTACAGTTTATCGTCTTCCCAACCAAACTGAATTCTTCCGTTATCTCCGCTTCGACAGGAGGGGTAAAGATGACCGGTTTAGGCTGTTTTGCGGCTGCTTCCGCTGGTACAGGTTTAATTATTTTTTCCATTTTATCCTCCTTTAACTTTCCTAAATTTTTATAAGATATGTGCTATAAATCCATCCAGTAGGATTAGGAGATATAGTATGAGAACGCGTGCCGCTTGTAGTGTCTACTTCTACAATCGTATTTCTATACAGCACCCCAATAACCGGGTCTGTATCTGCCGCACCACTGCGCACATTTACGTTCACCGCTGTTTTATATTTTGGATAGGCTGGCGCAGGTGGGGTAGGCGGAACAGGCGGTGGCACACTGCCGAATGATGGATAGACCGCGTTGTAATCCGCTGCTTTCTTGATGCCCACATAACCCGGTATTGCGCTTGGACTTACGCGGGAAGTGAACTGCCAAATAGCCGGGGTTTTCCAAGGCAATAATTGCATCGGAAGCAATGCCCCGCTGTTTATTTGTGCCTTGAGCGTAGCCAGAGAGTTTGAATAAAACAGGTTGAGAGGTTGATTTGCAATATACCAGTCTTTTATCCAGTATGCCTCTGCAAGTTTATATCTTGCTGCCCACGGTGCGTTCCTGTTGCCACCTATTGAATTCCAGAAAGAAGGATAGGTATAAATCAGCATACGAGAAGCGGGCATGACTTTTTCTACCCTTGTCATAAAGGCGTTAGCCCGTGTAAGGCATGTATTAGCGTCTTGCCCATCTTGCGTCTCGAAGTCCAACATTATAAAATCATTAGGAGTAAAACCGTTTGAAGCCAGTATGCTCACGAAATAATCTGCCTGTTGAGTGCCCAATAGGTTACTGCGGAAGAAGTGATAAGCCACACGAACTTCACCACCGGCTTTTGCAGCCGCCCATTGCATAGCAAAAGATGGGTCTGTCCAGCCTGTGCCTTCGCTTGCTTTGATAATGGCTGTACCAATACCGCCCTGAGTACGCGCCGTTGTCCAATCCATAGCCTTATAACTTCCATTGGCTTGTTTTGCATCATAGGAACTTACGTCAACGCTCCAATCTGATATTAGATTCATGGTTTACCATCCTTTCATCTCAAAGAAAGACTATTTCGTGTAGTTCTACTTCATTATATTATAAAACCACTCCTATTTTCGAACAAATATTCTGGTTATGATTTTGCCCTTTTTAACTTCATGCGAATTTTATCCTGCTCGTTCTTATGCTTGAATGCACACACTTTGCAGTATATTTGTTTGTTGTTATTCTTTATCATTTCCCGCCCACAATCCGCGCAGTGAGTGATGGATACGTTCTTGCCAAAGAGAGTATCGTAAATCTCCAATGTATTATTCAGATTATCAATAACAGCCCCGTTCTCGGAACGCTTGTCAATAAAGTTAATCTTGATAAGTTCCTTCTCGGCGTGGTAGAAAATAAAATGTTCGCTGTATTTGGAATAGATATCTGCAAGGTCTATCTCACTGATATTTCTCAAGCCAGAAAGCCTTATAATATCCAAGAAGTTATTATAGTGGATATAATAATTGTCGGATACTTTTAAGTCCGTTTTCTTACGGCGTGTGCCCCTGTATTTCAATGCTTTGCTCAAGACCAGCGTCATGAAAAGCAGTTTTCTGTCCTTGGAACTATCAATCATTCTCAGGAAGTCTATCTCCTGTTGTGAGATGGTAATACTCTCAATCTTGCGCAGGTCGTAATTCATCGCAGAAGTTACCCATTTTTGTATCGACTCGGCATCCACTACCGGGTTGAAGTTCTTGTCCTGCTCTTTACAGAAACGAATAAGCTCCCGCTCAAGGCGTATCGCACCATATTTCAATGTTTGCCGCAGATATTTTGCCACAAGATACATGGCGCTATAATCAATCGCGCCATCGGGAAAGCCGTTGGCAATAATCGCCTTGGCATCCTTCTCTTCATCGAACGAAAAGACCTTTTTATTTCTCATCGTACAACTCCTCGACAGAAAACTCCTTCATGGAGTACGTGTTCCACAGGTAATGGATATTGCCGCTGTCGTCCTGCAATGGGAACTGTACCGTTCCGGTGGGGTTATTTTTCATAATGTTCTGGAGCATGCCCTGTGGGAACATCCTCCAAGGGAACTCGACCATTGAAATCTCATCCCCATAGGTTATCTCCACTGCATAGTCTGCCAGTTCCGCATCGTTGGAGGTCAGGTTCATAGCGCATTCTTTGCGCAGATGAGCCACAAAAGCATCCATGTTATCATAGGAATTGGAGAGGTCGTGGCGCAAACCGCGTTTGAAGGATTTGTATTCCTGCAAGTATAACTTCATTTGAATTATACCGGCAGTTTCTAGATTGTGTGTTTCATCCTGCAATACCTTGTAGTCAAAGTCCTGCGCTAACTTGTTGGAATACTTGCTGACCAAGCCAAGGTTGGCGCGCATATAGCGGCTGATACGGTTCATGACCGAATTGTTGTCAAGAAAGAAAGAGTGCCAGTAATATTCAGAAACCATCTTCTCTTCATCTGCCGTTCTGTTCTTGGCTTTGACAATCTCATCAAAAGACTTGTGGAACATGAGATGGCTAAACGTATTATATTTCTTTAGTTCTTTGTTATAGCGGGTCATGTAATGTGGATACAAGAAGCGGAAGAAAGCAGGTCTGACTTCACAGACAATCTTGTTGTTAAATTCCCATTTGGCTTTCTCTTCGCTGGTCATATCATCGGCTATCTTTTTCCATTTCGTCCAGTGATTGCGGAAGGGTGGTACTTTTAAACCCTTGACACCATCAATGATTTCGCCCTGAATGACACGCCCAATTTTCAAACGTTTCATGATGGCAAACCATTCAGGAGTGCCTTTCTGAAATTTCTCTGCCAGTGTATAAAGGGAACTGGATATGTTCGTGGCAAAGCCAACCTTGCTGTTGTGCCCGTTCAGTTGCCCTTCCACCTGTTTCTTATCATCACGGCTATCCACAACAACCTTCTCCGCCTTCTGGCTTTCGTAGATTATCGGGATACCATCCAGTTTGCCCTTTATCATAGCCGGGTTGTTGATGGTACAAACAAGGTCACCATCAAAATCAGCACCGCCATGAATGGCACAGTCCATACCAACGCCATTAGCCGGGAAGATGATACCACTATGAATATGCTGATACCACTCTCTTGTCTCATCCGTATTTTTAAGACTTAAGATGTTTAATTCGGAGTGATGCACTATCGGGCTGCGGATGGCGGCAATCTTGTCAATTCCTCGTTTGAGCCAGTACTCGGAATAATGCTCACCGTCTTGCAAGATAGGAACGCATTGCAAACCGAACATATGGCAAGCCTGATAATAAGGGTCACCAATCATGAACTGATAGTTGGCATTCACCAAGATACTGCCCATGTAGGATTCTTTCTTTTTCTTTTCAATCGTCTTGATGAATTTTTCCTGAATATATTTATCCCTTGAAAGGGACGGGTTCAGCAATATTGCCTTTACGCTGATATCCAGCTTTCTGAAATCTTCTGGAGCAAATGGGTTCTCGCCGGTTGCGTATAGCAGCATGTCTTCGGGTGAGCGTCCGCTGATATTCCTGAACCAGTTGATGGTTGGTTCGCAGAGTTCGGCAATATCCGCATTATCCAGATTGAGTACTTGTAAGAATTGGTAACTTGTGCGGGATGATGCGTTCTCACGTTTTGGGTTAACCTTTGCGATTGCAAAACCAAGCTGACTGTTGTGGCATTTCTGCACATAGTCTGCTGTGTTTTTGTATGAGTTCCAGAGTTTAAACATGGACTCGCTTATAATCAAGTCGATGTTGTGAATGTCTTGTGTTTCACCATATACGTCTTTGAACTCAAAAGTTTTGGCAACCTCGGTTGAGAACCTGTCCAAGTCGAAGACGGTCAGCAAGCCTTTTAAGAATGGGGCACGCACGATGGCACAACTGAATGTGTAATCCAGTTCCAGTTCGTGACTCCATTGCTCTGCCAGTTTGGGAGATATCAAACCTTGCCCATCCCAAGCGTTGAGTTTGAGCGGGATGGTTCTTTCCTCCACATCATCGTCTTCGTCAACGCCACGATAGGTAACGAAATCAACCTTACGGATAGTCTCAATTTCTTTGTCCGGTATAACCGCGAATTTAGGGAAAGATACCGGCAGGGTTGAAGAACAATATAACGAAAAATACGCACCGAATTTAGCTGCCACCATTGGGGTAGTTTCGTTGCGTCCATTTTCAAGTATGTCCATCAGGGGATGCTTTAAATTGTTGTTGATAAACATGGCTGTGTTGCGGCGTATCATGCCAGCGGTAGCCATGAACGGCACAAAGCGGATGCCGTTTACATAAAAGCCATTTCTTTTTAGGATTGCAAGGTAGTGGGCTTTATGTTTGAACTCGACACTTATCAAATCTTCGACAAAAAGTATTTTTTCTAGTTTTTCGATAATGTCTGCGAGTTTTTTTTGATTTTCTTCATTATTTTCTGCCTTTTTCAGTTTTTTCTGAACTTTTAGCAGATTGTCAACGTTACTCTGGCTGAATTCGATGTTTTTGTAGCGAAATAACGTTCTTAGGAGTTCGGAATTGTTTATTGTGATTAATTCTGAGTTTATTCTGGCATTATCGAGGCTAATATCGATATTATAATTAGATTTTTTTAGCCTCTCGGATGAAAACTTCAATGTGTAAAACTGTTGCAGTTTACGCAAAAAGAAACCTCCATTATCTTCAATGATTTTAAGTCGCTATCGCAAGGCGATGTAGCGTTAAAAGATACGCTGTACTAAAACAACGTATCAATATCCGAGATATTGTTCTCCTTTCTTCTCTCCTTTTCCCTATTCAATTCCCATATACCAACGAAGGGTGAATACCAACAGGGCGTGCCTGATGCACGCTTATCTAATTGCACTTATAATTATACCACACTTTCTCA
>Ga0182021_10000104_pt1 | contig 74685 bp, 58 predicted proteins | sample 612E3MmetaG_FD_120493 | JGI IMG/M metagenome (GOLD analysis project Ga0182021, IMG submission 120493) | Permafrost microbial communities from Stordalen Mire, Sweden - 612E3M metaG (Illumina Assembly) | ecosystem: Environmental > Terrestrial > Soil > Wetlands > Permafrost | place: Sweden...
CTGCGTCGGGTTTCTCGTCCTGCTGATTCCGTACCTCAGCAGTGTCGTTCTCCTGCCGGTGTCGTACGCCATGCGCGGCTTCAGCGTGGAGTTCCTGGAGCAGTTCGGCCCGGACTATCAGATCGCCCCGAAGTCCCCCGGCGATCAGGGGCCGGCTCAACAATGATGAGCACATGACGACCGTGATCGGATTACAGACGGAACGGCTTTCGACTTCGGCGCGGGTTGCCAGGATCTCCCTGGCAATAGCGATTCTGGTTGTCTTTGCGGCGGTCTTCCTTTCGGAGCCGGATTCTCTTCCGTTGCCGGCGTGTGCGTTCCGCAACCTTACCGGGCACAGTTGCTTTGCCTGCGGAATGACCCGTTCGCTCCACGCAATTGCGCACGGCGAGGTGCTGGCATCGGTGCACTATCACCTCATGGGACCCCTCATGTTTGCGGTCATGCTGCTCGGCTTTCTTCGTTGGACAGCGGAGGGATGTTCGGGAAGACGGATCCGGGCCGGGATCGGTGCCGTCGCTCGGAGATGGGCGATGTCCGCCATTCTAGTGACGTGGGTTCTCTTCGGGGTGATCCGGTTGGGTGTGGAGCTGGCACACTGAAGTCAGCAGAAACGAGGGCAGACCAGGTGCTGTTCCCTCCCTGGTCGCATCGAAACAGGCCCCAGCCTGCTGTGATTGCCCCGGGGGGAGAGAGTCTCCGCGCTCCGTGCGGACAGCAGCGGCTGTGGGCTTCGTCGTGATGCAATGCCGTTGCAGGCTCCATATCCCATTGCATCATGTGATTGGACTGAATGCTCTCCACACTCAGGGAGAGCGCGGAGGCCTCCATGCCGGTACAGTACCGTGACGATATTCCTTCACCCGAGAGCTTCTGGACGCTTTTTGAGTCCACTGGCTGGAATCTCGAATACCGTCTGCCGCCCGCGGATCTGGCCAGGGCTGTCGCCAACAGCCAGCACGTGGAGGCCGCGTATGACGGCGAACGGCTGGTGGGGTTCGGCCGGGTAGTCTCAGACGGGATCGTCCATGCCATGATCTATGATCTGATCACCGATCCGGCATATCAGGGGAGGGGAATCGGCACGGAGATCTTGAAGAGACTTGTCGCGAAGTGCCGGGAAGAGGGGATCAGGGACATTCAGCTCTTCTCGGCCGCGGGGAAACGGGGCTTTTACGAACGCCGGGGTTTCAGAGCGCGCCCCGATGAATCACCCGGCATGGAGTACGGGGAAAAGTTGCATCCGACATAAACCCTTGGTATTTTTCGGAGCCGGTCTTTGAAAGCCTTCTCACTCGGTCCGATCGTGAGAGGGCTTTTTGCTATCACGCGTCAAATACCAACGAGGGAAGGAGAAGCATGTGAAAGTTCTTTTCATCGGCGGTACGGGAAACATCAGCACGTCGGTCAGCAGGCTCTGCGTGGACCGGGGCATCGACCTTTTTCTGCTGAACCGCGGCACGCGGCACGTCAGTATCCCCCGGGCCCGTCTCATCCCGTGCGACATAGCGGAGCCCGGCGCGGCAGCCGCAGCGCTTGCAGGCCATGAATGGGACGCCGTGGTGGACTGGATCGCATTCACGGAGAGCCAGGTCGAGAGAGACATAACCCTTTTCAGAAACAGAACGAAGCAGTATGTCTTCATCAGCTCCGCTTCGGCCTATCAGAAACCTCCGTCGCACCCCGTCATCACGGAATCGACCCCTCTCTACAACCCTTACTGGGAGTATTCGCGGAACAAGATTGCCTGCGAGCTGCGCCTGGAGCGGGCATACCGGGATGAGGGGTTTCCCATCACCATCGTGCGTCCCTCCCTGACCTACGATACGGTCATTCCCCTGGCATTAGGAGGCTGGACGGAATACACCGTGATCGAGAGGATGAAAACAGGAAGACCGGTCATCGTCCACGGAGATGGGACTTCGCTGTGGACCGTCACGCATGCCGAGGATTTTGCGAAAGGGTTCACGGGCCTCATCGGCCATCAGCAAGCCATCGGCCAGTCATTTCACATCACGTCGGATGAACTGCTTACGTGGAATCAGATTTATGAAGCGGCGGCAGAGGCCGCCGGATGCAAGCCGAAGCTCGTCCACATCGCCTCCGAATTCATCTGCCGGTGCGAGCCTTCGCTCACCGGGACGCTCCTCGGGGACAAGGCGTTGAGTGCGATCTTCGACAATTCGAAGATCAAAAGGTTTGTCCCCGAATTCACCGCCACCATTCCGTTCAGCCGGGGCATCAGGAGGACGCTTGAATGGTTCGACGCCGAGCCGTCCCGCCGCATTGTCACGAAGGAGACTCAAGAGATGATGGACAGGATTCTCGGGGCCTACGGGAGGCTGGGAGCGGGGGAGTGAAACGAGGAACACCGGAGGCTTCGGGGTCAGGGAGCCGGCGAAAAAATACGGGAGCTGCTGCCGGTGGGGACGGCCCGGGGAGGTGGACGTGACAGCGGCTGTGCGTGGATCACTGCACATACTGGAAGGATTTGGAATGATGGTTGCCTATCAAGCTTCTCCTTCAGAACGGCTGAACGCAGCGGGTGCGAGGCGATCCTTAATCGAAACGATGGCGGTGAGGAGCATTCTGATCGCGTCGGTCTGCATGCTGATCGGGTCCGCCTCCTCCGTGGCGCAAAGCCTGCGACTTCCCGGCGGCATGCAATGGAAATCCGGGGACGTGACATTGCGCGTCGAGTTCTACGCACCCGGCGTGGTGAGGGTTCTCAGGTGGACGTCCGCCGAAGCGCCGGCGCGGCCGAGCCTCGTGGTGGTGCAGAAGCCGGCCACGGACCTCAAGGTGGATGTCAGGGAAAACAGTCAGACGATCGCGCTTGCCTCCGAGGCACTCGAAGTCGTCGTTGCAAAGCCGGACGGGAGCATCGAGTACCGGGCCGCCGGCAGCGGTCCCGTCCTGAAGGAGAGCGGACTGGCGGTGATCACGCCGACGGAAGTGCCGAATGAACGGGCCTACAGCGTCATGCAGAGGTTCGCACTCGGCCCCGATGAAGGGATCTACGGGCTCGGGCAGCACCAGCATGGGTTCATGAACCTCCGCGGGCATACGGTGAAGCTCGTCCAGACCAATACCGACGCGGTGACTCCGTTCCTGATCTCCACGAGGAACTACGGCATCTACTGGGACAATACTTCGAAGACCGTTTTTGAAGACAACGGCAAGGGGGCATCGCTCTGGTCCGAAGTGGCGGATTGCATGGACTACTACTTCATCCTGGGGAAGAACATGGACGGCGTCATTGCCGGATACCGGAACCTCACCGGCCAGGCTCCGCTATACGGGAAGTGGGCGTACGGGTACTGGCAGAGCAAGGAGCACTATGAAAACCCGGACGAGCTGCTGCATGTCGCCAGGGAATACCGGCGGAGAGGAATCCCCATCGACAACATCGTCCAGGATTGGGACTACTGGGACGGGGGGGAGAACTGGAGCCAGCTCTCTTTTGATGAAAAGAAATTCCCCCATGCCAAGGAGATGATCGACAGCATCCACGGGCTCCACATGCACATCATGATCTCGATCTGGCCGGGGCTCGGGCCGAACACCCCGGTCTACAAGGAAATGCAGCGAAACGGGTATCTCTACAACACGGTGGGCTGGGGAGGTTTCAAATACTACGACGCCTACAATCCAGCGGCAAACGACATATACTGGCGCTACATGAACAAGGGGCTGTTCGCCCAGGGGATCGATGCGTGGTGGATGGATTCCACCGAGCCGGACATCGTGAACGCCCAGACGAAGGAATCGAGCGAATATGAACTGAAGAAAACCGGCAGAAACTTCCTGGGGTCCTTTGCGCGGTATCTGAATCCCTATTCCCTGATGGTCACAGAGCCGGTGTACAGGCACCAGCGCAAGGTAACCGACCGGAAGCGCGTCTACATCCTGACCCGCTCGACGTTTGCCGGGCAGCAGAGAGCGGCGGCGACGACCTGGTCGGGAGACATCGGGGCGAGCTGGCAGATCTACAAAGACCAGATCCCAGCGGGGCTGAACCACTGCATGTCGGGTATTCCCTATTGGACATTTGATATCGGCGCGTTCGTGATCGGGAGCTACGGCGGTGTGTTCTCCCGTGGCGGCAAGGATCCTGCCTACCAGGAGCTTTACACGCGCATGTTCCAGTTCGGATCATTCTGCCCGATCTTCAGGTCCCACGGTTCCGAAACCCCCAGGGAGATCTGGGAATTTGGCGAGTTTACTCCCTCGCTGGTGAAGTTCGACAACCTGCGGTACCGCTTGATGCCGTACATCTACTCGCTGGGGCACCAGGTGACCAGCGACGGCTACACGATCATGCGCGGCCTTCCCATGGATTTCCCTGATGACAGGAGGACGTATTCCATCGGCGACCAGTTCATGTTCGGCCCCGGGATCATGGTCTGTCCGGTGACTGAATATATGTACAAGAGGCCGCCGGAGCCAAGCGTCCTCATCCCGGCCAGCGCGTTCAGGACCATCGACGGCAGGAAAGGTCTTGAGGCGAAGTATTACAGGGACGCACAATTCAAGGACTCCTCTTTCGCCAGGGTCGATTCCACCATCGACATCCTCTGGTACACGGGCAGGCCGGCGTTTGTGACCGATTCCACCCTTTCGATCCGCTGGGAGGGGAAGCTGGTCCCCATGCAGACTGGGAAGCACCAGTTCCATATCAAGTGCTACGGACCACGAAGAATATTCCTGGACGGGAAGGAGCTGCCCTTCGTGTACCGGAGCGTCGAGGCGTACACCGACCTTGTGGACCTGCAGGCGGGGAAGGAGTATCGCCTCCGGGTGGAAGCAGAGAACACCTCGACAGGCGCGATGAAGGCGATTCTCAACTGGAAGACGCCGGACATCCTGGACCGTGAGAAGATGCCTGAGCAGAAAGAGAAGAGGCGCGGCGTGTACCTGCCGGCCGGCCGGCGTTGGTACGATTTCTGGACGGGCGAGCAGGTCGCCGGAGGCCAGACCATCGCGGCGGATGCCCCGATTGACAAGATCCCGTTGTTCGTCCCTGGAGGGTCGATCGTGCCGATGGGGCCCTTCGTGCAGTATGCCGCGGAGAAGCCCGCCGATCCTCTCGAGCTCCGCATCTATGCCGGTGCGGATGCCGCGTTTACGCTGTATGAAGATGAAAACGACAACTACGACTATGAGAAGGGGGTGTATTCGACCATCACGTTCCGCTGGAACGATGCCGGGCGCAGGCTGACAATCACCAGGCGGGAAGGGTCATTCCCGGGGATGATCGAGAAGCGCAGCTTCCATGTCGTCGTGGTGAAAGGGGACTCCCGGAACGGGCTCGAGATCGCGGGAAAGCCCGATAGGATCGTGCAGTATTCGGGGGAGGAGCTGAAGGCGGACTTCTGAAGCCGCGGGACGCGTCACGGACAAAGGGCCGGCAGAGTCCGTGCCGGCCCGAGGCGACTCCGTCACCGGAGGTTTCAGAGGTGTCACCTGGGGTGAGTTTCCGCCGGAGTGTACGCCGGAATCCTCCTGTTGATTCTCAGTGGAAACCGTGGTAGATTCCATGTGTAGGGTTGAGAAGGGTGTTCACACCCGGGGGGCCGCACGAACAGTTGCAGGCGAACCGGAACACCATGGACTCCTTCCTTCACCTCCACCGCCTTCTGGCTCTCTTCTCGAGGGTATCCCTGCCAGACCTGACGGCCCGCAAGCAGGTCGAATTTCCGTTATCACCTGAGGCTACAAGCTCATTTTGAATGACTACCACGCATCGATCCCCGTGACGCGGGACCTTCCGCAGCCGTTAGTTCCTGCCTGCGGGTCGGAATACCAGGCGCCGGGCGAGCATGTGAAGCACCAGAACCGCCTATCGTTCAATATTTCGGGAATCCTTCCATGATCCTTTCAACAACAAGTTGTCTCGCGTGTCTGGGCATGGCTGTCGTCCTTGCCGCCGGATCCGCTTTGACGCAGGAGAAGAGTCTCGGACTCTTCGAAGGGCACGGCGACATCGGCAATCCCCGCAACGCCGGATCTGTCCAGTACGACCCCTCCAAGGGTGAGTACCTTCTTGCAGGCAGCGGGGAGAACATGTGGTACACCAGCGATCAGTTCCAGTTCGTCTGGAAGCGGGTCACGGGGGATGTTTCTCTCGCCGCGACCATTCGGTGGATCGGCACCGGGGTGAACCCTCACCGCAAGGCTTGCGTGGTTATCCGGCAGAGCCTGGACGCTGATGCGCCGTATGCCGACGCCGCCCTGCACGGGAGCGGGCTCACGTCGCTTCAGTACCGGGACACGCGGGGAGGTCCGACGCGCGAGATCCAGTCCAACGTGGACGGACCGCAGAGGGTCCGGATCGAAAAAGAGGGCAACATCGTCAGCATATCGGTCGCCAAGGGCGAAGCAGCACTTCAAGGGGCCGGCGGCTCCTTCAAGCTGGTCCTGAGCGAGCCGTTCTACATCGGCCTGGGTGTCTGTGCCCATGACAGCAACGTCGTGGAGAAGGCAGTGTTCGCGGACGTGGAGATTGCCACGGGAGGAGCAAAAACCCAGGGCGAGCCGGTGCTTGAAAGCACGCTGGAGACCATCGGCGTCGCCTCGAAGGACCGTCGTGTTGTGTACCACACACGGGACCATATCGAAGCCCCGAACTGGTCGCGGGACGGCAAGGAGCTCCTGTTCAACAGCGGCGGCCGCATCTACACTCTGCCGGCGGGCGGGGGAGTGCCGAAGCTCGTGGATCTTGGCTCCCTGACGCAGTGCAACAACGATCACGGTCTTTCGCCCGACGGCACGCGGCTCGCAATCAGCGACCAGTCGGTGGATGGGAAATCAATCATCTCAATCGCGCCTGTCACGGGAGGGAAGCCGCGCCGTGTCACGCCACTCGGGCCTTCCTACTGGCACGGCTGGTCCCCCGACGGAAACACTCTTGCCTACTGCGCGGAGCGCCAGGGCAAGTTCGACATCTATACGATTCCCGCCGCGGGAGGGGAAGAGAAACGCCTGACGACGGCCGAGGGCCTGGACGACGGGCCTGACTACTCGCCCGACGGGAAGTTCATCTACTTCAACTCGGAACGGACGGGCATGATGCAGGTCTGGCGTATGAAGGCGGACGGGTCGGACCAGGAACAGGTCACGAAGGACGGGTACAACAACTGGTTCCCGCATCCCTCGCCGGACGGCAAGTGGATCGTATTCCTGTCGTATGAGAAAGACGTGAAAGGACACCCGGCGAACAAGGATGTCACACTCCGCATGATGCCGGTTGGCGGCGGCGAAATTCAGGTTCTGGCGAAACTGTTCGGGGGACAGGGGACCATCAATGTTCCGTCCTGGTCGCCGGACAGCACCAATGTGGCATTTGTGAGTTACCGGCTCGTTCGTCCCTGAACGGACTGGACGCGGCGGGCGGGAGGAATCCTGCCTGCCTCAACCGGCAACAGAATAAGGTCAACCGGACAGGAGTGGTTATGATGGAGACTGCCGAAGCAAAAGTGCACGAGACACTCATATTCTGGAAAGAGAAGCTGGGATATGCAGTCGGCGACACCGCCTCGTGCCTATACTGGCAAACGTTTTCAATGTTCCTCATGATTTTCTATACGGACACGTTCGGCATTTCACCCGCCGTTGTCGGGACGATGTTCCTGATTTCCAGGTTCTGGGACGCGGCCATTGACCCCGTGATGGGGGTGATCGCCGACCGGACCGAGACCAAGTACGGGAAGTTCAGACCTTGGATCCTGTGGGGGATCATCCCGTTCACCGTTTCGGGTATCATCCTGTTCATCACGCCTGACCTCAGCGAGACAGGGAAAATCATTTATGCCTACGTGACGTACACCGTCGTGATGATGGTCTACACGATGGTCAACGTTCCGTACGGAGCCCTGCTCGGCGTCATCTCACCCAACTCCGAGGAACGCACGACGCTGGCCTCATACAGGTTTATCGGCGCGTTCGCCGGAAACATCATCGTCCAGGGGACCCTGCTGTACCTGGTGATGTTCTTCGGCAAGGGCAATGACAAGGTCGGCTATCCGCTCGCCATGACCGTGTTCGCGGTCGCGGCGGGCCTGCTGTTCTTCTATACCTTCATCTCGACGAAAGAGCGCGTGAAGCCGCCGAAGGTGCAGAGCACGGTCAAGAGAGACATCAAGGACCTGCTCAGGAACCGCCCCTGGCTCATCCTCTGCTCGATGGGACTCATGACCCTCATCTATGTCTCCATCAAGAACGGCGCGATGCTCTATTACTTCAAATACTACGTGGGGAACCAGGAGGCCGCAGCACCGTTCATGGTCACGGGCACGGTGTTTTCTATCGTGGGCGCGCTCTCCACCCCATACATCGTCAGGTGGATCGGAAGCAAGAAGGCGACCTTCATCGTCCTCACCGTCGTCAACGCGGTGTGCATGGCGGTGTTCTATCTGGCCGGGCCGAAGGATTTCGGGTTGATGTACGGTTCACAGATCCTCGGTTCCATTCCGGGCGCCGCGATGTTCCCCCTGATCTGGTCGATGTATGCCGATACGGCGGACTACGGCGAGTGGAAGTTCGGCCGGAGGGCGACGGGGCTGGTCTTCTCCGCCGCGACGTTCTCTCAGAAAATGGGCTGGGCAATCGGCGGCGCGGTCGCCGGGTTTGTTCTGACCCTCATCGGATTTGTCGCCAACGTTGCGCAGGACGAAGCCACGCTTTCGGGGATCCGGCACATGATGAGCACGATCCCGGCGGTCCTTTGCCTGCTCGTTGTCGCGGTGGCGTCGTTCTACAACCTGAATTCCAAGCTTGAGAAACAGATCGGCGATGAGCTGCTGGCCAGAAAGAGCACGCAGGCCTGATCCACTACCCAATATCCGACAACCATCCGGGAACACTCATGAGCAATACGATTATCGGCAAGGCACTGCCCAACATTCCGTGGGAAGACAAACCGAAAGGCTGCATCGATGCGGTCTGGAGGTTCAGCGGAAACCCGGTGATCGGGTGGAACCCCATCCCGAAAGCCGCGCGCATCTTTAACAGTGCGGTCCTCCCCCATGAAGGGAAATTCGTGGGGGCCTTCCGCGCGGACCAGCGGAACGGCCGTGCAACGCTGTTCTTCGGGAGGAGCGATGATGCCATTCACTGGCAGATCGGCCCTGACCCCATCGAATGGGTGGACGAAGACGGCAAGCCGAACCCCACGAGCTATGCCTACGATCCGAGGTTTCTGAAAATCGACGACACGTTCTATATCGTCTGGTGCGACGACATGCACGGGGCCTCGATCGGCCTCGGCAAGACGAAGGATTTCAAGACGTTCACCCGGCTCCCTAATCCGTTCATCCCGTTCAACAGGAACGGGGTGTTGTTCCCCCGCAAGGTCGGCGGGAAGTATCTCATGCTGAGCAGGCCGAGCGACAGCGGACATACACCGTTCGGAAACATCTACCTCAGTGAAAGCCCTGACCTGGTTCACTGGGGGAAACACAGATTTGTGATGGGGAGCGGTGGCAAGGGGTGGTGGCAGGGCACCAAGGTCGGGGCGGGTCCGGTCCCGATAGAGACGACGGAGGGATGGCTGCTGTTCTATCACGGAGTCTCATTCACCTGCAATGGTTTTGTGTACAGCATCGGCGCCACACTTCTGGACATTGACGATCCCTCCAAGGTGCTGTACCGGACCCGGGACTACATCCTGACGCCGGAAAAGCCGTACGAAACGACAGGATTTGTCTCTAACGTGGCATTTCCGTGCGCCAACATGTACGACGCGCCTTCCGGGAGGATCGCCATCTACTACGGCGCCGCGGACACGTATACCGCCATCGCCTTTACGCAGGTGGACGATCTGCTGGCCTATATGAAGGCGAATTCAGAGGTCTTTTAGGGAATGCAGATGCCCGCACCCCGGAGCCGGCACACCCTGGCCGGTCCGGTCCGGGCAGGATGTGAGCGGAGGAGGAGCGGGGAAGAGAAGGGGGGGCATGAGACTCCGTTGTTATCCGTACACGCTTGAGCTGTCGCACCCGTTCACGCTTTCGAGCGGCACCCGCAATACGACGCCGGTCATGCTCGTGGAGGTGGAGGAGGACGGTCTCACCGGGTATGGCGAGGCCTCAATGCCTCCCTACCTCGGGGAGACTCACGAGACGGCCCGAGCATTCCTCCTGCGCGTTGAGCTGCCGTGCTCCCCGGAGCTTTCGAACCTCGGGGAAATCCTCAGGGCAGTGGATGCGATCGCCCCTGGGAACCACGCGGCCAAGGCTGGCGTGGACATCGCGCTGCACGACTGGCTCGGAAAAAAGCTCGGCCAGCCGTGGTACAGGATCTGGGGTCTCGATCCCGGCGACGCTCCGGTGAGCTCCTTCACCATAGGCATCGGCGAGAGGGAGGATGTGCTCAGAAAGGTGGAGGAGGCGCACGGTTTCCCCGTATTCAAGGTCAAGCTCGGATGCGACCGCGACAGGGAGATCATCGAAGCGGTCAGGGAAGTGACCGACAAGCCCATCCGCGTCGACGTGAATCAGGGATGGGCCGACAGAGACCATGCCCTTCGGATGTGCGAATGGCTTGCTTCGAAGAATGTGGAGCTCGTCGAGCAGCCGATGCCGAAGGAACAGCTGGAAGACATGGCTTGGCTTCGGTCCAGGAGTCCGATTCCCGTTATCGCCGATGAGAGTGTCTCACGGCTTGCAGACGTCCGCAAGGCGTACGGGGTCTTTGACGGGGTCAACGTGAAGCTGATGAAGGCGACGGGGCTCCGAGAGGCGCACGCGATGATCCTTGCCGCCAGGTCGCTGGGCCTGAAGGTCATGCTGGGCTGCATGACAGAGACCTCGTGTGCAATATCGGCGGCGGCTCAGCTTTCTCCTCTCGCCGACTGGGCCGACCTGGACGGGGCCTTGCTGATCAACAACGACCCCTTCATCGGTGCGACGGTCACCGGCGGCAGGGTGACATTGACGGACCGGCCGGGCATCGGCGCCGTGAAGATGATCTGAAGGTGGGGCGGAAAACCTTGTGCCGGCGCGGCTTCGCAAAGCGGCCCGTTCCCCTGGTCTCACCGCGTTTGCCCGCCGATGCCGCGGCTCCTCCTCCGGCCTCCTCCTCCCCCCTCTTCCCGTGAGACTCATGATGGCGACGAACCCGGGCGAGACGCGGAATCCATGGACATGGGTGCCATCGCTCTATTTTGCAGAGGGGATTCCGTACGTTGTGGCAATGACCGTTTCGGTCATCATGTACAAGAGGCTCGGCGTCTCGAACGCCGACATTGCGCTGTCCACGAGCTGGCTGTATCTCCCGTGGGTGATCAAGCCCCTCTGGTCTCCCCTGGTGGACATGTTCGGGACCAAGCGGTCCTGGATCGTGGCGCTCGAGCTGGTGATCGGTGTGTGCCTCGCGGGCGTGGCATTTGTCCTCCACGGCCCGATGTTCTTTCAGTTGACCCTTTTTGTCTTCTGGCTGATGGCGTTCGGTTCCGCAACTCATGATATTGCGGCCGACGGCTTCTACATGCTGGGACTGGACCATCACCAGCAGGCAGGCTTCGTGGGCGTGCGTGGCACGTTCTACAAGGTGGCCACGATCACCGGGCAGGGCCTGCTGGTGATGCTCGCGGGCACTCTGGAGGCGTCGACCGGCGGCGCAATCCCGCTGGCGTGGTCGATCGCCTTCGGGGCCCTTTCGGTCCTCTTCCTCTGCCTGTTCCTGTATCACAGGTCCAGGCTTCCCTCTCCCGGTGCCGACCATCCGTCGGGCGCGGCGGTCTCGGGGAGAGGCGCCGCGCAGGAATTCCTCGCGATCCTGAAGGCCTTTTTCTCCAAAGGCGATATCCTCGCCATCCTTGCCTTTCTTCTGCTCTACCGGTTTGCGGAGGCGCAGCTGGTCAAGCTGGTCTCGCCCTTCCTGCTCGACCCGCGTGACCAGGGCGGACTCGGTCTCTCAACCTCTGAAGTGGGATTCGTCTACGGGACCGTGGGAATCATCGCCCTGACGTGCGGCGGTCTGCTGGGGGGATACGTGGCGTCGAAGGAAGGTCTGCGATTCTGGCTCTGGCCGATGGTGGCGGCCATCCACCTGCCGGACCTGGTCTTCGTCTATCTTTCCCACGTCCAGCCGGCGAGCCTCTTTCTGATCAACGCGGCTGTAGCCGTCGAACAGTTCGGGTACGGGTTCGGATTCACCGCCTACGTGCTGTTCATGATCCTTGTATCTGAGGGGGAGCACAGGACGGCGCACTATGCCATCTGCACGGGGTTCATGGCTCTCGGCATGATGCTTCCCGGGATGTTCAGCGGGGTGCTGCAGGAATGGCTTGGCTACCGGGCGTTCTTTTTCTGGGTGATCCTTTCCACCATTCCCGGGTTCGCCGTGGCGGCACTGGTGCGGGTGCCCCCGGAGTTCGGCAGGAAGCACGTACCATGACTCCTTGAGTCCATCACGAGGTTCGCCATGTCTTCGTCAGTGACGCTCTATCTGCCCTTCATGGGAAGCGAGGGGGGGCGAGGGACCATGGAGATCTTCCGCTCCCACCCGTGCGTGGCCCGGATTGTTCCCCTCGTTACACGGAGCGCCTCATCTGCCGTGCGTGAAGGCCACATGGTGGTGGACGGGCTGTTGTCGGGAGGAGCCATGAGGAAGATTGCGGACGATGCCGCCACACCGTACCTGCTGCTCGCGATCCAGGAAGCGCGCATCGTGCCGGGCCAGTTCGCGCTTGAGCGCATGGTTTCGGTCGCCGAGGGGACGGGGGCCGGCATTGTCTACGCGGACTACGTTGACGTCTCCGGGGAGGGGAGGGTGCCCCATCCTGTGATCGAATACCAGGAGGGGAGCCTGCGGGACGATTTCAATTTCGGTTCCCTGGTCCTTGTGGATGCGCACGCGTTGAGGCAGGCGCTCGCGGAAACTCCGTGCGACTGGTACCGTCATGCGGGATGGTACGCCGCCAGGCTTGCGCTGTCCCGGCGTGCTCCGGTGGTGAGGGTGCCCGAATTCCTCTATGCGAAGGACGAGCCCGGAGCGGGCAAGTCCGGAGGTCATTTCGACTACGTCGATCCCCGAAACCGGGAGGTGCAGGCGGAGATGGAAGACGCGGTCACGGAGCATCTCAGAATGGCCGGGGCCTATCTTTCGCCGGGGGCATCCGAAGCCGGAGTGGAGGAAGGGATTTTCCCGGTGGAAGCAACCATCGTGATCCCCGTGCGCAACCGGGTTCGGACCATTAGAGACGCCGTGGAATCGGCCGTCTCTCAGAAGACGGGATTCCCGTTCAACGTGATTGTCGTCGACAATCATTCCACGGACGGGACTACGGAGGCCCTCGCGGAATGCGCCGATGGCGACAACCGGGTTCTTCACCGCATCCCGGAGCGGGAGGATCTCGGCATCGGCGGGTGCTGGAACGAGGCCGTCAACGATCCCATGTGCGGGCGGTTCGCCGTGCAGCTCGATAGCGACGACATGTACGGGGACCCTGGGGCGGTCCAGCGTATTGTGGATGTCTTCCGGGCCGAGCGCTGCGCGATGGTGGTGGGGAGCTACCGGATTACCGATTTCAAGCTCCGGGAGATTCCCCCCGGGGTCATCGACCACCGGGAATGGACTGCGGAGAATGGGCGCAACAACGCGCTCCGGATCAACGGGTTTGGCGCGCCTCGTGCGTTCTTCACGCCGATTCTCAGGTCGAACCCCATCCCGAACGTGAGCTACGGCGAGGATTACGCCGCGGCCCTGGCGATCTCCCGGTCGTTCAAGGTCGGCCGGATCTTCGACCCGATCTACCTCTGCCGCCGCTGGGAAGGAAACTCTGACGCAGACCCGGATATCGACCGGGAAAACAGGTACAACTTCTACAAGGACACAATCAGGACGTTTGAGCTCTTGACGAGGATTCGTCTCAACGGTGGTCCGCCGGCGGCGCGTCTGGAGGCTCTTGCCGGCCGGTAGACCCTCTGGGCATGCCAGGTGAACGCAGTGCCGGACCGACCCGGCGTCAGAGTGAGCCGCTGAAGAATTCCCGGAGTGACCCAAGCGAGTCTTGGCGGTGTGAGTCGGCGAGCAAGGGACATGGCCTAGTGAGCTGCCGGGAGGGAGCCTTGTATTCTCCTTGTCCGTTGGCTATATTGCATCACACCTCTTTTGCCATCCCCCACTTCGTTCAGACAGACGTCATGCGCATCAGCACGAGTTTCATCCCTACGGTCAAAGAGACGCCCACGGACGCTCAGATTCCGAGCCACCAGTTGATGATCCGGGCCGGAATGGTCCGGGCGCTCGCGGCAGGTATCTATGTGTTCCTGCCGCTGGGATACAGGGTCATGAAGAAGGTGAGCGAGATCGTCCGTGAAGAGATGAACGCGATCGGAGCGCAGGAACTTCACCTCCCGGCATTGAGTCCGGTGGAGCTGTGGGAGGAGACCGGCCGCGTGAAGGCGTTCGGGGACACGCTTTTCCACGTGAAAAACAGGCCGCTGGTCCTTGCACCCACGCACGAAGAAGTCATTTGCTGGCTTGCGAAAGCCAACGTGAAGTCCTATCGCGACATGCCCCAGCTCTGGTACCAGATCCAGACCAAGTTCAGGAACGAACCGCGTCCGCGATCCGGGGTGCTCCGCGGCCGGCAGTTCCTGATGAAAGACAGCTACAGCCTGGATGCGACGCGGGAGGGTCTCGACCGGAGCTACGACCTGCACGCCGCGGCCTACAAGAAGATTTTTGCCCGGTGCGGGATCCGGTTTTTCATTGTGGGCGCGTCGAGCGGCGCGATGGGCGGCACCGGATCGCAGGAGTTCATGATGGAGTCCGACTCCGGCGAGGATGTCCTGGCGGTTTCGGCGGACGGCAGCTATGCCGCCAACGTGGAAGTAGCGACATCCATCGTCCCGGCTGCGGTGCGGTCGGCATCGGGGTTGCCAACGCACGAGGTGCACACGCCCGATGTGAAGACCATAGATCAGCTTGCGGCATTCCTGAAAGTGGACCAAGCGTTCCTGGCGAAGTCGGTGGTGTACTGGGCCGGCGACCGTCCCCTGCTTGCGCTCATGATGGGGAACGACGAGCTGAACGAATCGAAACTGATGTCGGTCCTTGGCGAGGAGGTCCGGCCCATCGAAGCTGAGCGGCTGCTCGAGCTGACGGGCGCCGACGGCGGTTCGATAGGCCCGGTTGGACTGAGGGAGCGTCACCCCGAGTTCAGGATCATTGCCGACAAGAGGCTTGAGCATGCGAACAACCTGGTGAGCGGTGCGAACCGGAACGACTACCATCTGGTGAACATCGATCTGGACCGCGACTGTGACGTAGAGGGCTATTACGATCTTCGGACCGTTCAGTCGGGGGAAACGAGTCCGAACGGCACGGGCCCCTTGCGGATCGTCAGGGGCATCGAGCTCGGGCATATTTTCAAGCTCGGCACGAAGTACTCAGATGCCCTGCATGCGACGTTTCTCGATGAGCGCGGCGAAGAGCATCCCGTAATCATGGGGAGTTACGGTATCGGGATTGATCGCATCATGGCGTGTCACATCGAACAGAACCACGACGAGAACGGCATCATCTGGGACCGGGCGCTGGCGCCGTTCGACATCCATCTCATGGCGGCCACGACTCGGTCGGCCCTGGTTGTGGAGACCGCCGAACGGCTGTACGAGGAGCTCCGGGGAGCCGGCTTCGACGTCCTGTTCGACGACAGGAAAGACATCAGTCCGGGCTTCAAGTTCAAGGATGCCGATCTTCTGGGCATGCCCCTGCAGGTGATTGTGGGCGAGAAGAACCTGGCTGCCGGGAAGATTGAGCTGAAGGTGCGTAAGGGGAACGAGCGGATTCTCGTAGAGCGGGCAGAGCTGGTGAAAAAGGCGGGGGAGTTGCTGGGGTGAGTACTTCACTGAGGAGCACTGGAGATGGAGCCGATGCTGGTGGCTGGGGCATGGGTCGTCGGCAGCCATGGGCGACCTGTGGTGAACCCGTACAAAGGGGAACAAGTTTTCGAAGTCAGTCAGGCCGGCCCGCCGGAGATCGAAGGTGCGATTCAGCACGCGTCATCCGCATTCAGGTCCGCCCGGGAAATGCCGTCGTATCAGAGGGCGGACATTCTGGAGCGGATTGCGGCCGGCTTGAAGGGGCGGATCGGAGAATTCGCCTCGCTGATCACGAGGGAAACCGGTAAACCGGCGATGTTCTCGCGGGCGGAGGTGGAACGGGCGGTGTTCACGTTCACGACCGCCTCGGAAGAGGCAAAGCGGAATGAGGGGACGATCCTGCCGCTGGATATGACCTCAGGCACTCTTGGAAGGAAGGCGCTGATCGAGCGATTTCCCGTGGGCCCGGTTTCAGCCATTACCCCCTTTAATTTTCCTTTGAACCTGGTCGCGCACAAGATGGCTCCGGCCATCGCTGTGGGCTGCCCGTTCGTGCTCAAGCCCTCTTCGAATGCTCCCGTGACCGCACTCCGGCTTGGGCTCCTTGCACTCGAATCGGGCCTCCCCGGTCCGATGTTAAGCATCCTACCTTGTTTGTCAGGTGAAGCCGAACAACTCGTTACAGATGAACGACTTAAACTCATTTCTTTTACTGGAAGCCCAGGAGTGGGATGGAGCCTGAAGATCAAGGCAGGAAAGAAACGTGTCTTGTTGGAGCTGGGGGGAAACGCTGCGGTCATTGTCCATTCAGATGCCAATCTTGAAGAGGCAGTGAGGAGGGTGATCCTGGGGGCGTTCGGGAATGCTGGGCAGTCGTGCATTTCCACGCAGAGGCTCTACGTCCAGGAGGAGGTCTTCGCGGACTTGACCGAGGCCCTTCTTGCTTCGGTTCGGGAACTCAAGGTCGGTGATCCTGAAGAAGAATCTACGGTCGTCGGGCCGATGATCACCGAAGAGGCCGCGCGGAAGAGCCAGGAATGGATCAGAGAGGCGAAGGAGGGGGGAGCGGAAATTCTTGAGGGTGGAGGACGGAACGGGGCATTGCTGGAGCCGACGGTTCTTACCGGAGTCAACCCATCGCTGAAGGTCTCGTGCCAGGAAGTGTTCGCTCCGGTTCTCATCGTGGAGCCGTACCGGGAGATAGAAGAGGCTTTTGAACGCGTCAACGCCTCCGACTTCGGTCTGCAGGCCGGGTTGTTCACGTTCGACGCAAGGATCATCTTCCGAGCGTTCAGAGAGCTGGAAGTAGGCGGAGTGATAATCAACGACTCTTCAGCCTTTAGAATGGACCACATGCCGTATGGTGGTGTCAAGGACTCCGGATTCGGCCGCGAGGGAGTGCGGTATGCCATGGAAGAGATGACTGAACCGAGGCTCCTTGCGCTGAACTTTCCGTCCTGATCTCACTCTGCCAGGCAAGCCGAGGCCGCAGGCAATGGCAAGCCCCCGGTGGAGTTGGGCCAGGGGATTTCGAGTCCCCTTCCACCGGACGAAGCTGTGCGCCGGATCGTGATTCGTGCGTCGATGCCAAGCAAGCCATAGAGTCGAGACAAGAGACTCATCCTCTGTTCCTTATTTTTCATACAGTTACATTCCTCGACCGGCAGAGATTGAGAGGGATGTCCAGGTTCTGCACTTCCATCCCGGTAAAAGATGTTGAAAACTTCCGTGAACGTCCCATTGATTTTCGAGGACATCCGCGATAGAATGTACGTTGTCCGAGAAAGAATCCCCATACATGACGCAGCAGTTTGTCCATCTTCACAATCATTCACACTACAGCCTGCTTGACGCTGCTTGCAAGATCGACGATCTGGTCCAGGCGGCGAAGGCAGATGGCATGCCTGCTGTGGCGCTGACGGATCATGGGGTCCTGTTCGGTGCCATCGAGTTCTACAAGAAGGCGACGAAAGCCGGGATCAAACCGATCATCGGCATGGAAGCCTACATTGTCACGAAGGGGAGCCGGCTGGAGAAGGCGCCTCAGGGAATAGAGAATGGAGGGAAGCGCTCCGCCTATCATCATATCGTGCTCCTTGCAAAGGATGCAGCGGGATACAAAAACCTCGTCAAGCTCTGCACGATCGGCCATCTCGAAGGGTACTACTACAAGCCCCGGATCGATACAGAGGTCCTCCGGCAGCACAGGGATGGGCTCGTGGCGCTTTCCGCCTGCCTGAGCGGCGTGATTTCGGCCCATCTGGCGTCCGACAACGATAGTGCCGCCTATGAGGCAGCCGAGATCTACCGGTCCATTTTCGGGGATGATTTCTACGTCGAGATCCAGGACCACGGGCTTGACCGCGAAGCCGTGGTGCGCCGGAAGGCCCCGAAGCTGGCAAAGGATCTGGGGCTCAAGCTCGTGGCGACCAACGACGTCCATTACATCGCTCACAGCCACGCCATTCCTCATAATATCATGTTGCTGATTCCCGACGCTTCCAGCAGCAACCCTCAGGATTATACCAAACTCCGGTATCAGACAGATCAGGCTTACTTCAAGTCTACCAGCGAGATGACGGCGCTCTTCGCGGATTTTCCCGAGGCCATTGCCTCGACCATCGAGATTGCCGATAAGTGTGACCTGAAGCTGAACCTCCGGCAGAACCGGATGCCCGACTTCCCCGTTCCGGCGGGGGTTGCGTCCCTGGACGAGTACCTGACGAAACTGTCCCGGGAGGGGTTGCTTCGCAGGTATCCTCTGCCGACGCCTGAGATGTATGAGCGGTTGGAGCATGAGCTGAAAGTCATCAAAGAAATGGGTTATTCCGGGTATTTCCTCATCGTGCAGGATTTCATCCAGGCGGCCCGGAACATGGGGGTCTACGTGGGTCCCGGCCGGGGGAGCGCCGCCGGCAGCATCGTTTCGTACGCGCTCGGCATCACGAACGTGGATCCTTTGAAGTATGACCTGCTTTTCGAGCGCTTTCTGAACCCGGAACGGGTCAGCATGCCGGACATTGACGTCGATTTCTCGGACAAGAAGCGCGACAAGGTCATCCAATACGTGCGGGAAAAGTACGGAAACGACTCGGTTTCCCAGATCATCACGTTCGGCACCCTTTCGAGCAAGGCGGTTCTGAAGGATGTGGGGAGGGTGCTGGGCATCCCTCTCAGCACCATTGATTCGATCAACAAGCTGATCCCGAGCGAGTTCGGCAAAGTTCGTCCCCTGGCCGAGGCGCTCAAAACGATTCCGGAGCTGAAGTGGGTGAACGAGAGCACCGATCCCAAGATCCGGATGCTTGTCGATGCCTCCCTTGTGCTGGAAGGAATGAACCGCAACGCCGGCATGCACGCCGCAGGTGTGGTGATTGCTCCGGGCAACATCAGCGACCTCGTGCCTCTCTACAAGACTCCGCAAACCGAGGTCATGACGCAGTACAACATGAAGGACCTCGAGGAAGCGGGACTGCTGAAAATGGACTTCCTCGGTCTCCGGACGCTCTCCGTGATGGAGAATGCGCTGCGGATGATCGGCAAGAACCACGGGACTGTCATCGATCTCGATGCTCTTCCTGAAGATGATGAGGAGACGTTCGCTCTCTTCTCCCGGGGGAGCACGGTCGGCGTGTTCCAGTTTGAAAGCTCCGGCATGCAGGAGGCGCTCCAGAAACTCCGCCCCAACTGCATCAGCGATCTTGTGGCTATGAATGCCCTGTACAGGCCAGGGCCGATGGAAATGATCGGCGACTTCATCGACCGGAAGCAGGGCAGGTCCAAAATCTCGTACATTCATCCGAAGCTCGAGGAGATCCTGAGAGAGACATACGGGGTGATCGTCTACCAGGAACAGGTCATGAAGATTGCGAGTGAGGTGGCGGGTTTTTCGCTCGCAAAGGCCGACATGATGCGTCGTGCCATGGGGAAGAAGGACAAGAACCTCATGGCCACAGTGAAGGGGGAGTTCATCAGGGGGAGCCAGCAGAGGGGAGTGGATTCCAGGCTCGCGGGCGAAATCTTCGATCTCATCGAGAAGTTCGCGTCGTACGGGTTCAACAAATCGCACAGCGTGGCCTATTCGGTTGTGGCCTATCAGACTGCCTATCTGAAGGCGCATTATCCGGCCGAATTCATGGCCGCCACGCTGTCGTCGGAAATCAACGATATCGACCGAATTGCGGTGTTGATCGACGACTGCCGGAAATCGGGCATTGCGGTGCTCCCTCCCGACGTGAATGAGAGTTCGCTGGATTTCACCGTCGTGCATGGCACGATCCGGTTCGGTCTCGGGGCGATCAAGGGTGTGGGCGAGAGCGCCGTGGAGGGGATCATCGTGGGGCGAAAGACCGGCGGACCATTCAGGAACCTGTTCGACTTCTGTTCGCGCGTTGACCTTCGCCTCGTCAACAAGAAGTGCATCGAAAGCCTGGTTCAGGCAGGCGCGTTCGACACGATGGGGGGGCACAGGGCCCAGCACTTTGAAAGCATCGAGGGCGCGGCGGCTTACGGCCTGCGCCGGCAGGACGATGAACTCAGCGGACAGACCGGTTTGTTTGACCCTGTGGACAGGGCCCAGGCCGGAGCGGCCATTCATCCGGCGCTCGCCGAGACGGTCCCCTGGTCGGAGCTCGACAAGTTGCAGCGGGAAAAGGGGGTCCTGGGCTTCTATGTCTCCGGCCATCCCTTGTTGAGGTACGAGCAGGAGGTGAAGGAATTCTCCACCATCCCGCTCGGGGATCCTTCCGCCCTTAAGCCGGGCGCCCAGGTCCGCGCGTGCGGGATCGTGACGTCGGTGAAGCGCAAAATTGACAAGCGCAACAACACGATGGCCTTTGTGACGATCGAGGATTTCACCGGCAAGGCCGAATGCATAGTGTTTTCCGATGCTTTTCAGAAGTACCAGCAGGAACTGGCGGAAGACTCAATGGTCATGGTGACCGGCAAGGGCGAGGTGAATGGCTCCCTGCTGAAGATCCTCGTGAACGAGGTCTTCCCGATGGAGCACGTGCGCGAGAAATTCACACGGAGCATCATGCTCTCGATCAACGTTAACGACGTCCAGGAGAATGCCGTCGTGTCGCTCCGCGAGCTGTTCGAGCGGAACCGCGGACGGATCCCGTGCTATCTGAGCGTCACGCATAACAACAGCACAACAGTGTATCAGACCAGTCGCTATATGATTGAACCCAGCGAGCGCTTCATCAGCGAAGTCCGGCGCATGCTCGGCCCTGACAGCATTGCGTTCACCAGCGCGATGCCGTCTCTGGGTCCGGCCATGCGATCATCACGCTATGCGAGGAGCCAGTATGAAACCCATTGAGATCACAGATGCGAATTTTGACCAGGAAGTCCTGCGCGCTGACACCCCGGTCCTTGTGGACTTCTGGGCTGTGTGGTGCGGACCATGCAAGGCCATCGCTCCCGTTGTGGAGCAGCTCGCCGGTGAATACGACGGCAAGCTTAAGGTGGGGAAACTCGACGTGGACGCGAACCCGGGGGTGGTGACACGGTTCAACATCCACAGCATTCCCACGATCATGGTGTTCCGTGACGGGCGGGTTGTGGAGCAGGTGATCGGCGCTCTGCCGAAGCGGAATCTGCTTGAGAAGCTCCAGCCGTATCTTCTGGCGGGTTAGCGAAGCCGCGCTCCCGGCTGCGTGTGAGCGGCTGGACTGCCATTTCCGTCGACAGCCAACTCAGTGACCGGAGGCCTGACCCTGAAGGGGGGACGGCCTCTTCAATTTTCTATCGATTCCAACAAAGAAGAACGCCACATTGGGCACCCGCCTCGAAACAGCCCCGACCCAGCCCGGTTTTTCCGTCCTCAGCGATTAGGTACCCGGCCCCTGGCAGCCTGATGGGGAGCACCCCACTGGGGGCACACCTCTGAAAAAAAGGAACGAATGCGGCTCTTTTTCGCCCGCTCTGACGCGATCTGCCTGCCTGACCTGGCAGGGGAGCGCCAGGAGGCGTGCTCCGATGGCAGTCCGGTGTTGAGGAGGGACTTTTGACGATTGCGGACCTACGAGGGGTTCCCGGCGGAGGACTGCAGGGTGTCTGACAGGGTGGAGGAACGCCAGGCAGCCACCTGGCCGGCGATGAGTTCCCGGAGCTTCTCGCGCAGGGCCGGAATGTCGCCGGGTCCGAGTCCGTCTGTGGGGACCGGCGGAAGGACGCGGACGCGGATCGTGCAGGGGTCGCCGAAGAGCCAGCTGTGCTTCGGCAGGCAATTTCGCGAACCGTCGACGGCGATCGGGAGGAGGGGCACACCGGCCCTGATGGCAAGATGGAACGCGCCATCGGTGAACTTTCCGATGCTCCCGTCGACCGAGCGGGTGCCTTCAGGGAATATCATCACCGAGCAGCGCCCTTTCAGGTAGCGCTCGGCCGTGTGGATCATCCTGGCGCCGGACCGCCGGTCGCCCCGCTCCAGCTCGATGTCTCCCGCGAGCCTGAGGAGCTTGCCGATGACGGGGAGAGCGAAGAGCTCCGTCTTGGCCACCCATTTCATTTCCCACGGTAGGTGCGAGATGATCGGGATATCGGCCATGGACTGGTGATTGCTGACGACGACATAGGGGTGGCGGGGATCCTCAAGATCCTGACCCGAGAGTTCGATGCGCCAGAAAGGATTCACCTTCGTCATGGCGACGCCAAGGCGGCGGAACCAGCGGCCTGTCCGGTAGCGGACGGGGTCCCGGTCGGTCAGGCGGACAACCAGCATGAGAGGGTACCAGGCGAGGATCAGGAGAATAACGGCCATCCAGACCCAGGCTGAGAGGATCGCTCTGCGGAGAGAGTCGGTCATTCGTTGGGGGCTTGTGCCTCGACTTTTGGCAGGGGGACGTCTTCGCTCCTGAGAAAACACCTGCAGGCGGCGCAATGAAGCGAGCGGACCAGCACGTCCCGCGACACGCCGTTAGGGCAGGTTCTCCGCTCGTGCGTCTCGGTCACGATCGCGCGCACCAGGATGCGGCAATGCGGACAATACTCCATGATCTCCATGCTATTCTCTTCTCCGTGCGGCCCGATGGCACTGATGTGAAGATACTGGAATTCCGGAAGGAAGTCCAGGGACCGTACGGCACAAAAGATCTGCACAACAGATTTGAATTCAAATCATTTGAATTTAAAGTATAATTCTTCTATCTTCCCGCGACCATACAACCACGTTCCGGGTAACCGCCATGACGACAACAACGATCGGCAGAGGGGTTCGCTACGGCGAGCAGGCGGACAGGGCTCTCGATCTCTGGGTGAAGCTCTCGCGGGCCCATGCCTCGTTCAGCCGGAGGTCGGAGGCGCACATTCGTTCGTTCGGCCTGACGCCGCCGCAGTTCAGCGTGCTGGAGTGTCTTGGCCACAAAGGCTGCTTGAGCTTCGGGGAGCTCTGCAAGAAGCTGATGGTGAGCGGGGGGAACATGACCGTCGTGGTAGACAACCTCGTGAAGGAGGGTCTGGTAGAGAGGATACGGTCCGGAACGGACAGGCGCCGCATTCACGTCGCGCTCACTGCCGCGGGGAAAAGGCTCATCGGCCGGATCTTCCCCAGGCATGCCGAGGCGATCGCCGCGGCCGCAGAAGTCCTCAGCCCGACGGAACAGGAATGGCTCGCTGCCCTCCTGAAGAAGCTCGGCCGCTCGATTCAGGATTCAGCTTCCGGGTGAGGGGCTGTAGGCTGAACCCTCCCGGGGAATGTGGTGCCTCTCACGAAAGAACGGGGCCCGCCTTTCGTATTTCCTCGGGGCAACCTTCCTCAAATTTCTTAAAGTTCTCCACGAAGCGCGAGGCCAACTCGCGGTATCTCTGCTGGTAGATCGAAGGATCCGGCCACGAGGTTGACGGGTTCAGAAGGTTCGAAGGGACCCCTTCGCACGATTGCGGCACGGCAAACCCGAACACCGGGTCAGTGCAGTAGGGGACGTCGAGGAGCTTCCCGTTCAGCGCGGCGTTGAGAAGGGCCCGCGTGTACTTGATGCTGATCCGCTTGCCTATGCCGTAAGGACCGCCTATCCAGCCCGTGTTGACCAGCCAGCAGTGGACCCCATAGCGGAGGATCTTCCGTTTCAGAAGGTCGGCGTAGAACGCGGGCCTGTGCACCATGAACGGCGCCCCGAAGCAGGTACTGAACGTCATCTCCGGTTCCTTCCCGAGGCCGACCTCCGTGCCGGCGATCTTGGAAGTATAGCCCGAGATGAATTGGTAGAGCGTCTGGTCGGGAGTGAGCCTGGCTATCGGGGGCATGACGCCGGAGGCGTCGCACGTCAGCAGGATGATGTTCCGGGGGTGACCGCCCAGCTTTTCGGGAACTGCATTGCTGATGAACTCGAGCGGATAGGATGCTCTTGTGTTCTCGGTGATCGTGGCGTCGTCCAGGTCAATCATGCGCGTTACCGGGTCGAACGGAACGTTCTCCAGGATCGTCCCGAACATGTGCGTGCAGGCATGGATCTGGGGCTCGGCGGAGGCGGAGAGGCTGATCACCTTGGCGTAGCATCCCCCTTCAAAATTAAAGACCCCGTCGTCGCTCCATCCGTGCTCGTCATCGCCGATCAGCCTTCTCGCCGGGTCGGCACTCAGCGTGGTCTTGCCGGTTCCGGACAGGCCGAAGAAAATGGCCGAATCCCCTTCGATTCCTATGTTGGCCGAACAGTGCATCGGCATCACCCCATCCAGCGGAAGGATGTAATTCAGGATGGTGAAGACAGACTTCTTGATCTCCCCCGCATAGGCCGTATTGCCGATAATGCACAGTTTTTGGGCAAAATTGAGCACTATGAAGGTGTTCCCGGGAGTGCCGTCGACCTGCGGAATGCCCTTGAATGAGGGGGCGCAGATGACCGTGAATTCCGGCACATGCCGCCGGTATTCCTCGTTGGTCTCCGGCAGGAGAAACATGTTCCGGGCAAAGTGGCTGTGCCACGCAAGCTCCGTCACCACCCTGATCGGCATCCGGAAGTTCTGATCGGCTCCAGCGTAACAGTCCTGCACAAAGAGGTCCCGTCCCTGCAGGAAGCCCGAAAGACGGGAGAAGAGCTCGTTGAATTTGTCAGAGCTGAACGGGCGGTTGTACTCACCCCACCAGACATGGTCTTCCGTGGTGGCCTCCCTGACCACGAACTTGTCGTTCGCGGATCGGGCGGTATGCTTCCCGGTGAATGCGACGAGCGGGCCCTTGCGGGTGATCCTTGCCTCCCGGCGGAACGAGACCTCCTCATAGAGAGCCTCGGTCGGGAGGTTCCAGTAGACCGTGCCGAGGTTGCTCAGTCCGTGATGCTCCAGCCCGTAGTCGCTCTTGCGGGCCGAAGCCTCCAGCTGTGAGGGAGTTCGAATATCGAGGATGTTGTTCATAGCCAGTCCCGAACAAGTTTGCGTTCGCCGATATAGATTTCATTTGGGGCAGCGGGGTCCAGCGCCCATTTGATCCGCTCGATCCCTTGCTTGACGTCTTTGATGGTGGTGGCATAGCTCAGCCTGAGGTGTCCCTCCATCCCGAACTCCTTGCCCGGGACCGTGACCACGAGGGCTTTCTTCAGGAGGAACTTCGACAGTCCGATCGAATCGCGGTTGTAGGCGCTGAAGTCGGGAAGGCAGTAGTATGTGCCGTCGGGTTTGACGATCCTGACGCCGTTGAAGGAGCAGAGCTCCTGCATCATCACGTTCCGGTTGTTCTGCAGGGTGAGCCTGAGGGCCTCAATCGTGCTTTGGAGCCCCGTGAGTGCCCCTTCTGCCGCGGCCTGCAGAACGAGGGAGGTGCAGGACGTGGTCTGCGCCTGGATGTTGGTCATGACCGCGGTCAGCTCCTTGTTGGCGATGACCCATCCGATCCGGAATCCGGTCATGCCGTAAAGCTTCGAAATCCCGTTGATCGTAATGACCTTGGTGGTCTCGATATCCTTCGTGGTGAACCGATAGGCTGGTTCCGCAACCTTGCCGTCGAAGACAAGTTTGTGGTAGATATCGTCCATGATCAGGTAGATCCCCTTGCGCTCGCAGAACTCAACAATCTCGGCGATCAGGGATTCCGGATAGATCGCGCCCGACGGGTTGTTCGGACTGTTGACGATGATGGCCTTGGTGTACGAGCTTACCGCCTGTTCGATCTCCTTCATGCGGGGGATGAAACCGCCGTCTTCGGGAGTGACGATCACCGGAACACCGTAGACCATCCGGATCATCTCGGGGTAGCTCACCCAGTAGGGGGCGAGAACGATCACTTCGTCCTGGGGGTTGACCAGGGCGAACAGCAGGTTGAAGAGCGCCTGCTTTGCCCCTCCGGAAACCATCACCTGTTCAGGAGCGGGGACGCGGTTGTAATTTTCCTCCGTGTACCGGATGATGGCTTTTTTCAAGGAGGGAATGCCATCGGTCGGCGTGTACTTGATGTCGCCGGCGGTGAGTTTCGCGGCGGAGCTGAGTATGGCGGCGATCGGCGCTTTGTTTTTCGGTTCGCCGGCTCCCAGGTGAATAACCGCCTCGCCTTTTTCCCTCAGGACGCGCGCCTGTTCGTTCAGGCTGAGCGTTGGAGACTCGGCGATAGAGCGTGCGAGCGTGCTGATACTCATGAAAACATCTCCTCCCAGGAAAGAGAGCAGTGGGTTGCGCTACAAGGATTACCAGGGACGCAGGATGACCCGAACGGCAGGCTGGAACCGCACTTCAAGCTCCTCATCATTTTAGCGAAAAAACCGTTCTTCCGCAAGAACAGAGTTCCCTGTTTTCGGAAAAACCGGTGGATGGAGCTCGAACGTCCCTGGAGGTGCCCTTTCGGCAGACCGCCGGTTGCAGGCACTGCTTTCTCTCTCCGGTTCCTCCGTACCTGGCGCCGACTCGTCCCTGTGCCCGATTTGCAGGACCTGCAAACACATGCACCTCCTGTGTCTCCAGCCGCCGCCGGTTCCCACGTCCTCCGGGTCGATACGACCGGGGGTGGCCAGCGGGGCGTACACCTAGAGGATCCAGACCACGCCGGCACCTCATGGATCGACTGGACGCTTCACGCAGACACTCAGGATGCTGGTGGTGAATATGGAAGCGATGACGGTTGCGGCGCGCGCGTCTATGGCCGAAGCGCAGGAATGTTCTGGTCGATGCGGCTGGCGATGTCGAGCCGATCGCCGAAGCTGCCGACCAAGACCAGGCCGCTCCTGCCCAAAGAGCACAGCCTGAAGCCCCGGATTCCGTCTCGAGAGGGAGTCGTCTGGAGGAGGACCGGCCAGGGGCTTGGAGCTGCCAAGATCGCACACCCTGACATTTCGACCTCCAGAGTATGACATTTTCACTGTAATATAACACTATGCCAGGACAGGCGATTCAGCACTTGACTCTTCGAGTAGGAGGTCGTATTTTAGAGCGCAGAACTCCACGCCCGACCCGCCGAAACCAGCGGGTCACTGAGTGCCGCTCAAATCCGCCTGGCAACCGGTTCAAGCCGAGCATACATTTCCCGTCCATCCAGTTCTCAACACGTAACACCACAGTCAGTCCATGTCGGGGCTGACGGCGGCCTGGACGAGCGGCGGCAACCTCCCCTCTGTTCTCTCCATGAAATGTTACCACTCTCCCGGTTATGCAAAGGGGGACGAGCCTTGCGAATGGGATGTGTTTCCCGGGGCGTCTCTTTCCCTCACCAGCAACAAAGGAGTCAGTATGCCTAGAGCGTTTCACCGCGGTATCGCTGTCGTTCTGCTCCTCGGCTTCTGCTCAGTGTCGGGATGCAAGAAGAACGATCTATCACCCACCGGCCCCACCGGGGGGACGGTTACGGATTTGAAGGCCAACGGCGCCTTTGCCCCGGTTTCCAGGACGGAGATTCAGGGTACCGTCTTCGTCTTTGACCAGTCAGGCAATCCGATCAGGGGACTTGTGACGGGCAATTTCTCCGCGTCACTTCGATTCGGACCCGGGATTTCGAAGACAACTTCAGACACGGTGAAGGGGACGGTGAGCGTGGAGAGCGCCGAAGTGTCGGGGGACAAAGTTGCCGTGGCGATGACACTGGACTACAGCAACAGCATGTTTGCGGGGGACACAGTGGCCGGCGGCAGGTTCAGGCGCGTTATGGCGATGGAGGAGGGAGTGAAGGCCCTGGTGAACGTGATGCACGCAGGCGATCTGGCTGAGATCATCAAATTCGGAACTTCGGTCGATTTTGTTTTTCCCTTCACTTCCGACAAAACCATGTTGTCACATGCAGTCGACAGCTCTACCGAGGCGCGCGGCTCGACCGCGCTGTTCTCCTCCATCTACAGGGGGCTGATGGATGCGGGCGCTCAACCGGCTTCGTCATTCTCCCGGGCAGTTGTCGCATTCACGGATGGGATGGACAGGAGCAACACCATCACCAGCTCTCAAGTCTATGCTATGTCTCGCCAGACCGGAGTGCCTGTCTACACCATTGGTCTCCTGGATTCCCTCTGGCACAGCACTCCCCCGGGGCTTGCTAACGAGGGAGAACGCGACCTTGTGGAGATCGCGGACACCACAGGCGGATTCTATTATTACGCGCCGGGTCCCGCCCAGCTCGAGCAGATCTATGCCAAGATCGGGGGGCAACTCTCGAGTGCGATGCAGATGACGATTCTCTGGCCGGGCGGGAGTCTTCCGCCGTCGGGCACTCAGGTGCAGGTTGTCATCACGGTCAACTATACAGGCCTTGCCACAAACTTCGTCAAGCAGTACACGATGCCGTAGATGGTCCGGAGGTCATCGGGCCTGGACCCCCGTCACAGCCGCTCCTGCCAATCGCGGGCGCGGCTTTCTTTTTGGCCAGCAGAGGGAGGTTGGACGTGGCAATAATTCGTATCTTCCTTCACCCAGGCACGCTTCCCGCTCTGCCCCCTTGGAGACAGACACCGGCACATATTCTTGGAGATGATCATGAAACGCGCCGCGGCATTCTGGATACTCGCCTTCGTCGTCACCATCGCCTCAGCAATCTATCAGCGCATGACCGGGCCGACCTACCCCGTGTCGGGGAAGGTTGTCGTGGGGGGGAAGACGGTGGTATACCGTTTCCTCCGAAGCCACGACACATCGGGCGATGCTCCGGTCGAGGTGGCAACCGGAGACTCCTCAGCGACCGGCATCATGGAATGGAAACGGTACAAGTCAAGCGATCCATGGATGCGGGTCCCGATGAGCAACGCGCGAGGGACTCTCTCGGCCTCCCTGCCCAGACAGCCGGCGGCGGGGAAGCTGGAATACATGGTGATGGTGACCTCCACAGGGGAAGAGTCCATGCTGCCGAAGGAAGGCGGGGTTGTCCTTCGATTCAAAGGAGAAGTTCCCGCAGCCGTTCTGATCGTCCACATATTCTGCATGTTCAGCGCCATGCTTCTTTCTGCCAGGACCGGACTCGAGTTCTTCAATCCCGAGCCCAAGTATCGCCGGTTGATCCCGTGGACGATCGGATTTCTGGCTGTCGGAGGACTGATCCTTGGTCCTATCGTACAAAAGTTTGCCTTTGACGCATATTGGACCGGCTGGCCGTTCGGCCATGACCTGACGGACAACAAGACCATCGTGGCCCTTCTTGGATGGATTGTCGCAGCATGGATGTTGAGGAGGGGAAGGGATGTGAGGGCCTGGGCGCTCGGCGCCGCGATACTGGTGATGGCAGTCTACATGGTGCCGCACAGCGTCCTGGGGTCGGAACTTGACTACAGCAAGGTCTCGCCGGCCTCCGGAGGGACGAAGTCTCAACGGCCGCCATCTCCCATATCACCTGACTCCGTGGCGAAGCCGCCTCAATGACCGGCAGGGAGGCGAGCGCGTTGGACAGGGCTCGTCGCGGCAACCTTGGCGGAGTCCCGGCGCCAGACCCGTGATGAAGACAGGGGAGAATCCGTCTGCTGGTTCTCCCGGTGATCTCCTGACGGATGACCATTGCGATGAGGGAGTCGCGAGGAGCTGTCGAGGTGATCCCTGGCTGCAATCGCATTTCGATTCGGTACAATTGCGAAGATCGCCTTTCAGTGAGGAGAAACCTGTGAAGAAACTTCGGACATCGGTCCAGGCGGTACATGTCTCGGAGGGTCTTGAAGATGCCGCAGCGCACTCTTCTGATCTTGCGTTGACGCCTGCAACCGAGGTACATGCAAACGAACCGGTCCCCTTCGACATCAGTCTCCTTCACTCCATCAGGGTGAACCGGAGCGCTGTGGAGACCCGCGCCGTGGAGCTTGGAACCCGCAGGACGTTCAAGGTGGAGGCTCAGGTTGCCGCGTATGTGTCCGCTATCCGGTGCATGGACCTGACCACGCTTGCCGGCGATGACACTCCGGGAAGAGTCGCGCGATTGTGCGCCAAGGCGCTTTCACCCCTGGAAGAGGAAACCGCCTCCGCTCTTGGCATAGCAGATATCCCCCTTACGGCAGGCGCGGTGTGCGTCTACCCGGCCCAGGTGAAAACCGCCGCCAGGTGTCTGGGGGGACGCCTCCCCGTGGCGTCGGTGGCAACCGGGTTTCCTGCGGGGCAGACGTTTCTGGACGTAAAACTCGCCGAGATCGACCTGGCGATCAGAGCCGGTGCACGAGAGATCGATGTCGTGATCAGCCGGGAGAAGGTGCTCACCGGCAAATGGAAGTCCCTGTATGAGGAACTCGTACTCTTTCGTAAGGTGTGCGGCAAGAGGGCCAGGCTGAAGACCATTCTCGGCATCGGAAACCTCGAGACCCTCTCCAATATCTCGGCGGCCTCCGCCGCGGCGATCATGGCCGGATCAGACATGATCAAGACATCGACCGGATTCGAACCGAGCAATGCAACGTTCCCCGGGGGCCTCGTGATGGTTCGCCAGATTCGGAGATTCATGGACCTCGGGGTTCTCGAGGGCCGGGACGTCGGGTTCAAGCCGGCAGGTGGCATACGCACAGCGAAGGATGCGATGCTCTGGCTGATCCTGATGCTGGAAGAACTCGGCCAGGAATGGACGAAGCCCCGTCTTTTCCGGATCGGGGCGAGCGGCTTGCTCACCGACATTGAGCGCCAGCTCCGCCATCTGGCGTTCGGCCGCTACTCGAACGCGCAGTACCATCCGATGGCCTGATTGCGGCGTCCGTCAGACGCAGCGGCTCGAACGGGCTCCTTGCCAGGCAGCCCGACCGGTATCGACACCGGCGTGAACATCCTCAAGCGAATCGTTGATCGAGAGTGTTCTGTCTCACCGAAGCACGCGGAGTGGACATCACCCGGCCTGAGCCGGCGACGCGAGTAACTGAACGCTTCAGCAGAGCATCGACCAGGAGAAGAGAACTGCATGGACAAGAACAAGCTTACCTCGCTGATTGGCACCCTGGAGTACGGTCCCGCGCCGGAATCTGAGGCAAAGGCAAGAGAGTGGCTCGCCTCTCACGGCTCGAAGTTTGGCCATTACATCAACGGGGAATGGCGGCCGCCCTCACATGGCGGCTATCTCCCGACCATCAATCCTGCGAAAAGCGAGGAGGTGCTGGCTGAAACCGCTCTCGGAACGCAGGAAGACGTTGACGCGGCGGTCGATGCCGCAAAGAAGGCTTTCGCGGCGTGGAGCGCCCTCACGGGTCATCAACGCGCCCGCTACCTCTACGCCATCGCCAGGGCCGTTGCCAGGCACGCGCGCGTCTTTGCAGTCCTCGAATCGCTGGACAATGGCAAACCGATCCGCGAGAGCCGGGATATTGATGTCCCGGTGGTGATACGTCACTTCTACTATCACGCCGGCTGGGCACAAACCCTCGACCGCGAGTTCCCGGGGTATCGCCCTGGAGGTGTGATTGCCCAGATTGTGCCATGGAACTTTCCATTCCTGATGCTGGCCTGGAAGATCGCTCCGGCGATCGCCGCGGGGAATACCGTCGTGATCAAGCCGTCCAAGTCAACCCCGCTTACCGCCCTGCTGCTTGCCGATATTCTGAAGACGGAAGTCCAGCTTCCGCCGGGAGTCGTCAACGTCCTCACCGGTGACTCAGAAACCGGCACGATGCTCTACAAGCACCCTGTCCCCTGGAAGGTCACATTCACAGGTTCGACCGAAGTGGGGCGCATCATCAGGAAGGGGACGGCCGGGTCGCGCAAGCACCTCACCATGGAGCTTGGGGGAAAGTCGCCGTTCATCGTCTTTGAGAATGCCGACCTTGATTCCGCCATCGAGGGCGTCGTCAACGGGATCTGGTTCAATGAGGGACAGGTCTGCTGCGCCGGCTCGAGGCTCCTGGTCCAGGAGGGAATTCATGACGACTTCATCAGGCGCCTGAAGCGCCGCATGCGTAAGCTGCGCGTCGGCAACCCGCTCGACAAGGCGATGGACATGGGAGCGATCAACAACGCGGAGCAGCTCCGCAAGATCACGGCAATGATGGAAGTCGGCACCGCGGAGGGCGCCATGATGTGGCAGCCCGACAACGTCGTCTGTCCGCAGGGGGGCTTCTTCCTCGCGCCGACATTGTTCACCAATGTCGAGCCATCCCATACGATTGCGCAGGAGGAGATCTTCGGCCCCGTCCTGGTGACGCTGACATTCAGAACGCCTGCCGAAGCCGTGCAGTTAGCGAACAACACCCGGTACGGTCTGGCAGCCTCGATCTGGTCGCAGGATATCGACACAGCCATGGATGTTGCGCGAAAAGTCAAGGCGGGAACGGTTTGGATCAACTCGACAAACCTGTTCGATGCCGCCTCAGGGTTCGGAGGATACCGGGAAAGCGGATACGGGCGTGAGGGGGGACGCGAGGGGATGTACGATGTTCTCGTGGAAAACGAGCACGAGAGTCCGCAGGGCATGGAGGAAGGGAAAGAGCAGAAGCCGGAAGCGGCGGGGATGAACACGGACGGCCCGACGAACGGCAAAGCCCGCGTCGATCATGAGATAGACAGGACATTCCGGTTCCTGATCGGCGGTAAGCTGGTCCGGCCGGATCAGGCGGGGAGTTTCCCGGTCAACTCGCCATCGGGCGACCTGCTTGCGGTCGTGGGGGATGCAAACAGGAAAGACGTCCGAAATGCAGTCGAAGCAGCTCGGGGCGCATATCCTTCATGGTTCGAATCTGCCGGGCACCTGCGAGCCCAGATCCTTTATTTTCTCGCTGAGAACCTGGCCGCGGAAAGAAGCCGCTTTGCCGCCGCGATCGCCAACCAGACAGGCGTCACGCCGGACAAGGCGGAGACCGAGGTCCAGCAGGCGGTCAGCCGGATCTTCGATTTTGCGGCCTACGCCGACAAGTTCGGGGGCACGGTGCAGCCCGTCCTCGGCCGAAGACTCGTCGTCGGCCTTCGTGAGCCGGTTGGTGTCATCGGCATCAGGGCTCCCGACGAATCGCCATTGCTGGGCCTCGTCTCGGTCGTCGCGGCGGCGGCGGCGATGGCGAACACCGTCGTCGTGGTGGCGGGGAGGCACGCCCTCACGGCGATGGACCTGGTGCAGGTCATGCAACACTCCGATGTTCCGGCCGGGGTGATCAACGTGCTGACCGCACAGAAACCCGATGCGACCGGCAGGGTCCTCGCCGAGCACGAGGATGTGGATGCAATCTGGTTTTTCGGCAGCCCCGAAGGAAGCCTGAGTGCGGAAGAGGCCTCGACCGGCAACATGAAACAGACCTGGGTCTCCGACGGCCGGCAGATCGACTGGAACGCAGTGAACGCCCAGCGGCTGCTGCTGAAGTCAACTCAGGTGAAGAACATCTGGGTGCCGTACGGAGTGTGAGGCGCTGGGAATTTGCGTGCTGACCGGGTGATGGTGATGATGAACGAGCTGAACCGCTGTCCCGATCAGGCAAGCAAAGGCCGCCTCTGGAAATCACGCTGCAAGGGGCGGCGGTTCAGTCAGCATCCTCAGGTTCGGGCAGAGTCTGCACGAAGGCACCGCGTACCGGAGGGGGAACGGGAACGCCGGCACCCTTTACCGAGCCCCAGACAATGGCGTTCATGACCTCTTCGGAGATCGCATCTTCATGGCTGAAATCCATGGCGTCGCTTTCCGCCTGTCCCAGTGCGCCGTCCGGATTGCGCTCGAGGATGTCGATCCGGGCGGGACGGTGCAGATAGGGTGCGAAGTCAGGATTCGGAGTGAACGAGGCGCCCATGGGCCTGGCGGACGCGTCGAATTGAGACATGGGGGGAAGGCCAAGCAGCAGCTCCATCGTCCTCACCATCCCGCTGGTTGAATACATCTCGCTGTCTACCGTGTGACGCTTCAGGTATGGCGAGATGACCAGGCCTTCGGTTCGGTGGGCATCTACATGGTCCGGTCCGTTCTGCGCGTCGTCTTCGATGACGAAGATTGCCGACTCCTTCCAGTAGGGGCTCCGCGAGATGCGCTCCACCAGCATGCCGAGGGCGAGGTCGTTCTGGGCGACAAAAGCCCGCGGGGTCAGCGCTCCGTGTCTGGTACCCTCGGTGTGGTCATTGGGCAGCTTGATGATCTGAAACTGAGGAAGCCTCCCATTCCTTTCGTACGCCGCAAACTCGCGTTCCCAATCCTCCACCCGCTTCACATCCGAGTACCCCAGGTCCCATCCCATCGAGAATGGGGCGACGTGTCCCTCCAGCCCCGGAGCCATTGCCCTTGCGCTGTCCCCGGCGTGTTCGGGGTTTGAGGCGAACTCCCCGTAGGTCCGGTACGTGACGCCGTTCCGCCTGCAATCGTCCCAGAGATATCCTGCCGGCGGATAGACGATCGGATATCCTCCCTCGAACTCATATTCGCCGCCGCGCTGACCGTACGAGGTGGGCCAGCTCTTTTCCGTGTAGTCGGTGGCATAGGCTCCCATCGACCAGTTGTGGCCGTCCGCGCTCACCTCGGCGTCGGCAAACAGGTTGTCGAACAGGACAAACTCCTTTACCAGCGCATGAATATTGGGCGTGACGCTGTCGGGGAAGAGGCAGAGCGCCGGGTCTCCATTTCCCTGCGGGAGGTCGCCGAAGACCTGGTCGTAGGTGCGGTTTTCCTTGATGACGTAGAAGACATGCTTGACCGGCGAAGGACGTCCCGGACGGCTCCAGAGCGCGCCGCTGTCCGGAACACCCTGTGCTGCCTTCAGCGGAGAATTCTCATAGACCATCCGGGTCCAGGATGCAAGGGTTGCCTGGTCGGGCATGGGGATCCGGGTGAGGACTCCCCTGAACATGGAGCCGATGTACTGTACGTCGTGTTGCCGTCGGCTGTCCGGCCTCGGGCCGAGGGGGTTCGGCGATGAGCCCATCCCTTTCGCACATGTCACCAGCAGATCGCCTGACCCGGCATGGAAGCGGACGCAGGAGGGGTACCACGCGGTGGGGATGAACCCCAGGGAGCGGCTTGCCCCGGGCTTCTGCACGTCAAAGAGCGCGATGCAGTTATTGTCGGCATTCGCAACGGCAAGCCTGTCCTCCGCGGGAGAGAGGGCCACGGAGTTGGGCGTGCTTCCCTCGGGCGCATTCGGGAAGAGCGCCGCGTTGAGCCGCTCCGTCACCATCCCTGTTCGGGGATTCACAACGGCGACGCTGTTGGTGTTGGCGCACGCCACGAAGAGCCGCGATCCGTCGGAGCTTTCGGCCATGTCGCACGGATGATCACCCACCGGGATGATGGAGCCCACGGCGAGAGTGGCAGGATCCACCAGTGCCACAGAAGCGGCGCCCCAGAGGGAGACGTAGAGCACGCCGCGGGAAGCCGAGTAGAGGCAGGTGTAGGGGGTCCCCGGGAGTGAATCCTGCGCCTCCACGTGTCCGGTGGCCGCATTGATCTTGTAGACGCGCCGGGATTCGCGGCCGACTGCATAGAATACGGGGGAGGAGGGCGGCGCATCAATCCCGGCAACCCAGATCTTCTCCTGCGGCCAGGGACTCCCAAGCCTGACGGAGTCGTGAAGCACCGGACGATCGCCGTCTGCTGCGAACCGCAGGATGTCATTGTCATTGCCCCCCGAGACCAGAAGCTCGCGGCGTCCGGCCAGAAAGGAGAGTCCCAGCCACGAGCGGTGGAGGGGAATGGACTGTCGCACCGTCCAGGTTGGGACATCGATGACTGTCAGCTCCTGATCCTTTGTGCCGTTATTGGTCACGAACACTGTCCGCCCGTCAGGAGAGACGACCATGTTCAGCGGTAGCTCGCCGAGCGGGACCTGCTTCCCCACCGGGGAAAGAGACCAGCCGTTAGGGAGGAGCGTGCGTCCTTCACCCTCAGGGCCCGGAAGGAGCATCCGTTTGCTGCCCGCGCAGGAGAAGAGCGTGAGCGAGAGGACGAAGAGGACGATGTGGTGTGTCGAGAATCTCATGACGGCTCTCCTGTTGATGGCAGCGTTGCGTAAGCGGCTGTACTCTGCCGCTGCTTACCCTGGGAAACTGCTGCAATGGCAGTTGGTCTGATTGCTGTGACCCTTTGAATATCCAGCTTTTTTCGCTATATTTAAAGCTTGCAGGAAAGAAATCTGCACCCATTCCAGGTTCAGGAGAAACAGGCAGTGGCTTCCTTCCCCAAGCGAACGCACACCTGCGGCGCCCTAAGGCGCTCCGACATCGGCAAAACCGTGACACTGAACGGCTGGGTGGACACCCGCAGGGATCTGGGGGGCGTGATTTTTGTCGACCTCCGAGACCGGTATGGCAAGACACAGGTGGTCTTCAATCCTCAGCACGATGCGGATGCGCACGATGTGGCGGGTGGGCTGCGGAGCGAGTATGTCATCAGCGTGACGGGGCGGGTGGAGCTCCGACCCGAGGGAACGGCAAACCCCGATCTGGAGACGGGGGATGTGGACGTGATGGCGACGAGCCTCATGGTCCTGAACAAGGCCGAGACCCCGCCGTTCCCGATCGACGACAAGGTCGAAGCCGGGGAAGACCTGCGCCTGAAGTACAGATACCTCGACCTCCGCCGGCCGGCGCTCCAGCGGAACTTCATCGTCCGGCACAGGATGTATCACGTCACGCACAACTATTTCGATGAGCATGGGTTCATCGAGATCGAAACCCCGGTCCTGATGAAGAGCACTCCCGAAGGCGCGCGGGACTACCTGGTGCCAAGCCGGATGCACAGGGGAAAATTCTACGCCCTTCCCCAGTCGCCCCAGACCTACAAACAGATCCTGATGGTCTCGGGATTCGACCGGTACGTGCAGATTGTGAAGTGCTTCCGTGACGAGGACCTGCGGGCCGACCGGCAGCCGGAATTCACCCAGATCGATTTGGAGATGTCGTTCGTCGACGAATCGGACATCCAGGAGATAGTCGAAGGGCTGATGCAGCGGATGTTCAAGGAGATCAAGGGAATCGACATCCGGGTGCCGTTTCCGCGCCTCACCTACAAGGAGGCGATCGAGACCTACGGCAGCGACAAGCCAGACACCAGATTCGGGCTGAAGTTTTTCTGCGTGGATGACCTGGTTCGCGGGTGCGGGTTCAGGGTGTTCGCGGACATGCTGGCGAAAGGCGGGGTAGTGGCGGGGTTCGTCGTGCCGGCAGGCGCTTCCTTCACGCGGAACCAGATGGACAACCTTGTCGATTACACGAAGAGCCTGGGAGCCGGCGGTCTGGTCTATTTCAAGTGGACTGAGCAGGGGGTGGAATCGATTGTGGAGAAGTTCCTCGGCAAGCCTCTCATGGAGGCGATCGCCAGGGCCATGGGAGCCAGGCAGGGGGATCTGATTCTCCTGGTGTCCGACATGTGGGGCAAGGCATACACGATTCTCGGGGCGCTGCGCCTGGAGATGGCGCGCCGGATGAACCTGGTGGATGAATCGAAAAACGAGCTCCTGTGGGTGACGGAGTTCCCCATGTTCGAGTGGAGCGCCGAGGAGAAGCGCCACGTCTTCATGCACCACCCGTTCACTTCTCCGCACCCGGACGACGTCGGGATCCTGGAGAGCGATCCAGGAAAGGCTCGCGCGCGGGCGTACGACCTCGTGCTGAACGGGAACGAGATCGCCGGCGGAAGCATCCGGATCCATGACTCCGCTCTCCAGTCGACGGTCTTCAGGCTGCTGGGGATCGAGGAGGAGGAGGCACAGCGGAAATTCGGCTTCCTCCTGAACGCCTTCAAGTACGGAGCGCCTCCCCACGGGGGCATCGCGTTCGGTTTCGACCGCATCGCCATGATCCTGACCGGCATGAAGTCGATTCGCGACGTGATCGCTTTTCCCAAGACGGCGAGCGCTGTCTCGCTCATGGACGAGGCACCGGGTGAAGTGGACGAAAAACAGCTACGGGAGCTCCATATCCGGGTCGTGTGAGCATGAAACCGTGCATCCGCATCGCGAGCGGGCAGGGATTCTGGGGGGACCTGCTGACGGCGCCGGTGGACCAGGTCACCAGGGGTCCGATTGACTACCTGGTGATGGACTACCTGGCGGAAGTGACCATGTCCATCCTTCAGAAGCAGAAGCGCAAAGATCCCCGGCTCGGGTATGCGAAGGACCTCGTGGCCCTGATGGAGAGGATTCTACCGCTGATCGTGGAGAAGAAGATCAAGGTGATCACCAACGGCGGTGGAGTGAACCCCCAGGCGTGCCGCGAGGCGATCTTCCAGGCGGCCAGGCGGGCGGGGTTGCGGGGATTGAGGATCGGGATAGTCTCGGGGGACGATATTCTTGGAGACCTGGACCGTTTTCTGGCTGGGGGGATCCCGCTCAAGAACATGGAGACGGGGGAAGATCTCGCCTCCATCCGGGAGAAGGTCCTGAGTGCAAACGTCTATTTCGGTGCCTGGCCCATTGTGGAAGCGCTTGGCCAGGGGGCATCGATCGTGATTACCGGCAGGACTACCGACACCGGGCTGACGCTTGCGCCCATGATTCATGAATTCGGATGGAGGGGGGACGACTGGGACAGGATGGCTGCCGGCACGGTGGCAGGGCATATCCTGGAATGCGGCGGGCAGGCCAGCGGTGGGAACTTCTCCGCCGACTGGAAGGGCATTCCCGACCTCGCTCACATCGGCTTCCCGATCGCGGAGACGTTCCCGGACGGGGAATTCGTGATTACAAAGCACGCGGGAAGCGGCGGCCTCGTCAGCAGGCAGACGGTGACGGAGCAGCTGGTTTATGAAATAGGTGACCCCCGTTCATACATCACGCCGGACTGTGTGGCAGATTTTACAACGATTCAGCTTGAGGAAGAAGGCTATAACAGGCTTCGCGTTAAAGGGATAACTGGTCGCTCTTCAACAGAATTCTATAAGGTGTCGATGGCATATCTCGACGGGTTCACCGCCGTTGGAACATTGACCTACGCCTGGCCTGATGCTCTGGAGAAAGCGAGAGCCGCGGACAGCATCCTCAGGACAAGGCTGGATGACCTCGGACTCTCGTTCGATGAGGTACGGACCGAGCTGATCGGGTATAACGCCTGCCACGGCCCCCTTGCGGCCCCGGCAGTAGACCTGAACGAAGTTGTGCTGAGGGTGGGGGTTCGCTCTCATGACGCCGCCGCCGTGGAAAGGTTCGGGAAAGAGATCGCTCCCCTGATTCTCACGGGCCCCCCATCGGTAACGGGATTTGCCGGAGGAAGGCCAAGGCCGAGCGAGGTGGTCGCCTACTGGCCGGCGCTTCTGCCGAAAGGAGCGGTCCGGCCCTCCATAGATGTCACGGAGGCTTAGGCGCATGCATGTGAGACTGATCGATATCGCGCACGCCCGCTCGGGGGACAAGGGAGACACGGCAAATGTCGGGGTAATAGCTCGCAGAGCAGAGTACTATCCGCTTCTCGTTAAATATCTTACGATCGAACGGATCAAGAAGCATTTTGAGGGAATTGCTCTCGGCGATGTGGAGCGCTTCGAGCTCCCAAACCTCATGGCCCTGAACTTTCTTTTGCACCGGGCGCTTGGAGGTGGGGGAACGGTATCTCTCAAACTGGACGCACAGGGAAAGACGCTGGGAAGCGCCATGCTCCGGCTGGAGCTGGACATCGACGAGACGGTGGTGGTGGAAGCGAAGTCCTGATGACCCGCCCCGCTTGAATCCGGAGGGTGAGGGCCTTCACCGTTGAATGCCCCATTGCTGTGATGGACTCACACGTGGAAAGAATCCTATGTTTGAAGATCTTCGGGAACAGGTAAGAAAGCTCCGAGAGCGTCTGGCCACTCTCCGGGGGTATCTTTAACATCGACACCAGGGAGATGGAGATCGCGGAGCTGCAGAAGAAAAGCGAGGCCCCCGAGTTCTGGAACGACAACATGGCGGCGCAGAAGGTGATGCAGCAGATCAGCGCCCAGAAAGAGTGGGTCGAAGCCTGGAACGGGCTGCGCGGCACTCTTGACGACGCCGAAGGCCTTGCCGAGATGGCGGAAGAGTCGAACGACACCTCCTTTGCCGGGGACATCCGGAAGGAGCTGGCAAAGGTGGACCAGGGGATCGGGGAGCTGGAGTTCCGGAACATGTTGAGCGGAGACGACGACGAGCGGAATGCCATTCTCACGATTCACGCCGGCGCAGGGGGGACCGAGGCCCAAGATTGGGGTGAGATGCTTCTGCGCATGTACACGCGGTGGTGCGAGCGCAAAGGATACAAGGTCTCGATGGCGGACCGGCTTGACGGTGACGGCGCCGGCATCAAGAGCGCCACGGTGGAGGTGACGGGCAAGTACGCGTACGGGTATCTCAAGGCCGAGAACGGCGTGCACAGGCTGGTGCGGATTTCGCCGTTCGACGCCAATGCACGGAGGCACACGTCGTTTGCCTCCGTGTTCGTGTATCCGGAGATCGAAGACGATGCCGAGATCGAGGTAAACCCGGCCGACCTGAAGATCGATACCTTCCGCTCGGGCGGCAAGGGTGGACAGAACGTGAACAAGGTCGAGACGGCTGTCCGCATCACGCACATCCCCTCCGGGATCATCGTGGCATGCCAGCAGGAACGATCGCAGTTCCAGAACCGCGAGCGGGCGATCAAGATGCTGAAGTCCCAGCTCTACAAGCGGCGCAAAGATGAAGAGGATGCGCGTTTGAGCGCAATCGAGAGCACGAAGAAGAAGATCGAATGGGGGAGCCAGATCCGTTCCTATGTCTTCCAACCCTACAATATGGTGAAGGATCACCGGACCGACATCGAGACCAGCGACGTGCAAGGAGTGATGGACGGCGCTCTGGACGAATTCATCAAGGGATATCTCATGGAGTTCAGCTCGAAGGCCTCCGGCTGACGATGGCCTACCCTTCGTTCATCGCCCGCCGGTACCTCCGGTCGAGGCGGAATGCCGGCTTCTTCTCGTTCATTGCCGCCATAGCGATTCTCGGGGTGGCGCTGGGGTCTGCGGCGCTGATCATCGCCCTCACCGTCCTCGGGGGGTTCGAGAGGGAAATCACCGAAAAGGTGGTGGGATTCACCAGCCATGTGCAGGTCCTGGCGTTCCAGAATCAGCCGTTGCATCACTCCGACCGGAGCATGGCGATGATGACGGATTCCCTCCCGGTAATCAGGTCGGTCTCGCCGTTCGTCTTCCGCGAGGCGCTGATCAGGAGCCGGGAAGGTGTTGACGGGGTCTTGCTGAAGGGGATCGACCCGGCTGAGGACAACTCCACGACGCGCCGCTACATCGTTGCGGGCTTGTACGATCTCGAGCGGGAGAGGGGGGGAACACCTAAGCTGGTCGTAGGACGGAAACTTGCGGTCAAGCTGGGGCTGGGGGTAGGAGACCGGGCGACGATCTTCGGGATCGCCGGATTCCCCGACGATGGCAGGGCACGCGTCATGCAGTTCATCGTTTCGGGTATCTATGAGAGCGGGATGTCGGAGTACGACGATGTCTATGCCTTCACCGACCTCCCCGACGCGCAGTCGCTTTTCCAGATGGGAGACGCCGTCTCCGGCTACGATCTCCTGCTGTCGTCGGTGGATAGCGCGGCGTCCGTTGCGGACCGGGTGCAGGACCTCCTGGGGTATCCCCACTACGGGCGGACGGTGTTCCAGACTTACCGCAACCTGTTCAGCTGGATCGAGCTTCAGAAGAAGCCCATCCCCATCATCCTGGGGCTGATCATCATCGTGGCAACCGTGAACATCATCGGCACCCTCCTGATGATGGTCCTCGACAAGACGAGGGAGATCGGCGTGCTGCGGTCCCTGGGCGCGACCAGGTGGGGGATCATGCGGATTTTTCTCAGACAGGGTCTGACGATCGCCCTGGTCGGCACCTTTCTGGGGAACGCCCTGGCGTTTGCGCTCTGCTATGCTCAGATGCAGTTCAGATTCTTCGCGCTTCCGAGCGATATCTATTTCATGACGTCGGTCCCGATCCTCCTCAGGCCCGGGCAATTCCTGCTGGTCTCGGCCGTCACGATTGCGCTTTGCCTGCTGTCGTCCCTTGTCCCCGCTCGCCTTGCCGCGCGGCTGAGACCGGTCACCGCCATACGGTTCTCCTGATGGGATACGAACGGTACATCGCGCAGAGGTACCTCCGGTCGAGACGGCAGCTCAGGTTTATTTCGATCATCATGCTCGTGTCGGTGGTGGGAATCACAGTCGGCGTTGCCGCTCTGATCATCGTCCTGTCGGTCTTCAACGGGTTTAATGGCGTGGTCACGCGCGTCCTGGTATCGTTCGATCCCCACGTCCGGGTCGAAGCTGCGAAAGGCAAGGGGATCGCGGTGAGCGACTCGCTGATGAAGCTGGTCACCTCCGATCCGCGGATCGCCGGCGCGGCTCCGTTCGTCTCCGGCAAGGGACTCCTGATGACCCAGTCGGTGAACCGCGTCGTCACGCTGCGGGGGATCGGGGATTCTACGATCGCCGATGTATCGGGCGTGAAGCAAAGCGTGGTCCTCGGAGAGTTCCGGTTCAACGATTCGCCCCAGCGCAGCGGGATTGTCCTGGGACTCGCGCTGGCGGACCGCCTCGGCGCGACGCTCGGCACCGAGCTCACCGTGGTGAGCCCCGTCGGTGTGGACGCGATGCTGGTGCAGTTCGGCCAGCCGCTGATGCGGAAGTGCATGGTGGTCGGGATCTACGATTCGCAGAACAAGGACTACGACGCCCACTACGCCTATGTGTCGCTGCAGACCGCGCAGCGGCTCTTTGACTTCCAGGACAAGGTGGGGGGACTGGAAATCAGGCTCCACAATCTGGCCGATGCCGAAAAGGTGCAGGCGGACCTGCAACGGTCGTTCGGCGGCGGGTTCATCGTCTCCACCTGGTACGATCTTCATCGCGCCCTCTACTCGGTGATGAGGATCGAGCGGTGGAGCGCATACATCATTCTCTGTCTCATCGTCGGCGTCGCCACCTTCAACGTGCTGGGGTCCCTGACGATGGGCGTCATCGAGAAACGACGGGACATTGGGATCTTGAAGGCGATCGGGGCGACGCGCATCGGCATTGCAAAGGTCTTCATGGTTGAAGGACTCCTGGTCGGAATGATCGGCACCGTGGCGGGACTCCTGCTCGGCTATGCGGTTTGCTTTCTCCAGATCAACTACGCGCTCTTCCCGTTGGACACCACCGTGTACATCATCCCCGCGATCCCGGTGGAGTTCCGGCTGCAGGATTTCTTCGCGGTTTCGTCGGCGTCCATCGTGCTGAGCACGCTGGCGTCGCTCTACCCTGCCCTGCGGGCGGCAACGCTGCCGCCCGTGGAGGCCATCCGCTGGGAGTAGCCGATCCATGCCCACACGCGTTCATGCTCCCGTGATCCTGTCCATCCAGGGCATCACCAAGACGTTCTCGACCGGGAAGGACCGCCACAGCCGGCTGGTGGTGCTCCGCGGCGTCACGCTGGACGTTGCGGAGGGTGAGATCATTGCGATCGTCGGAGCATCGGGTGCGGGGAAGAGCACGCTGCTGCACATCGTGGGGACGCTCGACCGTCCGACATCCGGATCCGTGCTGTATGAGGGGACCGACGTCTTTTCCAAGAGCGATGAAGAGCTCGCGCGATTCCGGAACGAGAAGATCGGGTTCGTCTTTCAGTTTCACCATCTGCTGCCCGAGTTCTCGGCGCTGGAAAACGTTGCCATGCCGGCCCTCATCCGCGGGAAGAAGTTCCCGGAGGTCAGGGAGAGGGCGCTGGGACTGCTGAAGGAGGTGGGCCTGGAGGAGAGGGCGGAGCAGAAGCCTCCAAAATTGTCAGGAGGGGAAGCCCAACGGGTCGCCGTGGCTCGATCGCTGATGAACATGCCCCGGATCGTCCTGGCAGATGAGCCTTCAGGCAACCTGGACAGTACCAACGCGGAGATGCTCCACACGCTTCTCTGGGATTACAGCAGGAAGACCGGGCAGACATTCATTGTCGTGACACACAACGAAGGGCTTGCACGGAAGGCCGACCGGGTTGTGCGCATTGCGGACGGGATCGTGGATTCCAGGAGGGTATTGGAGCCGTGACCCGTCCTGCGACGGCCGGGACTGTTTCCCTCCGGTATCGAAGCCGGGAGAACCCGAGCCTTCCCCTGCTCGCAATGGCGCCGAGTTCGCAGTTTTTTAACTTGACATTCATTGGGGAAATCTTAAATTACCGCTTGACCTTTTACGACAGTTTATCCCCTGGCTGTTGTAAGCGTTTGGGTCAAGCCCGGCGTTCCCCCCAGCGCTGGGCTTTTTGTTAGGATGCATACCTGTTACCGGAGAGCGCTACCGTGGCCAAACCTATTCGGAAGAAAGAAATACAGCGCCGGCGTGTCGCCAGGGAGCAGTCGCTCCCGCTCGGCAAGGACAACTTCAGGATCATCGGGGTGGGTCTCCTGGTCATCCTGGCCGGCTACCTCGCAATGCTGACCGGCTCCGTGGAAGGGTTTCTGCCTCTCGTCGTCTCGCCGATTCTCCTCGTCGTCGGCTACTGCGTGATCGTTCCCGCAGGAATCATCTACCGGAAGAAAGAAAAGCCCGCCGGAGCTGCCGAACTCCCCACGCGGGCCTGAGGCTCACAAAGGGGTGGAGCGTATGGAACAAACCGTCTCGTACCAGGAGCCTGCGCCGTTTCCCGACCGTGAGAACCCATTCGAATCGATGATGAAGCGGTTCGACGTCGCGGCCGACATTCTCGGGCTGGAACAGGGCGTCTACGAGTATCTGAAGCGGCCGGTCCGCCAGTACATCGTGTCCATCCCGATCCAGATGGACGATGGGAGGATCGAGGTCTTCGAAGGGTACCGGGTCATCCACAGCGACGTGATGGGACCCTCGAAGGGGGGCGTGCGGTTCACTCCCGATGTGACGCTTGACGAGGTCAAGGCACTGGCGGCCTGGATGACCTGGAAGTGTGCGGTGGTCAACATCCCCTTCGGCGGAGCCAAAGGGGCCGTCCGCTGCGACCCTGCGAAGCTGACGCGCGTGGAAGTGGAAAAGATCACGCGCCGCTACACGGCAAATCTGATCGATGTGTTCGGACCCGACAAGGACGTTCCCGCGCCGGATATGAACACCGACGAGCAGATCATGGCGTGGATCATGGATACGTATAGCATGCACACTCATCGCACGGAGAACGCGGTGGTGACCGGGAAGCCTCTGATTCTCGGCGGCTCTCTGGGCCGGAAGGAGGCGACAGGCCGCGGGGTGATGGCTACGACCATCAGCGCGCTGGAGCGGCTCAACGTGCCCGTATCGAAGACGCGCGTGGTCGTGCAGGGGTTCGGAAATGTCGGCTCGGTGTCTGCCAGCCTTCTCCAGGGAGCGGGCTGTCTGGTCACGGGGATCAGCGATATTTCGGGAGGGTACCTGAACAAGCGAGGGATCGACGTGCAAGACGCGCTTGCCTACGCCGCCGCGCACCGCACGCTCGAAGGGTGGAAGGGAGGGGAGTGGGTGACGCAGGAAGAGCTGCTCACCACGGAATGCGACGTGCTGGTGCCTGCCGCTAAAGAAGATCAGATCACCCCGGCCGTGGCCCGCGGCGTCAAGGCGCGCGTGATCGTGGAAGGGGCGAACGGGCCGACGATGGCAAGCGCGGACGGCATCCTGGAGGAGAAGGGAATCATGGTGGTACCCGACATTCTCGCGAACTCGGGCGGCGTCACCGTTTCCTATTTCGAGTGGGTCCAGGACAGGATCGGCTACTTCTGGTCCCTGGAACGTGTGAACCAGCGGCTGGACGTGATGATGCGCACGGCGTTCGAGGCGGTGTTCCAGACCGCGCAGCAGCACAGGGTTCCTCTGCGTATCGGCGCCTACATCATGGCGATCGACAAGGTGGCAAAGACCCTCAAACTTCGCGGCATATACGCTTGAACTTCCCGTCCCCCGCGCGTCGTGCACGGATGCTGCGGCTCACCCTGACGATCCTGCCGGCTCTTTTCGTGTGGCAGCGCCCCTGTTGTGCGGGAGGGGAACCCACGACCAATATCACGGTGATGCAGGGGCTGGCCAGATCGATCGGCGTCGAACTTGCGGAGCGCATACCCGGTCATGACACCGTGACCGTACTCTTGACGGCGGCTCCCGAGGCGACGGCGTGGTTGGTGCAGGGACCAATCCGCCAGGCTCTCGCCGCGAGGCCGGCAAGGCTGGTGACGGGGGAGGCACAGTACGGTGTGGAGTGCGCGGTCTCGGGGCTGAGGGTGCAATATGAGAACAGCAGGCGGAGCTGGCTCTTCGGCGCGAGGAGCGTGGACAGGGTTGTGGAGGTTTCGCTCGACTGCACGCTGACGGACAGGAAAGCGGGCTCGGTCCTCGTGACCGGGTCATTCGTGCAGTCAAGCCGTGACACGATCGAGGTCTCCTCCATTCCATTCCTGGAGGAGGGAGGGATTCCCTTCACTCACGGATCGATCCCGGCGGAGGGATTCTTCTCGTGGGCCGCGGAGCCGCTCATCATGATCGGAGCCATCGCCGTGTCGGTCTACCTGCTCTTTCACGTCCGGAGCTAGGGGTCGCGACGCCGCCGGACCTGGGGTGGGAATGCTGTCGAAGACATCGGAGGCTGCACCGGGGATGCTGGAGAGCGGCGCGCGACGAGTGATACAGATGATGTTGGCCGTGGCGGCCATGGCCGCCGGGCTCATGACAGCGGTCTTCCCGGGCGGGCCTGAGCCCGTCACGGGCCGTGCGGGGGGGGCTTCCGCGGTCGACAGCTCTGCCCCGCTGAGGCTGCTCGCACTGGGCGATATCAACCTGGGTCGCAGGCTTGGCCAGAAGCTGCTCGGGGGCGATACGCTCCACCCCTGGAAGTTCGTGGCCGACACACTGGCCGCGTACGACGTCGTGTTCGCAAACCTGGAATCCAACCTCTCCGATCAGGGAGGGCGCACGGAGGATCCTTCCAGCAACACGGTGTTTACCGGCCCGCCCATCGCTGCGGCGTCGTTGAAGCGGGGGGGGATCACGGTGGTGTCCACCGCGAACAATCACTCGCTCGACTTCGGGGCTTCCGCCCTGCGGGAGACGATTGCGCTGCTGGACAGCGCGGGGATTGCGCATGCAGGGACATCTGCGGGCGCGCCCGGACCGGATGTCCCTGCGCTCCTGACGGTCCGCGGGTACAGGCTGGCGTTCTTTGCATGCACGGAGCTGATGAACGACAGTAAGGGAAAGAACTGGAAGCGATGGGTGGCAGACGCGGACACCTCCCGGCTGCTTCCCGCGGTCCGGGCAGCACGCTCCCGGGCCGATATCGTCGTGGTGAGTATCCATGGAGGCGATGAGTATGCTCCCCGGGCGTCGGCCCGGATTCTGGCCTTTGCCCGGGCAGCGGTCGACGCGGGGGCGGATGTCGTGCTCGGACACCATCCGCACGTCCCGTACGGCATCGAACGGCGCGGCAGGTCGGTGATCGCTCCGTCGCTCGGCAATTTTGTCTTCAAACAACCGTTCCAGTACTGGACCCAGCGCAGCTTCGCCCTTGCGGTGGAGTTCAGACGCGACAGCAGCGGCTCCGGGGTGAGGGAGGTGAGGTGTATGCCTCTCCATGTCGACTATCAGCCATTTTTCCTCAACGCGGGCGAAGAGTATGAAACAGTCATCAAGAGAGTCTGCAATGGAAGCACGTCTCCGTCTCATGAGTAGACCCGCCGCCGGGCATCTCGTCATTGCGGGCCTGCTTGCCTCGCTCGTTCTCGCGGGCTGCGGCTCGTCCGAGGCAGTCAAACAGGTCACGGCGGAGGACCGGTTCAAGCATGCCAAGGCATTATTTGACGACAAGGAGTACCTGGAAGCGATCAGCGAGTTCAATGTGATCACCGTGCAGGACCAGGGAAGCGCGTTCGCCGCCGACGCCCAGTTCTATCTCGCGGAATCGCGCTTCATGCGGGGCGAGTACCTGCTCTCCGCGTTTGAGTACAACGTGCTCAGGCGCAGCTACCCCGCCAGCCCGCGCCTCCCCGAGTCGCAGTACAAAATCGCGCTGAGCTACTACAACCTGTCGCCAGGCTGGCCGCTCGACCAGCAGTACACAAAGAAAGCGATCGATGAATTCCAGTCGTTCGTGGAGTACTTCCCGAAGAATAGTCTCGTTCCCGACGCTGACGCGAAAATCAAGGAGCTCAACGGCCGGCTTGCCGGAAAGGAGTACCAGACCGCGCGGCTCTATTCGACCATGGAGTACTACCGGGCTGCGCTGATGAGCTACGAGGAGGTCATCGAGAAATACCACGACACCGAGTTCGCACCGCTCGCCTTCCAGGGGAAAATCGAGCTGCTGATCTCCAGGAACCACTATAGGGAAGCCGGGACGGAGATCGACCGATTTCTGACGCGGTACCCGAACTCCGTGCTCAAGAGCAGAATGGAATCGCTCAAGCAAACCGCGGACGGCCAGATTGCCGCCGGACACAACGTCGATTCGAACGCGCCTCCAAAACCGATCCTCCCGGCCGAGGCCCCCCAGCCCTGAACGCCATGGACAACCCGAACGAGCGCTTCGTCAGAGAGACGGAAGTCATCACCACTCAGCTTGTACTGCCGAACGACACGAACCAGCTGGGCAACCTGCTCGGGGGGACGCTCATGCACTGGATCGACATCGCGGCAGCCATCGCCGCCCAGAGGGCCACAGGGCGGGTGTGCGTGACCGCTTCCGTGGACGAGCTCAATTTCCACCAGCCCGTCCGGCTGGGCGATGTTGTGACCCTGTGCGCATCCGTGAACCGCGTCTTCACCACCTCGATGGAAGTGGGCGTCCTGGTCACGGCCCAAACGATGGACGGGAAACCGGCGCGGAGGGCCAACAATGCCTACCTGACCTTCGTCGCGATCGACGGCGAAGGGCGGCCGGTGAGGATTTCTCAGGTGATTCCGGAGACCGAGGAGGAACGGCGCCGCTATGAGGACGCTCTCCGCAGGCGGGAGCTGCGTCTCCAGCACAGGCGAACAAAGTGAAGAGGGGCGGTGAAGGGTGAAGCCGGATCCATTTCAGCACCTTGCAGCATTCCTTCCGCCCGTATTGTGCCCGCGAAGGCTGGCGGTCAGCCTCGTCACGCTCCACATGCTCCTGGCCGCGGCGGCCTGGTCGCAGCGCTCCTGGACGACATTCGGCCCCCTCGCCGACCGGGCCCTCGGGTTCGCGCCCGGCGGGCTGGCCCTTTCCCCCTCCTCCCGGCTCGGGACAGAGATCGCCGTCCTGGACTCCGGCCATCCCCGCATCGTCTTCTTCGCCATCGACAGCAGCGGAGTGCTTGTTCCCACTGACTCCTGCATCCTGGCACATCCCCAGCAAGAAATCGTTGCCGCCGATCTCGAGGGTCCCGGCTCGGGGGGATATGTGGCCCTGGCAGCCGGAGCACCTGAAGTCACCGTCATTTCGCGGAAGAGGGAAGGGCACCCCTGCCGTACCATCCCCGCCATGAACGTCCGCCGCATTGCCGTCGCGGATATCGACAACGACCGCCGCCCGGATATCCTCCTGTTCGGCCGCACCACAGCGGGCGTCGCAACCCTGCTCAACAGGGGACCCGCCGGCTTTGCGGCCGGTCCGCTCCTCTTCCCCGACATCTCCGTCAGCGATCTGGCGGTGGCCGATCTTAACGGAGACGGCATCAACGACGTCTTCCTGCTCAACTGGCTCTCCAACCAGCTTGTGATCTTCTACGGAATCTCCCGGGCAGTCTTCTCTGAGCAGATTGCCGTTGACATCCCGGGAGAGCCCTCGGAGCTTGCCGTGTCGCCGGTGACAATCCGAGGGACGGTCCGGATTGCCGTCACCATCCCCTCGGAGCGGAGGGTGGATGTGTTCGCCGGGAATTCCCTCGGCGATTTCATGCTGGCGGCCAAGATGGAGACACCGGCCCCACCCTCGGGGATCCGCATGCTCGATGTCAACGGCGATGGGCTTCCCGATCTGGTCTCTTCCACTGTCAGGGGCATTCTCGTTCTTCCGGCGGCCGGCCAGAATCTCTTCGGTCTCCCCCAGCTGTTCGGGACGCTGACGGTGGAGGGATCCTGGACCGTGGGCGATGCGGATGGCGACGGGCTGCCGGATATCGTTGCGGCGGACAGGTCCGCGAAAAGCCTCAGGGTGATCGGAAACGCCGCAGGAACGGGGCGGCTTGCCCGTTCTCTCAGCATTGCGGTGGGGAGCGGTCCCCGGGGCGTCATGCTCGCCGATATGGACGGCGACGGCCTGCAGGACATCGTCGTCGCGAACTCCCTCTCAGGGACCGTCTCCGTTCTCATGAACGAAGGAAATCGAAAGCTTTCGGCTCAACTCTCGGTCGCCGTGCCGGACCAGCCTTGGCAGGTCTCCTCGTATGAGACGGCGAAACAATCCGGGATCGTCGTGTCCCACCCCTCCACCGGCCGGATCACCGTCATCAGTGGAAACGGCGATCTCCTCCATGCGTCGCCGTATTCGATGTCGACCTCGGAAGAACCTTCGGTGGTGGAAGCCCTGGCCGGCCCTGACCGGCATCTGCTGCAGATCATCGTGCGGAGCCGGCGGCGACACGATATCGGCGTGGGACTCTCATCATACGAGCAGTTGAGCAGGAGGCAGTATCTCGAGCGGACCATCCGCCCCACCATTGCTGCTCCTGTGCTCGCAGTGACGGGGGGCCACAAGCCGGACAGGGCGGCCTACGACCTGCTGTTCGCCGCGGCAAGCCGGTCGACGCGCCAGACCACCGTCTACAGCGCCAACGCCACCTCCGCACTCGAATTCGGGGAAGTGACTCCGGTCCTGTCGTTTCCGGATTCCGCGGTTTGCACCCGGCAGCTTGTCTGGGGCCGAATCCATCCGGACGGATCACGTCAGGCAGCCGTCGTGCTGGCGGAGCCCGAAAATGCGCTGGGCGTTTTCCGTCTCATGCCGGGAGGAGCCTCCACGGTCAGCACATGGATTGCGGGGGTCCACCCTCAGGATGCCTGGTCGGTGGTCCTCCAGGATGTGGACGGCGACGGGATTGACGACCTGCTCGTGCTCGACGGGGAACGCGGAGCGCTTGTCCTCTACCAGGGAAAACCCGGCGGCCGGTTCCAGGCTCCTCAGAACGTTGTGGAGGGACCCGACCTGGGGGGCTTTTGCATCGGTCCTGTCTTCACACGCGATGCAAGCGATCTCGTCGTCAGCATGCCGGCTGCCGGCTGCGTGACGCTATTCGCGGATCCGTTCAGGAGGCATGGGCAATGAAGAGTGGCGCCGCCGAGTTGGTCAATCCGGGGTTGATCAGATGAAGCTGGGAGCCGTTTCCTGCTGTGCGGGTTTTCTGGTTCTCGGAAGCCTGAACCACGCGTTCCCGGCACCTGGAACGGCTTCGCAAGGCGGAGGAGAAGCCTTCCAGCTTCGGATTTCCCTTGGGAGCCTGCTGGGGATGCATGCGGCTGAGGGTGAACCTGTCAAATGCGGACTCCCGCTTATCACCCGCGCAATGGCGGTCAGGGGGACCGCGTCCGTTCAGGTTCGCGCCCAGATCGACCGGCTTCTGACAAGAAACGAAAGACAGAAACAGCGCACGCAGGGACATTTCACAGTGCACTATGACACATCAGGCACGAATGTCCCCTCGCTCCTCGATGGCTCCCGCCACATCCTCCCGAACTCCCAGGAAGGGTATGTCGACTCCGCCCTGCAAATAGCCAATCAGGTCTTCTCCTTTGAAACCGGGACCCTCATGTTTGCCGCGCCCCCCGGCGATGGGACTGCCGGAGGGGGCCCCGAGTATGACATCTATATCGTTGATTTCGGCAGCGGCTTGTACGGCGAAACGATGCCCGATTCGTCGCTGGACACCAGGCCCGACGGAGGACGCTGGACGACGTTTATCAGCATTGACAAGGATTTTTCCTGGGTCTCACCCGACTCTGACCAAGGGCTTCCCGCACTGCGTGTGACGCTCGCCCACGAGTTTCATCATGCGATCCAGATCGGGCAGTACGGCTACTGGCAAAGCGAGATCTATTTCCACGAGCTGACGTCGGTCTGGATGGAGACCATGACATTCCCGGACGTGCCGGACTATCTGAACTACCTCCGCTCGAGAGGAGGCGGCTTCGCACAGCCTTCAAAGTCCTTTACGCAGGCGGATGGAACGATCGAATACAGTCATGGTATCTGGGGGATCTTTCTTGCAGCAAGATTTTCGACGGAGATTATGCGGCTGATCTGGGAGGACATCCGCCAGGATTCTCCCTTGAGGGCAAACGACGTCGTACTCCGCCGGACGGAGTTTCAGAGCAGCCTCCGGCAGGCATTTGCGGAGTGGTCGCTCTGGAACTACTTCACCTCTGGGAGGGCGGATCCTTCCCGCTACTATCCCCGCGGCGCCCTCTACCCGCGAGTGGCGGCAGTCGGCATCGACTTCTCTCAGGGGTCAGGCCAGGGGTCGTACAACGCCACGCTGCCCCCCCTCGCCTCCAGGTATTATGAAGTCTCAGCTTCCGCGGACACAAGCTGTTTGATTGTGGCGAATCTGAACGACGCTACCGCGCTGGATCCGCAGCCTCCTCAGTACCCCTATGCGTTCACGCTCAGCAGGTCGGCGAATGACGAGGCGTTCGAGCCGGTTGGCGGCATCTGCTTCTACAAGACGTTATTCCCTGATCCTTCCAACTGGAAAACGTCGACGGCGGGGGGTGGCGGCTCCGTGGTGGTGTCCGGCATCCGTGACGGCACTCCCTTTCCCAATCCGTTCCACGCCGACGGGACAAATTCCGTCTCCATTCCGGGGCACGGACCGGCAGGCATTGTCCGGATCTATGATAGCGCCATGCGGCTCGTCTGCGAGTCCCGCCAGCAACCCTCACTCTTTCTCGCCGGCAAGACCGTCTACAGGTGGGACGGAAGAAGGGACGACGGCCGGCTGGCGGCATCGGGGATATACTTCTTCACGCTCGAGCTCTCCGACGGGGTGCTGAGAGGAAAAGTGGCGCTCTTGAGGAACGGACCATGAGCCTTTCTTTGCAGGCGCGCGGTCTCCGGAAGGTGTTCAACCGCCGCGTGATCTTCGACCAGGTGGGCTTCGAAATCCGGGAGGGGCAAACGCTTCTGGTGACGGGGCGCAACGGGTCCGGAAAGTCGACGCTCGTGAAAATTGTAAGCCGGGTGCTGACTCCGTCCGCCGGAACATTCTCTCTCACCATGAACGGCACGTCTGTCAGCGAGCTGCACTGGTCCGGTGCCATAGGACTCGTTTCGCCTTACCTGCAGCTCTATGACGAGTTCAGCGCCCGCGAAAACCTTCTGCTGGCCATGACAATGAGGGGGTGCAGGGCTGATAAGGGGCGGATCGAGACCCTCCTCCAGAAGGTCGCGTTGGTGAGCCGCGCTGATGACCCGGTGAGAACGTTTTCGTCGGGAATGAAACAGCGCGTGAAATATGCCTTTGCGCTGGTGCACCAGCCGCCTGTGCTGATCCTCGACGAGCCGATGGCCAACCTTGATGGCGAGGGTGTTGCACTCGTCCGCCGGCTCATGGACGACCAGCGACGCTCGGGCCTCCTGATCGTGGCTACCAACGACCTTACCGATGTGGCCTCGTACGATCTCCGGGTGGATCTGCATTATGGATCCGGGGACGAGCCTCTCAGCCCGGACCCCCGGTATGAGGGGCTCCCGAAGACTGCAGGGGTAACGCCTGAAGCGGGACAACCCCGGCACGCCATTGACCCGCGGATCGCAGGGGACCCGCTGACCGCGGAGGACCCCCGGAACGGGGGGCACTCCCGGATCGGGGGGCAGTCTATGAATGCGGCGGAGGCAGCGACAGGTGAGCAGGAGGGGAGCATTGAGCCGGCCGCGGCCCCTGGAGAGCAGGGAGGTGCCAAGGGGCGGAGTCGGACCGTCGACGCCGGTAAACAGCAGGGAGGGGAGGCCCGGGTTCATTCCCGTGAAAGCGGGGCTGGACCATGGGTGAGGTCAGTCGGGGCGATCTTCCGGAAGGATTGGGAATCCGAGCTCCGTACACGGTACGCCATCAGCGCGCTGCTCATGTTCGTCGTGACAACGATTTCCATAATCCTGTTCTCGCTCGGTAGCGAGGGAGCAAGGGCTGAAGTTCTCTCGGGGATGCTCTGGGTCGTCATTTTCTTTTCCGCGATGTCGGGACTTTCCCGGACGTTCGTCATGGAGGAGGAGAGGGGAACCTCGATGACCCTCCAGCTTGTGGCTCGCCCGAGCGCGGTCTACTTCGGAAAGCTGCTGTTCAACCTGGTTCTCGTCACGGGTCTGGACGTCCTCACTGTGGGCCTCTATGCGCTCTTCATCAACGGGTTTGTGATCAAGACGGCATCGATCTTCATACTGGCGGTGGGTTTGGGCGGCGTGGGGTTTGCCGCCGCCTCCACGATCATCGCCGCGATCATTGCCCGGGCCAGCACCAAGGGGACGCTCTATCCCGTGCTCTCGTTCCCGATCCTCCTCCCGCTGCTCCTGACCGTGATCAATGCCACGCGCCTGGCCTCTGACGGGGCCTTTCTTGAGGAGGCGTATGGTGAATTTCAGATCCTGATTTCCTATATTGTGGTTGTTACAGCCGTGTCTATCCTGGTCTTTGACTATGTCTGGAAAGATTGAAACCATGGGCGCTCGACTCCTTCTCGGACTCTGGCTGACGCTGGTCACGATACTCGCCCTCACCCTTCCCATGGTCCCCCACCCCGTGCACTGGTATGACCTCCCGATTATTCCCGGCCTCGAAGAGAAGGCGCGGATCATTTTCTTCCATGTCCCGACAGCCTGGCTGAGCGCCCTCGCGTTCGTCATGGGGATGATCTACGGCGTCCGGTACCTCCGAAGCCGAAACCCCGACGACGACCTGAAATCGGCGTCCTCAGCGGGACTTGGTTTTCTCTTCTGCTTCCTGGCGACGGTCACTGGAGCCATTTGGGCGAAATTCAGCTGGGGAACGTTCTGGAACTGGGATCCTCGTGAAACCTCCATCTTCGTGCTGTTGTTGATCTATGGGGCGTATTTTGCTCTGCGCTCGGCCGTCGAAGTGGAAGAGAAGCGGGCTGCGCTTTCGGCGGTCTATTCGATCATCGCGGCGGCAACCATGCCGTTCTTTCTCTTTATCATGCCCAGGATTCTGGCCAGCCTGCATCCGGAACCGCTCCTGAACGCGCAGGGGAAGGTTCACATGAACCCGACCATGCTCGTCGTGTTCCTGTCGTCGCTTGCGGGGTTTACTGCGCTCTACTTCTGGATGTTCAATCTGCATGTCCGCTCGCGCAGGCTCGAGCTCGCCAATCCACAGCATGAAGGAGAGCACCTCCGTGTTTGATTTCCTGAACCAGCAGCCGTTATACGTCGTGCTGACAGTCGCCCTGGTCGTCTGGCTGGGGATCTTCTCGTACCTGCTCAGACTCGAAGGCCGGCTGAAGAAACTCGAGCGGCGGCACTCCTCGTCTGCCTGAGCAGGCGAAGGCCCTTTCACCCGGCCAGGTTTTCTTCGGGAGTCCGGTGAGCGGACGGACGATTCACAGGTCGTGGAAGAACGTGTGACCGGATCGATGGGGCACAGGGGAAAACCACAGGCGCCCCGAATGGCCGGGGCGCGGAAAAGCAGGTCGTGATAAGAATCAGCAAGTGAACAGCAACGGAGAGAGAGTGTTCGCATGAAGCTCAAAGTCATCATAGCATCGGTTGTCATCATCCTCTTCATCATCTTTGGGTCCGTGTCGTTCCTGCAGAGCAACGTGGAGTACACAGACGTTACAGGCGCCATGCAGAAGCACAAGAAGGTGCAGTTGAAGGGGCAGTGGATCAAGGACAAGGGGTCCTCCTTCGACCCGGCGACGACCCAATTCACGTTCTTTCTTGTTGACGACAGCGGCAAGGAGTGCAAGGTGGTGCTCGACGGGGCGGCCCCGAACAATTTCGAGCTTGCCACGAGCGTCGTTGCCAAGGGTCGGTTCACCGACGAGGGGTACTTCCATGCATCCGAAGTCCTGACGAAGTGTCCGTCGAAGTACGAGGCGCAGGGTTCCGACGTCAAGAAGCAAAGCTGAACAGGTCCTCACGGCCCTCAGGCCTTTCCGGCCGGGTCAAAGAAACCGGGACACCGTAGCCCGGCCTCATGGTCCCGCGCAGCGGTCTTCCCTCGCGGGGACACAACCGTTCTTTACCATAGCCTGGAGCAACTCATGATTGGCAGCATTCTCGTGAAGGTTGCCTTTATCGCCTGCCTGGCGTCTGTCGCATCGTATCTGCAGCACCGGCGGCGGCCTTCGCCCAATCTCCTGTTCTATGCCCGGGCGCTCTACCTCATCACGGTGGTGACGATCCTCGCCACCGCGGGCTATCTCCTCTCTCTCATCCTCACCCACCAGTTCCAGTACACCTACGTCTGGAGCTACAGCTCCAGGGAGCTCTCGCTGCCTCTTTTGATCTCGACGTTCTACGCCGGGCAGGAGGGGAGTTTCATGCTCTGGACGATCTATACCGGGCTGATCGGCGTCTTTCTCCTCCGGCATTCCTCGCGGAAAGGGTACGAGCCGGAGGTCATGGCCGTCTACGGCCTGATCCAGCTGGCCCTTCTGGTGATGCTCATTGCCAAGAACCCCTTCAAGCTTGTCTGGGACAGTTTCCCCGGACAGGTGGAAGCCGGGTTCCTGCCGGCGAACGGGAGGGGTTTAAACCCGCTGCTGCAGAACTACTGGATGGTCATCCACCCGCAGGTGCTCTTCAGCGGATTTGCGTCGATGGGAGTGCCGTATGCCTATGCCGTGGCCGCCCTGTTGAAGCGCGATTACACGCGCTGGATTCGGCCAGCCACGCCCTGGCTGGTATTCGGGGCGACCATCCTGGGCACGGGAATCATGATGGGCGGATTCTGGGCGTATGAGACCCTGGGCTGGGGGGGGTACTGGGGATGGGACCCCGTTGAGAACTCCTCACTGGTCCCCTGGCTGGTGGCGATCGCCGGCATCCATACGATCCTCGCCCAGCGGAAGACCGGAGGCTTCGTGCGGACCAACCTGGTCCTTGGAATGTCCTGCTTCTTTATGGTGGTCTACTCGACGTTCCTGACGCGCAGCGGCGTCCTGGGCGACACCTCCGTGCATTCGTTCGTGGATCCGGGCATGATGGTCTACTGGCTTCTGGTAGGCATGATCGTGGTTTTCCTGGGGCTGGGGATGACGCTTCTCGTCATGCGCTGGAAGGAAATTCCGAAGCCGAAGAGCCAGCACAGCTATTCATCCCGCGAGTTTGCGCTCGCTCTGGGATCGGCGGCACTTGTCGCCACGGCCCTCCTGGTGACGGCAGGCACTTCATCCCCCCTCATTACGGACCTCCTCTACGGCAAGAAGAGCGCCGTCGATATCACCTACTACACCACCACCACGCTTCCGATCGGCGTCCTGATCGGCCTTCTCACGGGCATCGGGCAGCTCCTCTGGTGGTCCCGGTCGAAGTGGACGGAGTTCCTGCGAAGCCTTGCTGTGCCCGCGAGCGTCGCTCTGGCGACCGCGGTCGTTGTCGCGTGGCTGGTCCCCCTGGGCTTCCTGACGGCGCTGTTCATCTTTGGCGCCGCATTCGGCCTGTCTGCCAACATCATGGTCGGATGGCGCATCGTGAAGGGGAATCCCAAGTTTGCGGGCGGCGCCGTCGCGCACATAGGGCTGGCCGTGATGTTCCTCGGGTTTGTGGCCTCTTCGAAATTCGATGAGAAGCGCACGATCTCCCTTGAGCAGGGGAAGCCGCAGTCGGTCATGGGATACCAGATGACCTATACCGGCTATCATCCGATCGGAAACGACAAGTATGCGTTTCGGGTTCATGTGCTGCACGAGGGGAGGGAGTTCACGGTCGCCCCGATCATGTACTACAGCGCATATACAGACGGGCTGATGCGAAACCCCGACGTGCGGAACCTGATCTCGAGGGACTTCTATCTTGCGCCCCTGTCCCTGGAACAGCCTTCCAACATCGCCGAAGCTGGGACGCACAAGGTTCAGTTGAAGCTCGGCGAAACGAAGAAGGCCGGAACGGTGGATGTCCGGTTCGTAGATTTCGAATTCCCGTCAGATCAACGGGAGAAGATGCTGGCAGGACAGGACGTGGAGATCGGCGCGCGGGTCCAGGTGCGCCTTCCGAACGGCGCCACGATGGAGGCCGTTCCGAAGAAAATCATGCACCAGGGACAGATGACCGACAAGCCCGCCACGGTTGCCTCGGACGCCACAGGCTCGGAGGGGTACGAAGTGACGCTCGGGACCATGCACCCCGATCAGGAGAACCGCGAGAACTCATCGGTGGAGATCTCCGTGAAGGACCTCGCCGCGGTGGCAGCGGCGGCGCGTGATGCGGCAGGGAAAGGGGATATTCTCGTGGCCGAAGCGAGCGTCAAGCCGTACATCAATCTGGTCTGGTCGGGCGTCATCATTCTGCTCGTAGGGTTCCTCATCACGATTGTGCGCCGCTCACAGGAGGCTACGGCGGCGGCCGAGGCTGCAAGAAACCCAGACAGGGTTGAGCCTGAGGCAAGAGACGTCGCGCCTGAGCTGGCGGACGGTGTTCAGAGCGGGATAGCCTGACACGGCGCTGCGTCCGGGTGAATCGCCCTCCGTGTACGGAGGAAACTCCATGGCGATTGCTCCAGGGCGGCATTGTCTTCGGTTGTCTCAGACGCCCAGGAGGGGGGTGCGGCAAGAAGGAATGCTCGCCGACACCAGGAATGTTCGTGAACCGATCCGTGAGTGGGCTCGCCTTTCGCGTGAGCCTTGCGCCTTCCTACTGCTTCGCGCCTGAGGCAACCCCTTTCAATCCAGTGGCAACCCCCACCCCGTGTCTGTACACAAGCTCTCCGCCGAACCAGGCGACCACCAGGAGGACCAGGACCGCGGCACAGAGCACGCCGACGTAGACGAGCGGAGCGGGTCCGGGAATGCGCGTTTTTGCCGCGACGCGCCAGAGAAGGAGGGCCCCAAACGTGCCTGACGCCAGAAAGGCGAGCTCTTCGTGCGATTCCATGGTTCCTGCCGCGGCAGCCGGGATGCCCGGAGCGTCGCCGGCGACAATGCCTGAGAGCACCGCGGCGCCGATCGCCAGAGTCCCGGCCAGCTGAATCCACCAGCCCGCCCGGGAGAGATCGTCTCGCTTCAGCACGAAGGCTGCTGCCTCCAGCCCCGCGGCTGCCGCGAGCAGGGCGATCGGAAAATGGACGAGCATGGGATGGAGGGGGGGCATCTCAGGTGTTGAGGGCCACGAGATCGTTGATCTTGAGGGGATGGAAGGAGAAGAACGGCTCTCCATAACGCGCGCCGATCCTGTCGCCGTAGTATGCCATCCGCGTGCGGAGCATCTCGAGGAATTCCGGTGTACTCAGCACCGTCCCCCGCTCTTTGCTCTCAGGATCGTAGAACTGGGACTTGAATGCCCGGACGCACTCCATCCGCTGTTCGAATTCGTCGGTAATATCGACGATGAAGCTGGGGGGAAATTCAAACCACTGCATGAAGTGGTAATACGTCCGCGGCCTCCAGGGCTCCTGCCTCACGCCATCCTCAAGGGACTCGATTCTGGCCAGTCCGGCCTGGAACCATGATTCCCGGCACAGTGTGAATGCACGCTCGTGATCGGGGTGGCGGTCGACGGCATAGGGCAAGAGAAGGACGTCAGGCTTGTACCTGCGGATAACCCTGATGACCTTCAGCCTGTTCTCTGGGTTTGACTCGATGTTCCCATCGGGAATGCCGGTGTTTTCCCTCACAGAGACGCCCAGGATCGATGCGGCCGCCGCGGCTTCCAGTGCGCGGATCTCGGCGGTGCCGCGTGTCCCAAGCTCACCTCTGGTCAGGTCGAGGAGGCCCACACGCTTCCCCTGCCTCCCGAGCTTGATGACGGTCCCTCCGCATGAAAGGTCGACGTCGTCCGGATGAGCACCAATGGCAAGCACGTCGAGTTTCATCGACTTCCTTGGATAGTGACCGGGGAAGATACAAAGATTTACGTAAAAGCCAAAGGATCACCCACCTCGGCGCAAGGGACAAAGTCAGACCGAACATTCAGACTTAACGGTCTGACTGAATTGCCGGATTGCATAGCCTGATTCCCCCATTGTACGGAATACCCGAAGAGGCAGGCAGGGGATGTGATTTCGCCCCGGATTGTGGCTATATTGTCACCAGCGGTCTGCCATCGCAGCCCCCTTGAAGTCTCGCGGTGCCGGCCTATCTCCGTATTCCGCCATATCGTGTCCGGCCCTCGCGCAATCAACGTGACGGTGCAGGAAGAAGAGTCGTTGCGCCCGCCGGAGGGGGCTGGCTTTTCAGCAAGATTCTCAAACGGATACGAGAGAGGAGGACAATGCTCAGGACACGACGAGGCACCCCGGAGGACGTGCCCCTGGTCATGACCGTGACGGAGTTGACACGGCAGATCAAGCTCACGCTCGAGCTTGGCTTTCAGGAGGTGACTGTGCAGGGGGAGCTCTCGAATAGTCACCTGCACACCTCCGGCCATTTTTACTTCACGCTGAAGGATGCCGGGGCGCAGATCAGCGGCGTGATGTGGCGCAGCCGTGTGGCGCTTCTTCCGTTACGCCCGGATGACGGCATGAAGGTGACGGTGACCGGACGACTGACGGTGTACGAGCCCCGGGGGCAGTACCAGATCGACGCGGTCACCCTGAAGCCCGCCGGGGCCGGAGAGCTTCAGATCGCGTTTGACCGGTTGAAGGCCAAGCTTGAACAGGATGGACTCTTTGAACAGTCCAGGAAAAGGGAGATCCCGCGTTTCCCCTCCAGAATAGGGATCGTCACCTCGGCTACCGGCGCTGCCCTCCAGGACATGCTGAGCATCATCGAGCGGCGCTACCCGTGCGTGGAGGTCGTGCTCAGGGGGGCGCAGGTACAAGGCATCGGGGCAGCGGAGGACATCGCGGCCGGAATCGACGAGCTCAACGCGCTTGGAGGGGTGGACGTGATCATCGCGGGCAGGGGAGGAGGGTCGATCGAGGACCTCTGGGCCTTCAACGAAGAGGTCGTGGCGAGGGCGATTGCCCGATCCACTGCGCCCGTGATCAGCGCCGTGGGGCATGAGGTGGACTTCACGATCGCCGACTATGTGGCCGACCTTCGAGCGCCAACGCCTTCAGCCGCCGCAGAGCTGGCGGTGCCCCTCCGCGGTGCGATTCTTGAAGATATGGGGAAAACTTGCTATACTATGCACCAACGCATGATGACTATGCTCGAAGAGCGGAGGGAACGGATCATCCGCCTCCTGACAGGGTACGCCTTCACAAGGCCAGCCGATCTCCTTCATCAGTACAGCCAGCGCCTCGACGACCTGCAGAGTTCCGCTTCCTTGCAGATTTCGCATGCATTGCAGCTCGCCAACGCCCGCCAGGCCTCCGGACATCTCAGGTTGCTTGCCCTCGATCCGCGCCTTCCCCTGCAGCGCGGATTTGCCCTCGTACGGCTGGATGGACGCGTGATCTCCTCTGCCGCATCCCTGAAACAGGGAGACGGCGTGGAGATGGAGTTTCGTGACGGGTCGGTCCGTTCAACGATTGATTGACGCCGATGGCAACAAAACATAAAGTCCCGACTCCCGGCAGCATCGAGGACTCCCTCGGCCGCCTCGAGGAGATCGCCGGCCTCCTCCAGCAGGGGGAACTTCCTCTCGAGGAATCGCTCAAGCTGTACGAGGAGGGGCTGGGCATCTCCAGGACCTGCGCGAAACGCCTGCAGGATGCCGCCCTCACGGTGAAGCGGCTCGAGAAGAATCTGGCGGGAACACTGAAACTCATGAGCGAGGAACCCGAGGGAGAGGATGACTGATCAACGGTATCCCATTCTTGACCGGGTCAACGTGCCTCCCGACATCAGGGGGCTGGCGCCGAGCGATCTCCGCCAGCTTGCCGCCGATGTGCGGGAATACCTCATCGAAGTGGTTTCGAGCACGGGGGGGCATCTTGGGGCCGGACTGGGGGCTGTGGAGCTGACCGTCGCACTGCATTATGTGTTCAATACCCCCTACGACAAGGTGGTGTGGGACGTCGGGCACCAGGCCTATCCTCACAAAATCATCACGGGGCGCAAGGACCGCTTCCGCACGATCAGGCAGTATCATGGCCTCAGCGGGTTCCTGAAGCGCACCGAAAGCGAATATGACACGTTCGGCGCCGGGCATGCCAGCACGGCGATCTCCGCGGCGCTCGGCATGGTTGCCGCCCGGGAGCTGCAGCACGAGCACTACAAGGTGGTTGCTGTGGTGGGCGACGGCTCCATGACGGGGGGAATGGCCTATGAAGGGATGAACAACGCGGGACTGATGAGGAAGGACATGATCGTCGTCTTCAACGACAACAACATGTCGATCGCTCCCAATGTCTGGGCCATCTCGAACTACTTCACGGGCCTCATCGCGAATCCGGGCTACAACCGGATCAAGAAGAATGTGTATGAGATGACCGGGAAACTGGATGCGCTTGGCGACAGGATCCGCCGGGCGGCGGCCCGGGTTGAAGAGGGGATCAAGGTCGTCATCACGCCGGGGATTCTCTTCGAGGCCCTGGGGTTCCGGTATTTCGGTCCAATCAACGGCCACAATATCCAGCACCTCGTCCAGATTTTTCAGGAAGTCAAGAACTACAACGGACCCCTTCTGATTCATGTGACCACCATGAAGGGGAAGGGATACAAGCCTGCGGAGGAGGATGCGCAGCACCTGCACGGCGTCGCTCCGTTCAACAAGATCACCGGCATCGCGCCGAAGAAGGCGTCCGGACCTCCCGCTTATACGACGGTGTTCGGGAATGCCATGCTGGAGCTTGCCAGGCAGGAGCCGACACTCGTTGGCATCACTGCGGCGATGCCGGACGGGACGGGCCTGGACATCCTCCAGGAACAGATGCCTGACCGTTTCCACGATGTTGGCATCGCGGAGCAGCACGGTGTGACGTTTGCCGCGGGACTTGCCACGCAGGGCTGCATCCCGGTGGTGGCGATCTACTCCACCTTCCTGCAGCGCGCGTTCGACCAGATCATCCACGATGTCGCCCTCCAGCACCTGCACGTCGTCTTCGCCCTCGACCGCGCCGGGCTCGTCGGTGCCGACGGCCCAACGCATCACGGGGTCTTCGATCTTTCGTACCTGCGGCTGATCCCCGGCATGGTGATCATGAGCCCGAAGGACGAATCCGAGCTTCGCGATATGCTGTATACCGCGGTCATGCACCGGGGCGGCCCTATCGCCGTCCGGTACCCGCGGGGAAACGGGGTGGGAGTGCCGTTGAAGGAGGGATTCGATCTCATTCCCATCGGAAAGGCCGAGACGCTCAGAAGAGGAAAGGACGCGGCGCTCCTTGCCCTCGGGAACATGGTGCAGTCCGCACAGCGGGCGGCCGAAGCGCTCGAGACAGAGGGCATCTCATGCGAGGTGGTGAACATGAGGTTTGCCAAACCCCTCGATGAGGCGCTGCTTGACGAGCTGGCGGGCCGCTTCGACCACCTGGTGACCCTTGAGGACAATGTCGTGACCGGGGGGATGGGGAGCGGCGTCCTGGAGTATCTGGCAGCCTCCGGGAAGCGCGTGTCTGTGAGGGTCCACGGAGTACCGGACCTTTTTGTGGATCATGGATTGCCGGCCGAACTCTATGCGCACCTTCGCATGGATCCCTCCGGCATAGCCTCCGTGGTCCGGGAATTCCTCGCCGTGCATGAGAGCGGCACCTCCTCCGCTGCAACTGTCGGCGCTCACTGAGTCCTTCATAGGCAGAGCTTCACATGGAACAGGTCCGGGTCGGCGTTGTGGGGGTCGGTTGGATCTCGCAGGTGGTCCACCTCCCCACGCTTCGAAAGCTCCCCGGGGTCACGGTGGTTGCCCTGTGCGACCGGGACAAGGCCAAAGTGCGCCTGGTAGGGGAAAAGTTCGGTATCAACCGGACCTACGCCGATCTCGGGGCCATGCTGCAGGCCGAGGAGCTCGACGCGGTGATCGTGGCGACCTCCACCGACGCTCACAAGGGCGTCTCGATCCAGGCTATGGAGGCCGGAAAGGACGTGCTGATCGAGAAGCCGATCGCCAGGCACTATGCGGAAGCGGTCGCCATTGCAGACGCGGCGCGCACGCTCAAGCGGAAGGTGATGGTCGGGATGAACCATCGATTCCGGCCCGACACCATGGTCCTGAAGAGCTTCCTCGAGGGAAAAGAGCTCGGCAAGCTGCTCTACACGCGGACGGGGTGGCTTCGGCGGCGCTCATCGGACAGCTCCTGGTTCGTGAAGAAGGAAAAGTCCGGGGGCGGCGTGTTCATCGACCTCGGCATCGTGATGCTGGACATGGCGCTCTGGATGCTCGATTATCCCGCGGTCCAGAGGGTGAACTCGAGCCTGTATCATCAGCGGACCAAGAGCGTCGAGGACACCGCCGTGGTAACCCTCACACTCGCCAGCGGGTCCGTCATCGTGATCGAGGTCAGCTGGTCGATGCACGTGGAGGAAGACATCTACTACTGTTACGTCTTCGGCAACGAGGGCACGGCAAGCCTCCAGCCGTTCCGCATCATCAAGGAGCTTCACGGGAATCTCGTGAACGTCGCTCCGGCAAAGCTCGAGAATCCACAGACGCTGTTTCGCCGTTCCTACGAGAATGAGTTGAAGCATTTTCTCGGCGCCGTGCGCAACATTCATCCAGTTGTCTCCACCGCGGACGAAGCTGTGCAGCGCATGCGGGTCGTGGATGCCGTCTATCGCTCTGCGAAGCAGTGCAAAGAGATCATCCTTTGCTGATTCTGCAAGGACCCTACATGAAAAAGCGCGTGCTGGTGGTTGATGACGAACGGGATATTGTCGACTTGATCCGGTACAATCTGAAGCAGGAAGGGTACGAGGTCTCCGTGGCCTATGACGGCCAGGAGGCACTCGAGGCGGCGGCAGCCGGGACGGACATGGTGATCCTGGACCTGATGATGCCTGTGCTCGACGGGTTCGAGACCTGCAAACGGCTCAAGGCCGACTCGAAGACCTCGGGCATCCCGGTGATCTTCCTTACCGCGCGCTCCGGGGAAGTGGACGAGGTCATCGGGCTCGAGCTCGGAGCGGACGATTATATTCAGAAGCCCATCAGTCCCCGTAAGCTGGTGGCTCGGGTAAAGGCGGTGTTCCGCCGCATGGAGACCCCTCGGGACGGCCAGGGGGAGGAACCGGTGATCCGCATCGAGCGGCTGGAGATCAACCGCGCGACCTTCACGGTCAGGATAGGCAAGCGCGAGGTCTTCTTTCCGAGGAAGGAATTCGAAGTCCTGGCCCTGCTTGCAGGGAACCCCGGAAAGGTCTACTCGCGCGAGATGCTCCTGAATGCGATCTGGGGATCCGATGTGATCGTCATTGACCGGACGGTCGACGTGCACATCCGCAAGGTCCGCGAAAAACTGGGCGACGATGCGGACGCCATAGAAACCATCAAAGGTGTCGGCTACCGATTCCGGGAATAACAAGACCCTTTCCATGAAGCTCCGCACTAGAATCAGCCTCACGTTCGTCGGCCTCGTTCTCGCGGGTGTCGCCCTCGTGGGGCTTCTTTCTTCCCTGGCAATCCAGAAGTACATCGAAACGCGGACGATCGAGTCCCTACACGGGCGCCTGGAGGTCCTCTCGCAGCTCTTTGCGCGGGGGCGGTTGAGCGTGGACAGCCTCGGCGGCTCGGATGCGGAGCTCGGCTCCATCGCGCGGACGCTCAACGTGCGGCTCACGCTGATCCGCCGCGATGGCACGGTCATCTACGACTCGAAGGTGCCCCGGGACTCGCTCCGGAATCTGGAGAACCACGGGAATCGTCCCGAGGTGGGAGCGGCCCGCAGGGGGGGGACAGGATCGGACAGGCGAATGAGCGTGTCGGTGAACGAGGAGTTCTTCTATGCCGCCCGCATGATTACCGCGGCTCAGGCAGGAGCGCTGGATTCTGGTTTCGTACGCACCGCCCTCTCCCTTAACGACGTCAACGCGGTGGACAGGAGGGTGGGAGTCATCGTCTGGGGAGTCGGGCTGCTGGCGGGCGTGCTGACCGTCATCGTCAGCTTTCAGATGTCCAGGCGCATCACGCGGCCGATCCTGAGCATCTCGCAGACGGCCCAGGCGATCAGGGACGGAGATCTGAACCAGCGGATCCCGGTGACAACGCACGACGAGATCGCCGATCTTGCCAGGGCGATCAACGAGATGGCGGAGAAACTGGGCACCGACATCGCCCAGCTACGGAAGCTGGAGCGCATCCGCAGCGAATTCCTCGGCAACGTCTCGCACGAGCTTCGCACGCCCATCTTCTCGATCCAGGGCTTCATCGAGACGCTGCTCGACGGCGCCGTGGATGATGCCTCCGTGAACCGCGACTTTCTCGAGAAGGCGCACCGCCAGGCCGCCAGGCTCAATGCCCTGCTGAACGATCTCATCGAAATCTCCCGCATCGAATCGGGCGATATGAAGATGAGCTTCCGGTATTTCGATGTCACGGAATTCCTGGAGAGCGTCCTCGAGGAAATGCGGGAGCATGCTGCCCGCAAGTCCATAACCCTCGAATTGCTTGCCGACGGAACAGCCGGCGACAGGGTCTTCGGGGACCGCGATCGGCTGAAACAGGTCATGATCAATCTGGTGGACAACGCCGTGAAGTATACGGATTCCGGCGGGAAGATCGTCTGCCGCGCAACACACGAGAAGTCCCGCGTGGAGCTCTCCGTCGAGGATACCGGGTGCGGGATTCCGCAGGAGCATCTTCCGAGGATTTTTGAGAGGTTTTACCGGGTTGACAGGGACAGGTCGAGGGAGGTGGGGGGGACGGGGCTCGGGCTTGCCATCGTCAAGCACATCGTGGAGGCGCACGGCAGCGCTGTGAACGTCACCAGCGCCGTGGGGAAAGGGACGTCGTTCAGTTTTTCCCTGAAGACGTGACCCGCCGGCCATACCATCCATCGGAGGGGCTGCGAACCCAATGACCAAGGGGGCCGGGAACTTCATGCGCGAATGCCTGCTCCTCGCACTCCGGGGGGCCGGGCGGGTGAGTCCGAACCCGATGGTCGGCGCGCTGCTCGTGAAGGGGAGGAAGGTTGTCTCGTGGGGATGGCATCACGAGTTCGGCGGGACCCATGCTGAGGTGGATTGTCTCCGTCGGGCCCACGGCGGCGCGCGCGGCGCTACCCTCTATGTGAATCTGGAACCGTGCTCGCACCACGGCAAGACGCCGCCATGCACCGAAGCACTGATAGAGGCGGGGATTCGCCACGTGGTGATCGCGATGCGTGACCCGAACCCTCTCGTGTCCGGCTGCGGCGTGAAGAGACTGCGCGGGGCCGGGATCGAGGTGGTCGAAGGCATCCTGAAGGATGAAGCCCGTTTTCTGAACCGCTTCTTTTGCACGCACATCCTCAGCGCGCGCCCCTACGTTCATGTGAAGGTCGCGGAGTCGCTCGACGGAAGAATCACCGGCGGCAATTCGAGATGGATCACCTCGCTTCCCTCGAGGCGCCTCGTGCACCGGTGGCGCGCAATGCACGATGCGGTTCTCGTGGGCGCAGGAACGGTCCTCGCCGACCGGCCCTCCCTGACCGTGCGACTGGTCCGTGGGCGGGATCCACATGTCGTGGTACTGGATGGAGAGCTTCGCCTGGGAGCGGAGGAATGCAGGTTTGCCGGCCGGTCGAGGAGGAGAATCATCCTGTGCACGTCGTCGGAGGCTGTGAGGCGGCACGGGGCAAGGGCTCGCGCTCTCGCACGTGCCGGTGTGGAACTGCTCGCGTTTCCTTCGAGGCGGGGGGTGCTCGATCTGGACCTAGTCCTTGCTGAGCTGTACAATACCGGGATAGGCTCGATACTCGTGGAAGGGGGAGCCGGAGTGAACGCGAGGCTGTCAGAAGCCGGGTTGATAGACGAATTCAGCAGCTTTATCGCTCCGGCAATCCATGGCAGGGGGCTCGGGGCATTCGAGAGTGTGGAGTCTCGTTCACCTGCTCCAGGCGGTTCCCGAGATCGGGAGATTGCTTCCGGGCTTCACAGGAAGCCGGCATTCTTGTCAAGGGAGGGCAGGAATCCGGTCTCCTTCCGCTCCCCGGCTTCCGCCTCCGGCAAGAACAAAGCCGTTGCGATGCGGACGATCACCGTCTACAACTCCGGCGGCGATGTTCTGATCAGGGCATTCAGGGAAAAATACCGGTTCACAGATCTGCAGCTTGGGTCGTAGCCTGGGGGTTTCCGTCCTCGAGGGAGCGCGGCGAGAAGGGCGGTCGCGCGCGCCTGGACTGAACCGGTGAAGGGAAAACCTGCACGATTGTTCTGGCGCGCATGCAAAATGCGGCAGGGTATCCAGGAGAGTGACTGAACGAACGGGGAGGAGCATGTTCACCGGGATCATAACGGAGGTTGGGTCCGTTTCGTCGATCGTCCGGATTGGGGGAGGGATCCGCATTTCCGTGGAAGCTCCTTCGAGCGCGAAAGAATTGAAGGTGGGTGACAGCGTTTCAGTCAATGGAGCGTGTCAGACTGTCATCGCGCGGACCGACGCGTTGTTTTCTGTCGAAGCAGTAGAAGAAACGCTCCGCAAGACCACACTCGGAAGGCTGCACGCCGGCTCGAAAGTGAATATCGAGCTGGCAGTCCGGATGTCGGACCGGCTTGGCGGCCATCTCGTACAGGGTCATGTGGACGGGGTTGGTGACATCACACGGGTGGAGCGGCAGACCAGCAGCTGGCTTGTGGATGTGGGGTTTCCCCCGGCATTTGCCAGATATGTCGTGCCGGTCGGATCCGTTGCCGTGGACGGGATCAGCCTGACCGTTGCATCTACTGAGGGAAACCGGCTTACCGTTTCGCTCATACCACACACGCTGGCAAACACGACGCTTGCGGAGATCAGGACGGGATCGCACGTGAACCTGGAATTCGACCTGATAGGGAAGTACGTCGAAAAGCTCTTGCGGGAAGGCGGCGGAACAAGCGGGATCACCGCGGAGAAGTTGATGTCGTGGGGATACGGGTCCGGCGGGCATGAATAGGACCCAGCGGACAAGGAACTCACCACACTTTTCCGATGTGCTGAGCGCACTTCACAGGCGAGAGAGGGGGCATCATGCCATGGGACCTGAGGTTTCTCTTCGTGCACTGTTCTTGAGCTTCCGCATGCTTCAGCGGCTTTTCCAGGGAGGGAAGCCGGTTCTCGTCCTGTTGCTCCTGGTCATGCTCCCGGCATGCCATTCCAAGGTGACACCTGGAATGGACGAGGCGGAAGGGAGAGCCGTGCAGGACAGCGTGCGGCAGTGGGCGGCGAGGATGGCCCAGGACGTCACCAACGGAGGTCCGAAGGTCTGGCTCCAGTATTTCGCGCGCTCTCCGCAATTCTTCATGGCTTCCGAGGGGAAGCTTCTGTTCCCAAGCAATGATTCGGCCGACGCATTCGTGCGGACGCTCGAAACAGTGATCAGCAGCATCGACCTGAGGTGGGGGAGCATTCGGGTAGATCCGCTCGCATCAAACCTGGCTCTGATGGCAGCTCCGTTCCACGAGGCTATAACCGACACTGCGGGGCATGTGATGCCGGCAGACGGATTTTTCACTGCGATTGCAGAACGGACGCCTGAGGGCTGGCGGCTGCGGAATGCCCACTGGTCTCTGGTCGGCCGGGCACCCTGAGAGGACCGGGTGACGGTTGATGTGGCGTGGTGCAGGGATGGGTCACGCGCTGACGTGTGCGAACGGCCTTGCATCAGGTTGTTTCATTTTGTATATTTACTTTGCTATAACAGAATAGTTGCGGACAAAACGGGAATTCCATGTTTACCTTCCTCATCGTGGTAGAGGTGATTCTCAGCATCCTGCTCGTTTTGGTCATTCTCATGCAGTCGAGCAAGGGTGGAGGGCTGGCTGGAACATTCGGCGGGGGCAACGTCGGCATGGTCTTCGGCGTTCGCCGGACCGCCGACTTCCTGATCAGGGCCACCCAGATTCTGGCGGGGCTGTTCATCGCCTTGAGCCTGGTGATCAACATCTTCTTCCTGCCGCGCAGCGCGAATGCAGAGAGCGTCTTGCAGCGGAGCGGGCCGCAGCAGACACGCGGCGTCACGCGCGAGCTTCCTCCGACACAGGCTCCGATAGATCAGCCTGCGGAGCAGCCGGCGCAAGCCCCGGCCGGACAGGGAGCACAGGCTCCGACCGCAGCCCCCGTCGGCGGAGGAGCAAAGTAGCTTCTCGCTGCACCGATGGCTCAATTGGTAGAGCACCTGACTCTTGATGTTACGCTTCGCGGGATGCGATTCAGATTTTAGTCTCAACCCCCACTGACATATTGTCGCATTTGTGGATCATTCCTCATATCATCAGTTGAGGTGATCCATGCCAACCAACCAACTCTCCGACCAGAAGTTCTCCGAACTCTTCGATACTTTTCTGAGCCTGCGGAGTTCCTATCTTGCCGCGGCGAGCGTCACCGCAATGCGGGACACTCGCCGATCGTTCCTCCGGCACATCCCCGACTAGGTTGTCACGGAGTTCACTGGCGTTGATCTCCTACGTTTCGTCCTCAACGCGATCGATGCTGGCCGAGTGCCGAACGGCAACAACCTTGAGTTGCGGATTCTCCGGACGTTTAGCAACTGGTGTGCCAGGCAGAAGCTCCTGGATCGTGACAATCCGTTTGCCAACCTCGATATGCTCAAGATCCCATTCCGACGAGTCCGGTTCCTGGCTGTGGAGAGGACATCTACCGGATACGGCTCCGGTCCCGGCAACCCATGGACTCAGGACTCATCTCGCTGGAAATTGCCGGGATGCAGCGACATTCCGGCAAGACTCCGAACATGGCTTCAGATAGGAGCAGCATATCATGACCCACGGCAAGAGAACACCCGCCTTCTGTCTCATCCTGCTTCTCTTCATTGTCATGACGGTTTCCCCACAGGCCATTCATGCGCAGAAGGCCCGGATGACGTTGCCAGATGGACGACAGATCCACTTCAGGAATCCCCAGGGGAGCCCTTACCTGGTCACCTCCCGGGACGGCAAGGTCTCGTCCGTCTCGGTGGAGGATCCGCAGGAGATCGTGCGGGTCATTGTGATGTTTAAAGACCGGCCCCTCAGTATCCAACACCGGAAGGCCTCATCGTTTCCGAAGGTGTCAGCGGGAGCTCAGTATGCCTCCCTGCAGGCGTCGCATCAATCGTTTGCGACGCTCCTCAACAGCGCGGCGAAGGGCATGTCCGCCCTGGCGGGATTTCCCTATCGCTATCAAGTGCGCTACGAGTATTTCAGGGCGATCAACGGCGTTGCGATCGAGTGCAACCGGGGGCTGTTGCATCAGATCCGCGCCCTGCCCATGGTCGGGACCGTGAGTCCTGATGACACGGTGAGGATCGATCTCTCGGAATCGGTTCATCAGATCGGTGCGGACAAAGTGCGGGACAGCCTCGGGTTTACGGGGAAGGGGGTGCTCGTCGGAGAGATCGACACCGGGATCGATTACGAGAACCCTGCCCTCGGTGGCGGTTTTGGACCCGGCTTTCGTGTTGTCGGCGGACATGATTTTGCAAACTCAGACAACGATCCGAGGGACGATGAGGGGCATGGAACACATGTCGCCGGAATCATCGGCGCCAACGACGGGGGCAGTCTCCGTGGCGTGGCGCCTGAGGTGAAGTTTCTGGCCGTGAAAGTCATCGGCCAGGATGGATCCGGAGTGGTGTCAGATATCGTTGCCGGCATCGAGTACTGCATGGATCCGGACGGCAATCCTTCCACCGATGACGCGGTGGATGTCATCAACATGAGCTTCGGGGGGCTGGCGGACGTACAGTCCCCCATGGACAGTGCAGTGAATAGTGCGTCAGCGGCGGGAATCCTGAGTGTGGTGGCGGCGGGAAACAAGGGGTACTACGATGCAGGCACTCCGGTGGCTTATGGAACCATCGGTACTCCGGGCACCGCCGAGAGCGCCCTGACCGTCGGGGCATGCGATGCTTTGGATCAGGTTGCGTCCTTCAGCTCCAAGGGCCCCGATATCATCCACCATGCGGTCAAGCCGGACATCGTGGCCCCAGGGGTGGGTATCCTCTCGTTGTATCTGCACAACCAGACGAAGACGATGTCCGGGACGTCGATGGCCACTCCCCATGTAACGGGCGTGGCGGCGCTCCTGAAACAGCAGCACCCCGATTGGTCCTCCGAGGAGCTGAAATCCGCCATTGTGAATTCGGCACGCTCGGTGGGCGACACGATATCGCCGTACATCCAGGGGAACGGCCGGGTGGACGCATTTGCCGCCGCGGAGCTGGGGCTGACGGTCGAGCCCGGGATCCTGAATTTCCCCCTGGCGGACCTTACCGCGAGCGACTACAGGGACACTCTGGCCTTCACGATCAGGAACTCTAGAAGGACCGGGCAACATGTGCACCTTCGTGCCGTGGTGAACGCCCCTCCGGGATTCGGCCTGACGCTCAGCGCGTCGGACGTCGCCCTTGCCCCCCGGGGCGAAACGACCATCAGGGCGTTCCTGAGCGCCTCTTCGTCCATGCCGCCGTTTACCGCACTTCCCTATGCGTACTACGGACGGATTGAGTGCGTTGCGGACTCAGACAGGTTCACGATCCCGTTCGGACTGGCGGTTACGAAGTCCTACATCCTCCAGGTGGACTGCGACGTTGCTCCCGCATGGCTGTTCCTCCGGGAAACGGGGTCGACATACTTCGATGTCATGGACACCTCCCCCACGACAAAGACGTTTTCCCTGGAGGTGAGGCCCAGGAGCTACAATCTGGCGGCACTCATGAGCCTGGACACCGTGAACATGACGCGGTGGTATCTGGTCAGCAAGGCGAACCTCACGCCGAACGGCCTGCTCCACGTGACATTGAACCACAGCGACGCGACGCTGCGTGCCCTGGCAGAACCCTTCCGCGACATGGAGGATCACGAAGTCAATATCGATTCCGCGAGTTACTTCTTCGGGTTTCAAATAATGCAGAGATACCCGTTCAACGGTTCCTTGCCTACTTTCGACGCCGGCCTCTGGGCAAAGCCTTCGCAGTGCCAGGTGTTCACGGTGCCGCTGGACTCTGCGTTCGAGATCATACAGCGTCTCTGTCTGACCCGGGGGAACGATGTCTTTGCCCTGGACCAGTACACGCTCGGGATCGCCGCGCAGAATGATCTGACACTGGCCTCCGGACACGACAATCTCACCGGCTTCCCCTTTACCTTTGCCTACAGCGATACCATTGCGCTCAGGCGCACGGCGGTTGTGAACTACAATATAGATCGGGCGCTGATCTCTCCGGAGACCGGCCAGATCAGTGTGGAGTACAATACGTCGCAAGCGGTTGACCTAGGCGATTTGTCGGAAGGCCGCTTCATCTTCAGCAAGAGGAACGCGCCTTTTGATTCCCTGAGGATGCATTATTTCACCATCGGCAAACAGTACGGCGATGTCGAGCAGCCGGAGGCAGGTCTGACGAGTGCGAACCTGATGGTGAATCAGAACGGTGAAGCGGTGTTCTTCGGCGAAAAAACCCAATTCTATGAAACGGCCAGGATTCGCACGCTGGATATTCGTTCTCCGGGAGATTCCCTCCATGTGGGGCAGGGCGCCGACATCAGCCTCCTGGTATCGGGAATCCAGGCCTACGGCTCCGTGCTTTCGGTGCTGCCACGCAGAACGCGCAGGTTCCCTGTTACGGACGGCGGTGTCATGCAGCCGAGCGGTGTGTATGAATGGAAGAATCCCTTTGCTAATTTCACCAGTCAGTGGAGGGCTCCCAGGTTCGCCTCGCAGCTCTTTGCCGGAAACATGCAGATTGGTCCCAATCCGCCCTCGATGGATGTGCTTACGCAACAATCATACACCATGCCCCGGGGAACGGATGCATGCAGGCTCATTGTGGACACGCAGCCGTACACTCTGCTGGGGCAGGCCGGCAGTTTCAGGATGGATGTCGCATTCAAGGCCCCGGATCTCTCGCTGCCGATTGAACAACAGACGTCGACGATTCCTTCGCTTGACCTTCTGCAGATCCAGGGAAACGGGCGGCTGACGAGCTGGCTGCGGCCGGGCCAGGAGGGAAGCGTGCGCCTCATCATATCCAGCTCCGACACCACCGCTGATTCGGTGGCTGTCTCCCTGCTCACGAACGCCGGCATCGAGCTGCCCCTGACGACCGTCTGCACCGGGAGGAACGAATACGCAGCATCCATCCCGGTGGCATTGGCCTCGGGATTTGTCGACGTCATCGTCCGGGTGAAGAACCAGGCCGGCAACGGGTATGAGCTGACCGCGAGTCCGGCGTTCTACTACGGGAATACGATGGACAACGTCCGGTATGATGCCCGTTTGTGCCTGTCGGGGTACCGGCTGAACAACGCGACGGCAGCGCCTCTCAAGAGCGGAGATACGTTGAACTACACGCTGTCCTACTACAATTTCGGGAACGTGAGTGCCCGCAACATCGTCGTCAGCTTCCCCACATCGCAGTACTTCAGGCCGGCCGGTCAATCCACGTTTACCCTGGATTCCCTTGGAGCAAAAGACTCCTGTCGGGTCCCCCTGACGCTCGTGTTTTCGGGGAAAAAGCAGCAGGACGACCGGAGGTCTGACTATGCGCCTGTCATCACCTGGTCATCAGGA